>ENA-UZWV01004075-UZWV01004075.1-metagenome-genome-assembly--contig:-Day-3-1m-contig-4075_pt1 | contig 16399 bp, 18 predicted proteins | sample MGYA00260342_ERZ794902 | MGnify/ENA metagenome assembly ERZ794902
AACGAAATTGCAGAGATGATTGGTGGTAAAAACAAATCCATATCTGCAATTAATCAAGCTAAAGAATTACTAAATTAAAACGTATATTTACCAATTAGCAATAAAATAAAAACATGGCATATAACTTATTAAAAGGAAAACGAGGAATTATTTTTGGAGCATTAGATGAAAATTCTATAGCTTGGAAAACAGCTGAACAAGTTCATGCAGAAGGAGGAAGTTTTGTTTTAACAAATGCTCCAATAGCAATGAGAATGGGTCAAATTAATGAATTAGCAAAAAAAACTAATTCTGAAATTATTCCAGCTGATGCAACTAATCTAGAAGATTTAGAAAATTTAATTAGTAAGTCTATGGAAATTTTAGGCGGTAAATTAGATTTTGTACTTCATTCTATTGGCATGTCAGTAAATGTTAGGAAAGGAAAAGCATACACCGATCAAAATTATTCTTTTACTCATAAAGGCTGGGATGTTTCTGCTGGTTCCTTTCATAAGGTCATGCAAGTTATTTACCAGAAGGATGCAATGAATGAATGGGGAAGCATTGTCGCTTTAACCTATATGGCCGCTCAAAGAGTTTTTCCAGATTATAATGATATGGCAGATAATAAGGCTTATCTGGAATCAATAGCCCGTAGTTTCGGATATTTCTTTGGAAGAGATAAAAACGTTCGGGTAAATACAATTTCACAGTCACCCACACCAACTACCGCAGGTCAGGGAGTTAAAGGTTTTGACGGGTTCATTGCTTATGCAGAAAAAATGTCTCCTTTGGGTAATGCAACGGCATTAGATTGTGCTAATTATACGGTAGCGATGTTTAGTGATTTAACTAAAAGAGTTACTTTACAAAATCTTTATAATGACGGTGGATTTTCGAATATGGGAGTGAGTAATGAAGTTATGGAAACTTTTATGAAATAGTTTATTTTTCAGATCATTATGTCATCTGATTCAAAATAAGTAGACAGCTTATTTTAATAATGCTTATTAAATGCTCAATACAATTAAATTTTCCTTTATAATACCAGTGTTTAATAGGCCTGACGAAATATATGAATTATTAGAAAGTTTTTGTAATCTAGATTTTGTTGATGATTTTGAAATAGTTATTATCGAAGACGGATCTACAATAAAGTGTAATGATATCGTCTCTTTTTTCAATTCTAAATTAGATATCTCATACCATTATAAGAAAAATTCTGGGCCTGGTTCGTCTAGAAATTTTGGAATGAAAATTGCCAAAGGCAATTATTTTATTATTTTAGATTCTGACTGCATTTTACCTTCCCATTATCTTAAAACCGTTAACCAATTTTTAGAGACAGAATTTTATCATTGTTTTGGGGGAGCTGACACTTCTGACAGTAGTTTTTCTTCTATACAACAAGCAATTAACTATACAATGACCTCTTTATTGTCTACAGGGGGAATTAGAGGTAATAAAAAAAGCATACAAAAATTTGAACCTAGAAGTTTTAATATGGGGCTTTCAAAAGAAGTTTTTAATAAAACAAATGGTTTTTCAAATATTCATCCTGGTGAGGATCCTGATTTGTCATATAGAATTTTAGAACTTAATTATCAAACGGTATTCATACCAAATGCTTTTGTATATCATAAACGCAGAATATCCTGGAGTAAGTTTTATTTACAAATTTCAAAATTTGGATTGGTAAGGCCCATACTTAACAAATGGCATCCTAAGTCAGCTAAATTTACATTTTGGTTACCTACGATATTCATTCTTTTTTCTTTTTGCTCCGTATTTTTAGGTATTTACTACAATTCATTATTTTTTGTTCCTTTGTTAAGTTATTTATTTTTAATTGTTGCAGATTCAACTTTTAAAAATAAAAGTTTATTAGTTGGACTGTATTCACTTACTGCTCTTTTTATTCAATTTACAGCTTATGGTTTATCTTTCTTAAAGTCTACTTTTTTAATAAACTTTTTAAAAAGAGATCCAGAAAAACAATTTCCTAAACTATTTTTTAAGTAAATTTATAAATAGTAATATTTATAATGACCAACATCAATTCAAATAAACAAAAAAAAGGTAAGCCAAAGATGTTTTTGCTATTTTTGCTGATAGCTGCATTTATTTGGTTTCTCTCTAAGTTTTCACGTGATTTTTTGGCAAGTATAGATGTAGAAGTTGTGTATACAAATACACCCCACGGAATCATTGTTTCTGACAAAAATCAAAATGACATTTCCTTCGATTTGATTGCTAGTGGTTTTGATTTTCTGTCTTATAAAATAAATAGACCTAAAATTCACATCGATTTAGGAGAATATTATAATCATGAGAAATCTGTAGTTTTAATACCACCAGATGATTTTAAAAAAATTATAGCGAATCAATTAGAAAGCGATATTATCATAAAAAACATTTCCACCAATCAATTAGAAATATTACTTGATAAATTAGAGACTAAAAAAGTGAAAGTTACACTAATCGAAGATATTAGTTACACAGAAGGATATAAAGCTGTTGGATCAATTAGAATAATACCTGATTCTATCGATGTTTCTGGTCCTACTCATCAATTAGACACTTTGAATGAAATTTTTACACGCTTACTCTCAATTTCTGATGTATCAGAAAATATTTCTGTGGGAGTAGATTTAAATACCAGTTTTGAAAAAAAACTTTCTTTCGAAAAAAGTGAGGTAACAATAGCTATAGAAGTTAAGGAGTTCACACAAAAATCTATATTAATTCCACTGTCTTTAAAAAATTCACCAACCGATTCTAATATTAAATTATTACCAGAAAGTATTATTATCGACTTTGATGTATCATTAGAGAGTTTTAATAAAATTAAAACCTCTGACTTTTTGATTGAAATTGATTATCACAGTAAAAATGAATTAGAGAATTACATGATTCCAAAACTAATTAAATATCCTGACTCTATTTTGAATGTTGAATTACGCCAGGATAAAGTAAATTACTTAATTTTAAAATGAAAATTGTTGGATTAACCGGGGGAATAGGCAGTGGTAAAACTACGATTGCTTCTTTGTTTAAAAACAAAGGTATTCCAATTTACATTGCTGATGAAAGAGCAAAAAAAATTACCAATACTTCAAAAATAGTTCGAAAAAAAATTATTGAATTACTTGGAAAAAATGCTTATCAGAATCAAAAAATAGATCGAAATTATGTAGCAAAAAAAATTTTTAATGATGAAATCTTACTGCAAAAAATAAATGCCATCATTCATCCTAAAGTTACTGAAGATTTTCTAAAGTGGTTAAAAAAACAAAAGGGACCTTACTGTATTAAGGAAAGTGCCATCCTCTTTGAAAATGGAAGTTATAAGTCCTGTGATCACACAATTTTGATTACTACACCTGAAAAAGTTAGGATACAAAGAGTTATGGAACGGGATCAACTTACGATTCTCGAAATTAAAAGTAGAATAAAAAATCAATGGAGTGATGATGAAAAAATTTTATTGGCCGATACGATTATAGAAAATACCCAATTAGAAAAAACAAAAGATTCTGTAAGGAAAATTCACTTGTACCTACTTGAAAGTATTAAGAATGACGAGATTTAATTTTTGTTAACATTTGGTTAAATAGACTAATCTCTAAATGTTAAAACTATATTTTTGATTTATGAATAATCGGTTATTCCCCTTATTGATAGTTTTAATGACTCTTTCCCTTTTGGGAATCATGTTTTTACAGGGATACTGGATAAAAAATTCGTATCAAAGTAGAGAAGAGCAGTTTACGCTAAATGTTCGTCAACTTTTAATAGCTGTCTCTAAAAAAATTCAATTAGAAGAAATTGAAAAGTATTATAACGTTTACAATAGTATAATTGATACCATACAAGTACCTGACCAAGCTAGTTTTAATGAACTTATTTATACAATAACTAATGATAGGGAAGATGAAACGTACATTTTTTCAGATGGCGTACTTGAAGAAAATTATAAACTATCAACAAGTGCTTTGGATCTCGAAATAGATAGCATCCAATTCAAGAAAATTACCAGTAGGAAAATTACCACCAAAATTACATCAGGTGTTGACGGGAGTAAAAATGTTCAATCCAAATCAGAATCTTTTAAAAGGTTAAAAGACTACGAACAAAATCAATTTGAAAATGCCTACAAAAATATCCTAACTAAAATACCCATTCATAAAAGAATATCAGGAAAAAAAATTGAAGAATTAATTCGTAATCAACTTGAAAAGCTAGGTTTAACAACTAGTTTTGAATATGCTATTTACAGTAATGATCTTTCTACAAAAATACGTTCAAAAGATTTTACATTGGACCCCTCGATAACCTATGGAGTTCCATTATTTGTTAACAATGATTTAAAAACGAATTTTCAGCTTTTTGTAAATTTTTCTGACAAGAAAAACCTTGTATTAAGTTCTATAATTGGAATGGCAATACTTTCGTTAATGTTTACTGGTTTTATAGTTTTTACTTATGCTAGCGCATTAAAACAACTTTTAAAACAACGTCAAATATCCCAAATAAAAACAGATTTTATCAATAATATGACGCATGAGTTTAAAACACCGATAGCCACTATTAATTTAGCTCTTGATGCTTTAAAAAACCCAAAAGTTAAAGACAATAAGGAATTTATATCCCGATATCATAACATGATTCGTGAAGAAAATCGAAGAATGCATACTCAAGTTGAAAATGTGTTAAGAATCTCCAAGCTAGAAAAAGACGAATTAGATTTAGAAAAAGCTGCGGTTAACTTACATGAAATAATAACAGATGCGGTAACGCACGTGAGTCTGATTGTTGAAAACAAAGGTGGATACATAAAAACCCATTTTTTTGCAGAAAATTCAAATATATTTGGTAGTGATCTTCACCTAACCAATATCATAGTGAATATAATTGATAATGGTATTAAATACACCGAGGGTGCTCCCGAAATAGATATTTATACTGAAAATATAAATAATTATGTTGTCGTAAAAGTTGTAGACAAAGGGATAGGCATGAGTAAATCAGTGCAAAAGAAAATATTTGAAAAATTTTATAGAGAGCAGATGGGTAATATTCACAACGTTAAGGGTCATGGTTTAGGTCTTTCTTACGTTAAACGGATATTGGACGACCATGATGCTGAAATAAATGTTGAAAGTGAAAAAGGGAACGGTAGTACCTTTATCATTAAATTAGAATTAATAACTTGATATTATGGAAATTGAAAACAAAAAAATTCTTTTAGTAGAGGATGATCCAAATTTTGGTACCGTCTTAAAAGATTACTTAGCTATGAATGATTACGATGTAACTCATGCAAAAAATGGTATGGAAGGATTTGAGAAATTTAAAAAAGAAGATTTTGATCTTTGTATACTTGATGTAATGATGCCTTACAAGGACGGATTTACTTTGGCAAAAGAAATTAGAGAAAAAAATACGGATGTTCCGATTATATTTTTAACAGCCAAAGCGCTTAAAGAGGACGTCTTAAAAGGCTATAAAGTAGGTGCTGACGACTATTTGAATAAACCCTTTGACAGCGAAGTTCTTTTAATGAAAATAAAAGCCATTATACAAAGGAAAACTACTGACACAGTAACTGAAAGTAAAGAATTTGAATTCAAAATAGGTAATTTCTTTTTAAACTCAAGGCTTCGTTTTTTAACTTATAACAATGAAAATCCAATAAAACTATCTCCAAAAGAAAATGATTTATTAAGATTATTGGTATTACATAAAAATGATTTGATGCCACGTGAACTTGCGCTAACAAAAATATGGAGAGATGACAATTACTTTACATCTCGCAGTATGGATGTATATATAGCAAAATTGCGTAAGTATTTAGGTAAAGATGAAGAAGTAGAAATAATCAATATTCATGGTGAGGGATTTCGTTTATTAATAAAAAGTGAAGTTGATCATTGATAAAGTTTTTTCTATTAAATTCTATTTCTTAAGATACGGTCTGAGAGTTTTCTATTAGTTTGAATATTTCAAGAATATTAGCCTTGTAATTAAACCAGTTAATGTTTTTGTTCTTTCTAAACCACGTGCCTTGTCTTTTGGCGAATCTTCTAGTATTTTTTTTTATTTCCTGTATTGCCTGCTCTTTAGTTATGGTTCCCTCCATAAAGTCAAAGATTTCTTTGTAACCAACGGTTTTTAGTGCATTAAGTTTTCTGTATACGAACAAACCTTTTGCCTCTTCAAACAAACCATCCGATACCATTTGGTCTACTCTCTTGTTAATTCTATCATAAATAACTTCTCTGTCGGCTTCAAGGCCTATATAAATAGTTTCAAACTCTCTAGATTTACAATCTGATTTTAAAAAAGAGGAATAAGGGTTGTTTTGCGACTCACAAACTTCTAGGGCACGAATTATTCTGTGGTGATTATTTAAATCTACCATGTCATAATATTTAGGGTCTTTTTCTTTTAATTTGTTCTGTAAATATTCAATTCCTTTTTCTTGAAATTCAATATTTAAACTATCTCTAATAGATTGTTGCACGAATGGGAATTCATCCAATCCTTTAACCACAGCATCTACATAAAGGCCCGAACCTCCAACCATCACTACTTTTGATTTTTTTTTAAATAATTCATTTAATTTTTTTATGGTAGCTGTTTCAAAATCACCAACTGTGTAAGGTTCGTGGATTGATTTATCTTGAATAAAATGATGTTTGGCTAATTTTAATTCTTCTTTTGTTGGTACCGCTGTACCAATAGTCATTTCTTTATAAAATTGTCGAGAATCAGCTGAAATTATTTCACTTGAAAAATGATTGGCTACCTTTATCGATAACGAAGTTTTTCCGATTGCAGTAGGACCAACAATACAAATAAGTAAAGGTTTTCTTTGCACGTATTAATTCTAAATTATTAACTTATTTTTGATTAAGTTTTTTACCACACTGATGGCAAAAATTAGCATTATCACTATGAAGTTCTTCATTACAATTATCACAGACTTGTGTATTTAAATGAACGTCATCAGTATACTTTGTATACTCAGCACTTACGATACCTGTTGGAACTGCGATAATTCCGTATCCTAAAATCATTAACAAAGACGCGAGAAACTGTCCTAAAGGGGATACAGGATGAATATCTCCATATCCAACTGTAGTCAATGTTACTATACTCCAATAAACACTGACAGGTATGTTTTTAAAACCGCTGTCTTCTCCCTCAATTAAATACATTAATGTACCTGATATAATCGCAATTATTAACACCGCGAATAAAAAAATAAAAATTTTAATTCTACTATTTCTTAATGCCTTAACTAACTTATTGGATTCGCCAATGTAACGAGCTACTTTTAATATTCTAAATATTCTTAAAAGTCTTAAAGCTCTCACAGTTAGAAGTGTTTGCGAACCTACTATGAAAAAAGAAAGGTATAATGGAATGGTAGAAATAAAATCAATAATACCATAAAAACTAAAAATATATTTCGAAGGTTTTTTTACTGTAATAACTCTTGCTATATACTCAATTGTAAAAAAGATAGTAATAATCCATTCACCATAATAAAGCATATCGTGATATACTCTGTCGATTTCTTTAACACTCTCTAGCATGACTAAAACAATACTAAAGATTATGAGTATTAGTAAACCTAAGTCGAAAAGTTTCCCCAATGGAGTATCTGCCTCATATATTATAGTATGAAGTTTAGTTCGCCAGGTATTTCCGTAAAATGTTTTAATTTTTTTTAAATAAGTATAAATTTAAGTAAAATACTTTTAGAAGCTATTCTAAGTTTATAATTTTTTGAACTTTATATTTACGTAAATAGCTTTGAATGATGTGTTGGGTATCTCTATTATTTTCCATTGGATTAATTATAGATTTTAATACTTCAGGTGTATTTATTTGAAAATTTAAATTATAAAAACCATAGCCCTTATAGATTCCATTTTCAATTAATATTACAGATCTCTCCTCTAAAAAACGACCTTTATCAATTATAAGCATATGGTTAAATTGATAACTGCTTTTTTCAATATACTTTTGTACTCTTAGGTTGTATTCAGATACTTTTTCTTTATTAATACAAGCGCCATTGCAAGTTTTTAAACCATAATTAAAACAGGTGCTCTCACTTTTTTCAAGATGATTTAATTTTTGACATAATTGAAATTCGTCAGTTATTTTATATAAGAAATTCTTTGCTTGTTGATAATTACTAAATGTTGTTATGATATTATCATTGGAATTTTGCTCAGTATTTTTTCCAATTTTTAAATTTAAATAACCGTTATCATCATAAAATGAATACAATTGGCTTTGAAATATATTTCTTTTTAGGGCGTGGTTAAAAATAGGTTTTAGTGTTTTAATTTCTTGACTTTCTTTTAAAAGTGCTATTAAATCATTTCCTGTTTCTTCATAACTAACAGAAACGACTTCCAGTTGAATTTTTTTTGACTTCTTATTATCATTAGTAAAATGTTGAATAATTCTTTTTCTGATATTTTTGCTTTTACCTACATATATTATTTTTCCATTTTTACGATGCATATAATAAACTCCGGTCGTTGTGGGTAAGGTATTTATAATATCCAGTAATTTAGGTTCTAATTGTTTTTTCGGGTCTTTTCTTACGATACTAGAGATAATTTCTTTTTTTATATCTTTTTCAAGTAAAAGTTTAAAAAGTTCAACAGTAGCTTTTGCATCGCCTTGAGCTCGATGTCGGTCAGCAATAGGAATCCCAAGAGACCTAACTAATTTACCAAGACTGTAGGATGGAAGATCCGGCAATAGTTTTTTCGATAATTCAACTGTGCAAACTATTTCTTTTTCAAATGAATAGCCGAGTCTAGCAAATTCTGTAGTTAATATTCGATTGTCAAACTGTGCATTGTGAGCAACTAATATACAGTCCTCGGTAATTTCAATAATACGTTTGGCTACCTCGTAAAATTTTGGAGCATTGTAGAGCATTTTGTTATTAATGCCAGTCAAGTTTACAACAAAGGGTTGAATATTTTTTTCGGGATTCACTAAACTACTGAATTGATCTACAATTTCATGTCCATCAAACTTATATATGGCTATTTCAGTAATACCTTCTTCATTGTATTTACCTCCAGTGGTCTCTATATCTAGAATTGCATACAAATGATTATTTTTTTATATAATTCCTTTTACCAAAGATGGAACTTCCTATTCGAACCATAGTGCTCCCGTTACGAATAGCTATTGGATAGTCATCGCTCATTCCCATAGATAAAACATTGATCTCACTATTCGATCTATTTACTTTTTTATAAAAGATTTTTAATTTATTAAATTCTTGGTCAATTTTTCTTTGATCATCAGTGAAAGTTGCCATCCCCATTAAGCCAACTATCTTAATATTTTTAAATGACACATATTCGTCGGAATTTAAAAAATCAGTTGCTTCTTTTTCGGTAAAACCAAACTTACTTTCTTCTGATGCAATTTTAATTTGAAGCAAACAATTAATAACTCTATTATTTATTTTTCCTTGTTTATTGATCTCTTTAATTAGCCTGTAACTATCTGCAGAATGAATTAAACTGACAAATGGAGCCATATATTTCACCTTATTGCGTTGGATATGCCCAATCATATGCCATTCGATATCTTTTGGTAATTTATTGTGTTTTTCAACTAGTTCTTGAATTTTATTTTCACCAAAAACTCGTTGTCCATACTCATAAGCTTCTAAAATATCACTTATGGGTTTTGTTTTTGAAACTGCTACTAAACATACTTCAGAGGGAATTTTTAAGCTTATATTTTCAAGATTATTTTTTATACTCATTCTTTAAAATTCATAAATCGTAATTCCGCTTCGTAATTTAGGTTCTATAAAAGTGCTTTTTGGAGGCATCGTTAGCCCTTCATTAGCAACATTTTTTAATTCTTGGATTGTGACAGGAAGTAAATTAAAACCTACAACAAATTCGCCAGAGTCAATCTTTGATTTTAAATAAGCCAAATCTGAATTTCCGTGTGGATACTCGATTCGATCATTATTACGTAAATCCTGTATTCCTAATATAGGTTTTAAAATAGTATCGTATAAAATTTGAACATCTAAACTGTCCAATGAATTTTCGATTGTATATTCCTCTTTTCTTAGGTAGAGCGAATAATACTCTCCGTCTAAATACATACTAAAATGATGTTTTTTTGTTGGTTTGTAGTAAACATAACCTCGATTTTCAATACGATAATATTGATCGATTGAAATTAAAAATTCTTCTTTACTAAGCCCATTTAAATCTCTTATTAATCTATTAAATTCATAAATTCTTAAATCACTTTCAGGAATTAAATAACTCATAAAAAAATTATATGCTTCGTTGCCTGTGTGGTTTGGGTTTTCTTTTTCAAGATCTAAAGCTAAAAGACTAGAGGAAGCTGATCTATGATGTCCGTCAGCAATGTATAATTTATTCATTTCTGAAAAGATACTTTCTACCCTACTAATGATTGATTTATTATCAATATTCCATAAATAATGAGTATCCCTATAAGTAGTTGTAAATTCATACTCAGGTCTTGATTGCATAGCAGTTTCTAATATTTCTTTTAACTCTTGGTTATCTGGATAAGTTAATAAAACAGGCTCTGAGTTAAACCCTACGATTTTTAAATATTGTTCAAAAAGCACTTCCTTTTTTAGCAAAGTGTTCTCATGTTTTCTTATTACGTTATTTTGATAATCTAAAGCGCTAGCTCCAGCTATAATTCCATTAAATTCATGTCCGTCTTTATTAATAATTTTATAAAAGTAAAAGTTTGGATTTTTGTCTTGAATAAAACTTCCTTCTTCTTTAAATTCCTTGTATCGATTTTTTACTAATGTATAACGCCGTTCTCCAGTAATCCTTTTTTGATACTTATACCCTGGATTTAAAATGTGCAAGAAAGAAAATGGATTATCGCGCAAGCGTGCATTTTTTTCCTTTGCCGAATAACTTTCATAAGATCTAGACGCAATTAATCCAACTTTATCTCGTGTAGGACGAACAGCTTTAAAAGGAATTATTTTTGCCATTATTTAAGGGGTGAATTAAAAAATTATAAAAATTGATTTGATACTTTTTCAGCCTTTCTACTTTCGCTGTAATCGTAAAACCCTTCACCACTTTTTACTCCTAATTTTCCAGCAGTAACCATGTTAACTAAAAGGGGACAAGGAGCATATTTCGGATTTTTAAAACCGTCGTACATTACGTTCAAAATCGATAAACAAACATCTAGCCCTATAAAATCANNTTAAGCATAGGCATTAAAATACGGTTAGCAACAAAACCTGGGTAATCATTTACTTTTACGGGAATTTTATTAAGCTTTTCAGAAATTTTTTGAACTATTTCGAAAGTCTCTTGGCTTGTGTTGTATCCTTTAATAATTTCTACTAACTTCATTACAGGGACAGGATTCATGAAATGCATCCCAATAACCATTTCTGGCCTAGATGTAACGGAAGCAATTTGGGTAATGGATATAGAAGATGTATTGGTAGCCAGTATAGTGTCGTCAGGACAAAACTTTTCTAAATCTCTAAATATTTTTAGTTTTAATTCTAAATTCTCAGTGGCTGCCTCTACTACTAAACTTGCATATTCAACGCCTTCCTCTAGATTGGTATAAGTTGTTATGTTATTAAGTGTACGTTGTTTATCTTCTTCAGAAATTTTTTCTTTAGCAACCATTCTATCTAAATTTCTAGATATGGTAGTGATTCCTTTTTTTAATGACTGTTCGGATATGTCAATCAATTGTACTTTATAATCAAATTGAGCAAAAGTGTGTGCAATTCCATTTCCCATGGCTCCTGCACCTATAACTGCAACGTTTTTCATATTTATAGACCGAAATCGGTAATTTAAATTAATTTATAGGGTTTTAAAATTTTCTATTATTTGCATAGCTACTCTTAATGCTTCAGTTCCTTGAGATAAGGTAACAGTAGGTGTAGTATTATTGTTTATTGAATCTGCAAAGGCCTCAAGTTCGTCTAAAATTGCATTGTTTGTATTGACATTTGGATTTTCAAAATAAATTTGTTTTTGAATTCCTTCAGCATTGGTTAGAATCATTGCAAATTCATCAGGATTATTAGGTGCATCCTTCATTTTTACCACTTCACATTTTTTATCTAAAAAATCTATAGATATGTAAGCATCTTTTTGAAAAAACCTAGACTTACGCATATTTTTCATAGAAATTCTACTCGCTGTTAAATTTGCAACACAGCCGTTTTCAAATTCTATTCGTGCATTTGCAATATCTGGAGTTTGACTTATTACAGAAACACCGTTTGCAGTAACTGTTTTAACTTTTGAATTTACTACACTTAATATGGCATCAATATCATGAATCATCAAATCTAATACTACAGATACATCAGTACCACGAGGATTAAATTCTGCTAAACGATGGGCTTCAATGAACATTGGGTTGACAATTTGATTATTAACAGCAGTAAAAGCAGGATTAAATCGTTCTACCTGACCTACCTGACCTCGTACACCATTCTTTTTTGCTAATTCCCGTATTTCTTCAGCTTCTTGAACAGTTTTCGTAATTGGTTTTTCAATAAATAAATGTTTACCAGCATTTAAAACTTTTTTTGCACAATCACTATGGTATAAAGTGGGGGTAACTACGTCTACCATATCACAATCTTTAATGAGTGACTCCATCGTTTCATAACTTCTATAACCAAATTCTTCAGATATATTTTTTGCGGCTTCAGGATTCGAATCATAGAATCCAACTAGATTGTATTTATCCGATTGATTTAATAGTTTTAAATGTATTTTTCCAAGGTGACCAGCACCTATAACGCCTGCATTTAACATCGATATTGATTTTACGCAAATATAACTTTTTTTAACCTTATTTTATTTTAAATTTTCTGAAACTATTTTAATTAAATTTTACAAATTTGAATCTTGATTACCTATTTTTGGTTTGAATTAAATTTAAATTTTTTGTTAGATACTTTTGCTCATAAAGGAAAAAGAAAACAATTGGTTGAAATCCTTGTCCAAAAAGGAATTACCAATAAAAAAGTATTAAACGCCATAGGTACTATTCCTCGTCATTTATTTATGGATTCTGGTTTTGTTGATCATGCTTATATTGATAAAGCTTTTCCAATTGGAGCAGATCAAACAATATCACAACCCTTTACAGTAGCTAAACAGACAGAACTTCTAAATTTAGAAAAAGGATCAAAAATTTTAGAAATAGGTACCGGTAGCGGATTTCAGACTGCGGTTCTTATCGAGATGGGTATGCACGTTTTTTCTATTGAGCGTCAAAATGAATTGTTTAAAAAAACAAAACTTTTTTTACCAAAATTAGGTTATCGTGCAAAAAAATTAATTTTTGGTGACGGTTATAAGGGTTTTAAAGAGGAAGCACCATTTGATGGTATTGTAGTTACAGCCGGAGCACCATTTGTTCCAAAGCCTTTGATGTCTCAATTAAAAATAGGAGGTAGGTTGGTTATTCCAATCGGTTCTGAGAATCAAATTATGACATTAATTACAAGAATTTCTCAGACCGAATTTAAAAAAGAAGAATTTGGAGAATTTCGTTTTGTTCCTCTGTTGGAAAATAAAAATTAAAGGGTCTTAAATCCATCTAGACTTAGGGTGTTATGTTCTTCCCAATATTTTTTAACACCAGCTCGTCCTTTTTTTATATCTGATTCATTTAATTGGGTTCGTTCTTCTTTAAATTCCATAAAAGGAACTGCATAACCACATGAAGTTTGAACTAAATTGATATCCATTTCTATAATTTGTCTGGCACCGGTAAAGTCTCTAAATAAACCAATTTGTTCCTTATAAATCTGATCATTCTCATGATATATTTGTGCCTTACCATAAAGCCTTAAAATAAGTGGAGTCTTTTCAAAAGAACAAAACATTATTGTCATTCGATTATTTTCTAATAAATGAGCAGCTGTTTCGTTTCCACTACCGGTAAGGTTTAACCAAACGATTTTGTTATTGTTTACGATTCTAAATGTATCCATTCCTTTTGGTGATACGTTTACAGTTCCTGACGTTCTAGCGGTTCCTACAAAGAATATTTTTTGATTTTTTATGAAATTTTTAAGTGCAGGATTTAATTTTTTTAAGCGATTTCCCATACTATTTGTTAAAATTCTTTTTTATTCTACTTAAATCTCGCTTATTATCACGATCCTTTATAGATTCTCTTTTGTCGAAGAGTTTCTTTCCTTTACATAATGCAATTTCAACTTTTGCAAAACCTTTATCTGTTGTGAACAAAAGTAGTGGTATGATTGTAAGCCCAGAATTTTTAACTTGTTTTTCAAGTTTTCTCAATTCGTTACGATTTAATAATAATTTCCGTTCACTTTTTGGAGCGTGATTAAAATGTACAGCATGGGAGTATTCCTGTATCGTCATATTAATGACAAATAGTTCATTATTGTTAAATTCGCAAAAGGCTTCAGTAATAGACGCCTTTCCTTCACGAATTGCTTTTATTTCTGTACCTCGCAAAACAATACCAGCAACAAGTTTGTCTAATATTTCATATTCAAATCTTGCTTTCTTATTTTTTATTTTGATGGTTTTTTGTGTTGCCATATATAACAAAAATAGGTAAACTATTTGGGGTATTTTTTTTACTTGCTACAATATTATTGAATATTTGATGCTCTATACTTTTTTTTGAAAAAGTCTACTCTTTTTTCGAATGATGTGGTATCAACTGGATTATGAACTTCGTTAAATAATTTCATAATTTGATTAGAGTGATTTTCTCTCTTTTGTTTCAATAAATTAAAATGTACAAAGTTACTCCACATGACAGCTTTTATTTTAGTTTCGTCGTTATTCCACATCTTCAATTCTACAAATAGACTTGTAGAATTATAATTGAGTAATTGCGATTCGATTACAATATCTTCCATTAAAAAAGCAGGGCTTATATATGCAATCTGATTACTTCCTACCACCCAACTAATTCCGGATTCTTTTGCCATTGCATAAATATCGATGCCATAGTTATTTTTTATTTGATCTTCACGAGCATTGGTAAAATAATTTAAATAGGCTGCATTATTTAGATGATTAAATGGGTCGCAATCCTGAAATCTTATTATTGCTTTACTTTTTAATATTTTTTCTAATTTTTTCATGCTTTTTCTAATTCATTTTTAATTATAAGGTTCATCTCCTCAACGGCTACGTATAAATAATTCTTGTCATTCATTGCGTAGCTCATAAATACGGCTCCTTGAATATGACTGTAAAGCCTTCTTGCAAAATTTATGGAGTTAATATTTTTATTTATATACCCAAGTTCTTTCCCATGATCAATTAATTTAGCAATATTTAATTGAGTTTTATCGATAATTAGCATCACCTCAAGATGTAGTTTATTATTTTGATTTTTTGAATTAACTCCAGTGTTAAGAATTGGGCAACCTCCAATTTTTTTACTAAAGTCATAATAATTTTTATAAAAATCTGTAATTAAATATAATTTTTGTAGGGGTGATTTATTTTTATTTTGATGCTTACTAATACTCTTTAAAACTTGATTAACACTAAAGTTAAACGATTTAATTGCAAGTTCTTCTTTATTTTTAAAATTTCCATAAATTGCTCCTTTTGTGAGCCCAGTTGCAGCTGTTAAATCTGACATTGAAGTCGCTGCGTATCCTTTTCGGTTAAATATTGGAGCTACTGTTTTAATAATATATTTAGTTGTTTTTTCAGATTTTGTTATCATCTTTAGCTGTTTTTTCAAATTTATTTAAAATATACCATATGGTATAAATATTTTAAATTATTTTTTACTTTAATATTCAAAACGTTTATATATATTGTACTCAATAATTAACTAAAAACAATTAAATGAAAAAATTTACTTCCCCATTAATGCTGTTATTTACAACATTAATTTTTGCTCAAACAACCAACTATAATGTTGGAGACATTGTAGATGATTTTACAGTAACCGATATCTACGGCGTTGAACACAATCTTTACGAATATGCTGATGCTGGAAAGCACATCTATTTGGATTTCTTTTTTGATACTTGTGGTCCTTGTCAAACATGGCAACCAACTTTTAGCGAATTTTATGATAAATACGGCTGCAATGGCGGAGACTTAGTAATGATATCAATAAATAACGGTACCGATTCAGATGAAGAGGTTCTTTTATATGAAGAAACTTATGGAGGTCCATACAACCATCCGCCTGCTGTAAGTGCTGATGGAGGATCTGCCAGCGTAGATAGTAATTTTGGAGTTAGTGCCTATCCTACCTTTTGTTTAATTGGTCCAGATAGAACTCTTCTGAATCGCGATATTTGGCCTTTAACCGATATTACAACTTTTGAAGCAAC
>ENA-UZWV01015802-UZWV01015802.1-metagenome-genome-assembly--contig:-Day-3-1m-contig-15802_pt1 | contig 16331 bp, 5 predicted proteins | sample MGYA00260342_ERZ794902 | MGnify/ENA metagenome assembly ERZ794902
AACTGGTACACCAACAACATTAGCAGGTTATGGCATTACTGATGCACCCAATGATATTGGAGATTTAACTGATACGGGTGGATTACTAGGTGGCAGTATAGCACTTGGCGACTTAACTAATGTTAGTGGATCTACGGCAAGTACAGGTCAAGTTCTTAAATGGAATGGTACAGCATGGGCACCTGCTTCAGATTCAACATCATCTGGCGGCAGTGGAATATCATTGACCGATCTTAGTGTAACAAATGATACACCAAATGGTAACACATCACAATTAATATATAATGATATAACTGGAACATTCAGTTTAATTCCTGCGGTAGCAAGAACTACTATAGATGACTTAGATGATGTTACTATAACTAATACATCTGATGGGCAAGTACTAACTTATAATAATATATCTGGAGAATGGGAAAATCGAGACCTTCCTGGCATACCTGTTAGCCCAGCCGCCCCTACAAACGCAGTTGCAGGTCAATTATGGTATGACGATAGCACCGGCGAATTATATATAAATTATGATTTGGGTGGATTTTTTACCTGGCTACAAGTAACTTCTGTGCCATTTTCTGAATCATACAATGATTTAACTGATAAACCTACTATACCGTCTGATGTAAATGAGTTAACTGATACTGATGGACTACTAGGCGGTGGCGGAGGTGGAGGCATCGCACTATCTGATTTAAGTGTCACAAATCAAGCAATAGGAAGTGCATCTGGCTCATTACAATATAGTGCACAAACAGGTGTGTTTACATTTATTCCACCAGATATATCATCGGAAACACGTACATCAATTAGTGTTAATACTGTAACCAAATCTGGCGGAGGTTCGTTAACATTCAATTCTGGCGATGGTGTATTTACATATGCACCCGCCGATATGGCAAGCGCAGAAGTTACTCCACAAGGCAACGACGGCTCAATTCAGTATAATGACAATGGCACTCTGAGCGGTGATGCTGGATTTACATATGATGCCGCTGGCGCCGGACAACTAATTATTGGACCAAATGGCGGCGGTAAGATCAAAACAAATTATTGGGTGGGTGCAGATAATGCTACACAACCAATGGCAATTCAAAGTGACGATGGGTCTGGTAATAAAGCAACGCACATTGCATTCACAAATTCATCAGGTTCACAAACAACTACATTTAGTGGAACAGTTGATTTTACTGGTAATACAATTAACGGATTAGAACTAACTGATTTTGGTATTAACGATGGAACATCAGGACAAGTTCTAACAACTGATGGTTCAGGTAACTTCTCATTCTCAACTGTAACAGGTGGTGGCGGCGGGGTTTCATCATATAATGATTTAACAGATAAACCTACGATTCCAAACGATGTTTCTCAATTAGGTGATAGTACAAATCTTCTCGCTCACAATGTTTATACAGGTGGCACAGGCATTGATGTAAATAATCTTGTTGTTTCAATAGACTCTAATTTAGGTGATTTAAACAACGTTTCTTCTAGTGCTCCTGCATTAGGACAGTTACTAGCATGGTCTGGTACACAATGGCAACCAACTGCTCCAGCAGCAGCAAATCTCTCAAGTTCATCTATTGGCGAACTGAACAATGTTGATATTACAGGTGTTCAAACAGGTCAATTCTTAGAATGGGATGGTAGTAAATTCGTCCCAGCAAGTGGAGGAACTGTAGATTTATCAACAGAATCACTTGGTGATCTAGGCAATGTTGATGCAACGATTCCAACAAATGGCGATGTTCTTACATGGGATGCTACAAGTAGCGAATGGGCACCTGCAGCACCAGCAAGCGGCGGCGGCGGTGGCGGTGGCGGTAGTACCACAGAGTATTTCAAACTTAATTATGCTACAAATGGTTCATTGTCAAGTATTTCTAACTCAACAAGTGGAATATCAGCAAATATTGTTGATGTAAACTCAGGCGAAGTTGCTGTGACATTTAGTGGATATTCATTCCCACCGTCAAACGTACTTGTTTATGGATATTCTAGAACAACAAATCAGTATATAATTATGCCACTTAATAAAGATATGACTACTCGTACTCTAAACGCAGGTGGAACTCCTGGTTCACCAATTGCATTTGGTTCACTAGGATCACTTACTATGAACTTAGTATTACGAGAAGCAGACACTGGTGCTGGTAGAAGTTTCGGAACAGACACACACGCATGGATTGTGGTTTCAATGATATAATAACTGATTTAAGGAATAATTAATATGATTAATTACAAGACAAGTGCAATAGATTTAAATGTTCCGGCAAAAGTTATATCGTGTACTGTAATAAGTGCTAAAAATATTGCATCCTGGCCACATGATGATGGCCTGGGTGATAGTTGGTGGTCAGGTGCAAGTAACGCTAAAGCATACCGTTGGGAAATAACAATGGGTGTTACACAGGTTAATCATGGCTCACATTTAACACGTACTCCATTTAGATTTGATGGATTTGACATAACTGTTGGTGATTTCATTGCTGGTGCAACAGATGGCAGAGCATTGCAAATTGTTTCAATAATCGAAAAAACCGCATTGTCAGTCACTTGTCAAGTAGAAGATAGACTCAGATATAATACTTTTAGAAGTGCTGCGGGTACTGGTATATTCAATATTCCAGGTAGTGCAATCGTGTTCCAACTTAATGAAAATGGTGATCCTATGATTGATCCATTACCAGTTGGATCAGTTTCTAGCGATTTCTATCCCAATGTCAACTCACGGTTCAAGTATTTAAATCCATCTAATAACTATCTTTTAAACCAAGATGCACACGGATTTGATGAGGGTGATGTAATTTGTATGAATTCTGATACTGGTGCCTTCGAAGTTGCAGGTCAAGATAATATGGATAGACTAGTTGGCACAGTAACACATCCGGGACCTGGTCCAAATAATTTTCTTCTAAGACCTGCAAATGGAGTTATTGATTTTGTTCCAGGACTACCAGGGTCTGCGGGTGATTTTATATATCCAGCAATTGATGGCACCGGCGAACTAACTACTGACAAACAAAATGTTGCTATTTTTCTAAAAATTAAAGATCAAATTCCAAGTGTATCACGTGGAACTATTACAAATGGTTCCTGTACTGCCGGTGATAAGATGGGTATCAATGGTGTTGATGTTCAATTCTTGACAAGTAGTAGCGGGGTAGTAAGTGTAGCAAACGCAAGGGATGATATTAATGCTTTAACCACAGAACATAACGTAATTGCAGAAGCAAGTCCAGCGCCCAATGAGATTGAATCTGATTCAGGAACATATGGAAATGCATATGGGCTTGTTGGTGGATTTGCACCGTTTTCAGCAACTATTAATGGATCAGCAGTTGATTTTACTACTACGGCGGCAGGACAAGGCTCATTTGGAATGGCAGTTGCTATTGCAGAAGACATGGCAGCTGATATTAATGCTGCTGGAATTAATAATATAACTGCGAGCCATGCAAATGGAAATTTAATAATATTTGAAGCATCAGGTGGAAGTATAACAATCGTAAATGCATCACCTGATGCAAATGGAAATAATTTTGCAGGAACTAATTCTATCGCTGCTATGGGACTAACATATCCTGCAGCCGCAAGTGCATTTGTATTACAACTTAAAAGAGATGATGGCGGCGAGATAATAATAACTGATGAAATTGGTTCACCAACAGTTGATTTTGGAGTATTATCTGGACATAATGGATCATATGCTATTGGTCTCAATGTTGAACAAGGTGTACGAAAAGCAGGTACAACTGTTGTTGCTGGAATGGCAGAAAGAAATGCACTTACTGGTGTGCTTGTTGGCGATGCAGCATACGTTCTTGATAGTGGTGAAGGTGAGTGGGCACTATTCATTTGGGATGGGTCAGCATGGTCATTAGTAGCAGATCAAGATAGTGCGGCAACAGATGCAAGTACATTATCATATACATTTAATTGTCCAATATCTGGCTTTGGAACATCTGATACTGTTGTGTTAGGAAGAATGTCCAATAATTCAAAAGTTGTTAGTGTATTAGTTGAAGTTATTTCTCCAATGGCTGGTTATACACCAGCCAATGTTCCGACATTAGAGATTGGTACAACCGCAGAATCAGATCGTCTTATGAGTTCTGACTCTAATGATGTAGAATCTAGTGGTTCATATGTTACTAATCCAGATTATCACTATGAAGGCGCAACTGAAATAGAAATAAAGGCAAAGTTGTCACATTTTGATGCAACTGCAGGCGAAATAAAAGTAATTGTCACATACGTTTAATTTATTAGTATAAAATACACAATCTAGGAAGTATAAATACAATTGTAAGATAACGCTCTTACTTTAATTTATCTGATGTGTTCTTCCCGGATAAATTTTTCATGAAAACTTTAACCAATATAAGACTCGAATTATATTCGTGTTCTTATTTAATAGCTATATAATAGGAGAACTTTAATGGCTTTAATTAAAAATTTCGGTATTGCTGGTATTGGTCAGTCGGTACAGTATGGTAAAGGCGGCGGTAAAGTCGTATACGATACTAGTAACTCACTGTTCAAAATCACAACTGATGGTACTACTCTGACCCACGTGGCAGTAGAAACAACACCAACTGACAACAACCATGCTACTTCAAAAGCATATGTTGATTCAGTTGCACAGGGTCTTGACGTAAAAGAATCCGTTCGTGCAGCATCGACTGGTGATATTACAATAACTTCCCCAGGATCAACAATCGATAGTGTTAACCTTTCACAAGGTGATCGTATTCTATTGAAAGATCAGGCAACGGCATCACAAAATGGTATCTATGTATGGGCATCAGCAGTCGCTCCACTAGCACGTGCGATTGATATGGATGCAACAGGTGAATTTACAGGTTCATTCTTCTTTGTAGAAGAAGGTACTGTAAACTCAGACCAAGGTTTTGTATGTACAACTAACGGTCCAGTAACACCAGGATCAACAGCAGTTGAATTTGCACAGTTCACAGGTACTGGTCAGTTAACAGCAGGCGACGGTCTATCAAAAGTAGGTAACAAAATTGATATAAATGTAGATGATACATTCGTTAAAATCGATAGTAACGATGCTCTAACAATCAAAGGTACAGCAACTACAGGTGAAGTACTACAATCAGACGGTAGCGGTGGCGTAGCATATGGTGCACTAGACATTACCAATGGTTCAGCAATTTCGGGCGCTCTACCACTAGCAAATGGTGGTCTAGGTGTAGATGCATCTAACACAGTAGGTAAAGGAACTGCACGTATCAACTTGGGCTTAGGCGATATGGCAGTACAAAATGCAAGTGCTGTTGCTATCACAGGTGGTGCAATTGACATTTCAGGTGGTACATTAACACTTGCAGATGATCAAATCTCAGGTGATAAAATCTCAGGTGGTACAATTGATTCTGCTAACCTATTAGGTGCAGCGGGCAACACACTCGGCGGCTATGATATCACTGTTGGTCTTGGCAAAACTCTAGACGTTGATGGCGTTCTAGACGTAGACGGTGCAGCAGGTTCAGCAATCGATAACGTAGCAGTTGGTACAACAACTTCTGCAGCAGCTATCTTTACAACTATGCAATCTGATACAGTAGATATCAATGGTGGCGCAATCGACAATACCGCAATCGGTAATTCAGATCCATCAACTGGTAAATTTACTAATCTAAGTTCAAATTTATTATTTAAAGCAGACACCGTTGAAGCATTCACTGCCCAAGGCGATATTACATTTAATAGTAAAATAATTGCTGCAGCAGGCATTGACTTCGGTGGCGCATCTGTTGGATCAGGTGGTATTACAACTGATACAGTCGATGAAAAAACAGCAAACGCTGGTGTTACAGTTGATGGTGTATTACTAAAAGATAATGGTGTTACTGCAACAGGCCCTTCATCATTCACACAAGCAACAATTACAAGTGCAGATATTAATGGCGGCACAATGGATGATGTTGCAATTGGTGTAACAACATCAGCAGCAGCAACATTCTCAACAATGACAAGTGCAGCAGTAACTATTACTGGTGGTACAATCGCAGATACAGATCTAGATTTAACTGGTCAGGTACTTCTACTTGATGATGACCAAATCTCAGGTGATAAAATTGATGGTGGTTTAATCTCAGATTTCGCATCACAAGGTATTGATGATAATGTAACTCCACTAGGCGTATTAGTAGCAGACGGTGGCACTGAAACTAGAACAACATCTACAATCTTGACACTAGCAGATACATCAGCAACGTTTGATGCAAATCTAATTGTAAATGGTGATCTAACAGTAACAGGTACAACTACTACTGTTAATTCTCAAGAAACACTAGTAGCAGATAACTTAATCACACTAAATGCTGGCGAAGTTGGTACAGGTGTAACAGCAGGTTCTGCAGGCATCGAAGTAGATCGTGGTTCAGCAGATAATGCAACACTACAGTGGAATGAAACAGATGATGTTTGGGAATTCAGAGTGGGTACTGCATTAGCAGACCTAAAAATTGGTTCACAATCGATGGATGCAATTGCAGTTGATACAATCAATGAATTAACTCCTGGTGCTGACATTACGTTCGGCAATGATATCGTAGGCATAAATGCTACATTCTCTGATACAGTAACAGTAGATACTATCGCTGAATTCACAACAGATGCTGGAGTTACAGTAGATGGTGTACATCTAAAAGATGGCGTTGTAACAGCAGGTTTAACAGCAGAAGCAGGTGATACAGTAGACGTATCAGCGGCATCTCTATCACTTGCAGATGACCAAATCTCAGGTGATAAAGTTGAAGGCGGTACAATTGATGCAATCACAATCACAGCATTGACATCAACCGCAGTTGATATTGATGGTGGTACAATTGATAACACAGCAATTGGTGCAACAACATCCGCAGCTGGTACTTTCTCAACACTAGTATCAGACTCAGTCGATCTAAACGGCGGCGCAATGGATGCCGTAATTGTAGGTGCAGGAACATCAGCAGCTGGTACATTCTCAACAATGACTTCAGCAGCAGTTGCGGTTACAGGTGGTAACATTGATGGCACAATCATCGGTGCAACAACACCAGCAGCCGGTACTTTCTCAACTCTAAGTTCAGGAAATGCACAAATCACTGGCGGATTGATTACAGGCGCAGCCTTGACATCAGACGTTGTTGACTTTGGTGGTGGTGAAATGGATGCCGTTATAATTGGTGCTAACACACCAGCAGCAGGTACATTCTCAACACTTGCTTCAAACAATGTAACTCTAACAGGTGGTACAGCATCACTTACGACAGTTACAGCAACCGACCTAAACTCAGGTAATGTTACTATTACTGGCGGTTCGATTTCTGATACAGATATCGATCTAGGTGGTGTTGCAATTACATTTGATGATGATCAAATTTCAGGTGATGCAATTCACGCTGGAACGATTTCAAACTCATCATTGATTGGTCAAATCCATAATGGCACAGACCCACATTCAACAATATCACGCTATGATATCACTGTAGGTGCAAACTTTGCACTAGACGTATCAGCAGGAACATTAACACTTGCAGATAATCAAATCTCAGGTGATAAAGTTGAAGGTGGCACAATCTCAGATTTTGCTTCAACAGGTATTGATGATAACGCAACAGCAACTAAAATGACACTAACAGACACAACGGCAACATTCGGTGTGAATGGTGATTTTGGTACGAACACACTTGCAGCAGGTGTAACAACACTAACATCAGCAATAGTTACAGGTGATGCGGTAATCAACGGTAATCTAACAGTTTCAGGCGGAGTAACAACTACACTATCAGAAACAGTTACTATCGAAGATGCCATGATTGAATTGAATTCAAACGTTACTGGTACAACTGCACCAACTGAAGATTCAGGTCTTGAAGTTAATCGTGGTTCAGATCACAATGCAAAATGGTATTGGGATGAAACAGATGATGTGTGGTCATCAGAAGATGAAAACGGTACTATGGCTAATATCAAAGTTGGTGAAATTCAAGCGGCAAGTTTCGGTCTAAGTGGAACAATCGCAAGAACCGATGGTGGTACTGGTACTGATACATCTGCTTTCCTAGATGACTCACTAATGGTCATGGCAGCAAATGGCACAGTAGCAGAACTAGTAAAAGGTGCAAATTCAACAGTACTTAAAGTTAATGCTTCAGGTGCACTAGGATATGCGACTATTGATATGACTACGGATATCACTGGTGTTACACCAATCGCTAATGGTGGTACTGGTTTAGCAGTTAGTGGTCTTCAGCATCAAGTTCTAAGTGCAGATGCAACAGGTGCATTAGCATATGGATACCAAGAAACTCTACGTACTGCAGCAGGTGATGTTGCAATTCAAACTTCTGGTATGACAACTGCTGAATATCTAGATATGTCAAGTGCAACTGGTAGTGTAACACTAACTGCTAAAAATGCAGGCGGCACAGGTGTTGTAGATATGTATCTACAAGGTCAAGATGGCGGCGATGTTTTCTTAGTTGGTCAGGCCGGTGAAGCTGTTCTTCAAGGTGACGATGATACTGATTTAACTGTTTCAGGCGGTGTGTCTGTAGCAGGTGATGCAGGTGATCTAGTTCTTAAAGGCGGCAACGGTACATCCTCACACGCTTCAGGTGATGTTATCATCAAAGGCGGCACAGGCGGCGGTACAGAAGGCAAAACTCAGGTTTATGGCTCAAATGACACGCTAATTACAACATTTGTTGAAACAGCAGACGATGCAACAGATTCATTAGAAATCAAAAACGGCACTGGTGGTATTGAACTAGCAGCAGTCGGCGGCACTGAAGTTAATCTAGTATTGGCTCCAAAAACTGCAGATAAAGCTAATGGCACTGGCGGCATGGTTATGTTACCAGCAGGTACAGAAATTGATTTTGATAATTCAGATGATATGGTTGTATCTACTAAGAAATATGTTGATGATGAGATTGCCAAAGTTGGTGATAACTTCATTCGCAAAGATTTCACAGCAAATGGTGGCGCAACATTCACAGTAGGTAACATCAAAGATGTAGCAGGTAAAGACTATTATGTTAAATCTGTAACAATCAAAATTCTAACAGCATTTGTTGGATGTGATGAAATCACAGTGTCAGACGGAACTAATGATTTAGTTACGACTCTTGATGTTGATATGTCAGAAACTGGCCTATACATCATTGAGCAAGGCTACGAACTCACAACAGCACAAGCAGCAACAATTACAGCAACATTAGGTAATGGTGGTTCATCAGCATCACCAACAGTTGGCCAAGCAATTGTTTCTGTTGAGTACAAAGCAATCAATCAATAATTAAGCTTTAACTAGTTTAATTAATACTTAAAATTTAGGAGGGGCTTCGAAAGAGGTCCCTCTTTTTTTACCTTGACACAATAATAATATTATGATATATTATTATAATATGATAAATAGATTAAGAATAATATGACTTAACGACAGATATAATTATCTGACTTTTTACGCACAGACGTTGAGGAAAAAAAATGGCAGTAACACTAAACGCAAGGGGCACCACCGTTCCGTCTTTCAAAATAGGCAAGGGTGGAGTGACTATATACCAGGGCGATAATGATCCATCTAGTACATATAGTATTAATACCGGTGATCTATGGATAGATCGTACAAATGAAAAACTAAAATTTAGAGATGTCAACGGTGATTGGCATGTACAACTAGATTCTATAGATGATTTAACAGATGTAGATATCTCAAGTAATGCTCCCACTGATGGACAGACACTAGTATGGGATAATTCTAATAGTAAATTTATACCAGCAGATTTTAGCGATCTTACTTCAGTTGCAAGTAATATTCTGCCGACAACAACAAATACATATGATATAGGAAGTTCTACCAAAGTATGGAATAATATTTGGGCATCAACCGGCAATATTGATAATTTAACCGTTAGCGGAGATTTGGTTGTCAGTGGCTCAGTTACCACAATTGATACCACAAACTTAACAATATCTGATAATATTATTGTTCTGAATAATGATGTTACTGGCACACCAACAGAAGATGCCGGTTTAGAAATTGAAAGAGGAACTTCTACAAACGTTTCCATTGCATGGAATGAGTCCACTGATAGATGGACATTTACGAATGATGGAACAACATATTATAATTTAATCGTAGATAGTGATGATATATCAGAAGGATCATCCAATGAATTTTATGATGATTCCAAAGTAGATGCACGAATAGCAAATGCATCTATTGATGATTTAGCAGACGTAGACTTGACAACATCTGCACCAATCGATGGACAAATATTATCGTGGGATAATACGAATAGTAAATTTGTACCCACAAATCAATTTAGTACTACTGATCTCAGTGTTGGCAGCCCTGCTTCAGCAAATGGAACAGGTGGAATTACATATAATAATACAACTGGTGTATTCACATATATTCCACCAGATTTAAGTGGCTATGTTGTTACATGGAATGACCTTACAGGAACACCAACAACAATTGCAGGATATGGAATTACGGATGCATTTGATGGAGATTATGGATCATTAACTAATACACCTAGTATTCCATCTTCATTACTTGATTTAAATACTATCACAGATGGCACGATTGGACAAGTTTTACAAACAAATGGATCTGCGGCATTTAGTTTCGGTACACTAGATGTGTCTGATTTAACTGACGGTGCAAGTTTACTTGGTAATAGTTCATATTATGCAACAAAGGTTGGTTACAATCTAGCAGATGAAACTGATACAACATCAATTGTTTTAAATCCCGGTGATGCAAACACACCCGCAACTTTTCGTGGTGATGTTATTAACAATAATGGTACAATTATTGTAGATGTATCAAGTGCAAATACTACATTTACTGGTGGACTGATAGGCAGTGTCAATGGTGATGTTTATAATACAACTGGTGCCAATAAAATTTTAGAAAGTGGAACTGGTAATTTAGATTCTGTCTTAACAGTTGATACAGCAAACATAACAACATTAAATACAGGCGCTACTAATATTAGTGGAAATGCTGTATTTACTGGAGGTAGTGCAGACTTTACTGGAACAAATACATTAGGTAATTGGAATGGTGCTGTTTATGATAGAACTGGTAGCACACTTATTATTGAAGACGATGCAGCACTAGGTCCTATTGTTCATGCAGACTTAGATGGCGATGTTACTGGTAATGTTACTGGTAATGTTACGGGCAACATTATAAATCCAAATACTGGCTCAACAGTATTAAACGCTTCTCAACCTCAATACACATTAACAGGTAATGTAGCAGGCGACTTATATGGAGATGTAATTTCACCTACTCAAAATACACCAATTATTACCACTGGTGCAATGCGAGACCTATTAACAATTCACGATGCTGAAATTGAAAAAATAAAAGCACCAACAGTTGGTGGAGTAGCCGGTCCAACAATAATTAACACTACTGGAGCAGATACCTTTTCTGGACATAATGCTCATCTATCGGGAGCACTATATGGTGACGTTGGGGATACAGTATCAAATAGTCCGGTACTAACAGTTGGTACTGGCAATAACGATTCTCAATTGAGTGTCGCAACAGCATCAATAGATGACTTAACTGTAAAAAATCCCATCATTGTTAGAACACTAACACATCAAGCAATAAGTGCTGATCATTATACAAAACAATATGTATTAGCAGGCACTACAACTGATGCAACTGAAACTGAATTATTTGTTCGTGGAGCACCGAACGAAAGAATACCGGTAGCAACCGATACAACAATATTTTATGATATTTCTTTTGTAGCACGAAGAACGGATGCCACAGGTGAAAGTGCAGGATTTGAACTTAAAGGTGTTGTTGACAATTTTGCAGGAACGGTTGCAGATGTTGGTGATCTATATGAAATTATAGTAGCAAGTGATAATACTAATTTAGTAGTTGAAGCAACGGCAGATGATACAAATGATTCTATTAAAATTTCAGTAACCGGCGAAGCAAGTAAAACATTTAGATGGACTGCAGTAGTAAAAACTACAGAAGTAGCACAGTAAAGGATTAGAAGATGGCAAGGGCAAGAGGATTTAAGTGGGATAATGTTCAAAAGAAACAATTTGTTGTTGATAGTAACGGTGTTGAGACAACATTATTAGATGAAACAGGTAGCGGCGGAGGCGGCGGTGGTGCAAGTATTGAAACATCTACAACATCACCCAGCAATCCCGCAGATGGCGATTTATGGTTTGATACTACTGATGGAACAATGTATGTATATTACAATGACGGCACATCTTCACAATGGGTAGGTATTAGTGGTGCAACTGGTGCAACTGGTGCCGGAGGTGGGGTAACATCATATACTGATATTACAGCCCGTAATGCTGCAGCCGTAAATGAAGGTGATATGGCATGGGTCACATCAGATACATCACTTTATGTTTATGATGGCAATGAGTGGGATAGAATTTACAGCGATGAAAATACGACACCGAATTGGACTACAGAACCAGACCTTATATATTCATTGGAAGAAGATGGTACTAATACAACCATAACAACTGTAGCGGTTGATCCAGAGGGATTTCCTATTGAGTATGATTATGACACAAATCCTACAAACCCAAGTCAGATAACATCAATTGTAAATAATAATGATGGAACATTTACAATGACCCCATCAACAACTACGAGTGATGCTGGATCTTTTGCACTCAGAATAAAAGCATCGGACGGACTAAGTATTCTCTCTAAAACTGTTGAAGTTAAACTTTCATTCGTACCACAGCAAGCGGCAAATATAGGATTTTTTGATTTTTCAAATTCAGCAAGTTATCCAGGTACTGGTAATACTTTTACAAATATAGCCTTAGGCACACCAGCATCAGTATCAGAAACAATTAATCCAGGTGGAGGTTCATATCTGACAGCAGGAACCACTGGTGCAAAAGTATTTAAATTTACGCCGACTAGCAGAACTTCTATAAATTTTAGTAGCCCAATGGAAACACAAGCAAAGACTGTTGTAGTTGTTTTTTCAGCATTGACTGGATTTAAAGCAGTCATGTTCGGTGGCGTTCATGATAACGGTCGTTATATATCCGCTGTCGATAGCGGTAGTACTTCCGCAAACGAAGCATCAGCAAATATATGGCCTGGTGAGACAGGTACAATACGAGTCAATGGAACAATAGTAACAACTCGCGGAGCAGCATATAATGCCTTGGACTTAACTGGTAATAAATTTAATACATTAATGATAACTGGGTATAATTTCCTTCCTAATGTAGGAATGGATTATAATGCATATATGTCTGGTGATTGGTCAAGAGAACATGAAGTTTTAGGATTTATGATGTGGGATACAGTTTTAACTTCTAGTGAATTACAAAAAGCCCATACCGTAATGTCAGGGACTAGTTTAACTGCACCGTGGGCAGGATAATAAAAAAGGAATTAAATAATGGCAATAAATTTTCCGGATAATCCATCAGATGGCGATATCGCTACCATTGGCGGAGTAACATATACATACACTGCAAGTTCAAACTCTTGGAAACCACCGTCACCGGGGGCTAGTGCAAGTACGTTAACTGATTTAAATATTAGTGATGGAACGTCAGGCCAATTATTAACAACTGACGGCAATAATAATTTTTCATTTACATCCATATCATCTGCATCATCTACTGAAATTTTTGCAGATATGGCAGCATTGATTGCAAAAACCGGAATGAGTGCAGGAGACCAAGGATTAGTACTGGACAATAATAAACTGTTTATGTATACCGGGTCTGCATGGTATTTAATCGCAACGATGGTTAATAATTCACCTACTGCAATTACAAATGTCGATGGAGAATATAGTCTATCCCAGGATGGAACACCTACTGTGATTACTGCAGTATCTACCGACCCTGAAGGGTTTGCACTTACATGGAGTTATGCGATAACATCTGGATCACTTGGATCAACTGCTACAATATCACAAACAGATAATGTTTTTACAATTACTCCAAGTACTAATACAGCAGATATGGGTAATTTTTCTATAACAATTAGTGCAACAGATGGGGGATCATCTGGTATAGTAAATAAAGTTATATATATAACTCTTGCCTTCACTGTTTCTAATAGTAGATATACAACATTACTTGCAACAGCAACAGGAACTTCTGATAATAACAATATAACTGATTCATCTACTAATAACCATAGTATTACAGTAAATGGCGATGCTCATGCTGGTGCATTTAGTCCTTATCGTAGTGGTGGCTATTCGACTTACTTTGACGGCAATAGGGACTACATAATAACCCCAAGCGACACTGACTTTGCTTTTGGCACTGGGGACTTCACAATTGAGCATTGGTTCAATTGCGGAAATCAAATTGATGATTACCCAAGGTCATTTGCTATTGGCCCTACTTATAATACGGGGTCTGTTGGGGGGAATATTGACGATACAGATAACCCCAACAAATACGCATTCTACGCAAGAGATCTTGTTCATCCCGGACGTGTTCTCCTATCGACATCTGACATAAACGACAATGCTTGGCACCACGTTGCAATAACAAGACAGTCAGGTGATTTTTACCTCTACATTGACGGTGTTCTTGAGGACACAAATAGCAGTTACAGTGGGAGTGTAGGTACTGCCGCCCAACTTCTTGCTATAGGTGGCGTGGCAACTGAAATATCAGGCGAAGATTATGTTGGCTACATTTCTGATTTTAGGGTTGTAAAAGGCACCGCAATATATGATGGGAACTTTACACCACCAACTGAACCTTTAGAAGAAGTTACTAATACAAAACTACTTACATGTCATTTACCATATCTAGTTGATGGATCTACTAACAATCATGCTATCACAGTGAATGGTAACGTTACTACTCAGCCCTTGTCACCCTACGATTATGGGGAATATAATCCAACCATCCACGGCGGGTCTGTGTATTTTGATGGTTCTGGTGATTATTTAACCATTTCATCGTCGGGCAGTACAATAGGTGCATTAAGTGCATTTACAGTAGAGGGCTGGTATTGGCCGGATCCATCTTCATCTGGTTACGATGCAGTTTATAGTAGTGCTGGTGGAGTATCTACTGGTTATCAAACTGCAGGAAGATTATATAATTACAATGGATCCATTATTTTATATTGGACTAACGTCGACCAAGCATCGGGATCCGGATCTTGGAAATTAGGAACATGGAATCACTTTGCTGTAACTCATGACGGAACAACCACTGAAGTTTATGTTAATGGGGTACAAGAAATTTCAACTACTTCTGCTAGTTTTAGTGGGACAACAGATATTCAAGTAAGTGAACCAGATTATCCTGCTCATGGTTATATTTCAGATTTTAAAATTTCAAATAGTGATATCTATACAGGAGATTTTACCCCACCAACTGCACCAGTATCTTCATCGGGCGCGGATCTGCATATTAAAGGCACAGATGCTTCTATCATAGATAAATCTCAAGGCGATAACATAAAATTGATTGGTAATGTTACTGGATCAAATACACAAACAAAATATGCTTCGCATTCAATGTACTTTGATGGGCAAGCGGGTGGTATTAATCTGCCTGACCAAGAGTTGTATGGATTTGGCACAGGAGACTTTACCATTGATTTTTGGCTGAACTGGACAGGAGGCAACGGTTATGCATTTTTCCTTATCAATAACGGCGGGGCTGGTAACTATATTGGATATGGCTTAAACACGGGTACAATTACACCATTTGTATGGAATAATGGTAACGTTATTATCGGAAGTTCAAATATCACGGTTAATACCTGGCAACATCATGCAATTGTTAGAAATGCAGGAGTATTAACGATATATCTAGATGGCTACAGTATTGGTAGTAATGCTGCATGGGGAGTTGACTTAGGACAATCACGCCCATTTTATATTGGACATAATGCAGCATCAGGCCAAACTACTACAGGCTATATCGAAGACCTACGTGTCACCAAAGGTTTAGCAAGATATACTGCCAACTTTACACCGCCCACTAATTCGCTAACAGGTTAAATTTTTTAACTCGTAATTTTATTTAATAGATAAATACTGTTAGATACTGATATATAATTAGGAGAGATAAATGGCAATTCCTACACCACCATTCACTGATGGACAGGTTATTACCCTGCCTAGTGGCAAAAAAATGCAATGGTCTGAAAGTAGTGGAAGACTGGTAAATGCACAGCCTGCACCATCTGCAGTTGTGAGTGAAGTTGTAGAAACAGCGGCAGCAGAAGCACAGACAAAAGCAGATGCCGCACAAGCAGCAGCAGAAGCAACAGCGGCAGCAGATGCACAACA
>ENA-UZWV01021536-UZWV01021536.1-metagenome-genome-assembly--contig:-Day-3-1m-contig-21536_pt1 | contig 16194 bp, 19 predicted proteins | sample MGYA00260342_ERZ794902 | MGnify/ENA metagenome assembly ERZ794902
ATACTGCATCATCTTTGGCCTTGCAGTTATTGAAAAATATGGAATAATCACATTTTTTATTATGTATTACCTTGGGTCGCTAGCTCAGCTGGTAGAGCAGTTGGCTTTTAACCAATTGGTCACAGGTTCGAATCCTGTGCGACCCACCATTCTCAGGGCATAATATCTATGAAAACTAAAAATACATTACTTACTAGCTTCTTATTTTTTTTAGTCCTATCGTCTTGGTATGTACTAAGAGCTGTAAGGAACGAAATGGCTGTTGAAAGTTACGGTCAAAATTTCTTACTTATTTTATTATCAATCACAGCTCTTACAATGTTGGTTGTAAATCCAATCTATTCTTTTATTGCATCAAAAGGCAACTTTAAAAAAATAATTACTTATTGTTATTCATTTTTAATTATTAATTTATTTCTTTTTATTTTTTACTCTAGGTCATTAGATGACTCTAATACTATTCAAGCCATATGGTTAGGAAGGATTTTTTATATCTGGTGTAATATTTATTCTTTTTTTGTTGTTTCTATTTTTTGGGTCTTAGTTATTAATATATTTAGAGATATTAAATCAAGAAAGCTTTATGGTTTTATTATGGCTGGAGGTTCTTTAGGGGCTATCTTTGGTTCTGAGGTCTCAGCAAGGCTGTCTGTTTCTTTTTCATATCTTGGTCTTGAATTGTTTGCTTTTTGCGCGGCTTTGTTACTATTTGTAGGGATATTAGTTGCTAGACATATAGTGAATATCAACAATAACAAAGTTCTTATAGATAAAGTTGGTGGAAATTGGTCTGAGGCTGTTACAAATATAATAACTGCTAAGGATGTGAGGTCAGTAGCAATCTATTCATGGTTATTTACTACTTTGATGACAATACAATGGATAAGCGCTATTCCTATTATTGAGGGATATTCAGATCTTCCCTCGGATAGAATTGAATTGTTTGCAAGAATTGAGCAAATAGTGTCTCCACTGACATTAGCAACTCAATTATTTCTTACATATCTAGTTATTTCATATTTTGGTATTAGATTTATTTTGATATTTTATGGTTTCTTGTTTTTTGTAGTCTTTACACTATATGGTCTTTTTCCATCAGTAGGTGTTGTAGTTTTTGCTCAAGCTTTATTAAGAATATTTGAATATGGCTTTAATAAACCAAGCAGAGAGATTATTTACAGCCAACTTAAAAGACGAGATAGATTTAAATCTACTGTATTTATTGATACTTTCATAACAAGATTTGGAGATTTAACTGGAAGTATTTTTATGGGTTTTGGAAAGCTTATTTTAATTAGTGTTAATACTATGCCTCTGGTAGCAATTCCAATAGCAGGATTATTCTCCTTTTTAGGTCACAAAATAACAAAGAAATCCTAAAAAAGACTATAAACCTCTAGTACTTCTAATTATTTTTTTTATTTCTGTGATTTGTGTGAGGATGCCTTCTGAGATTAAAAAATTATTTTCCGTTAAATTTAAAGCAAATTCTAATTGACTTAGAGCTTCTTCATTTTGACCTAGCAAAAGATAAAATTCAGCTTTAGATTGATGATAGCCAATTATATTTCTTCCACCTCTGTGAATCTCAGATAACAATAACCAGAGTTGAGGATCATCATTCCTTCTGAGTAGTTGATCTTTTATGATTTTTTCTGACTCTAAAAAATTCTTCATCTCTAATAAAAGTCTAGCTTTTATAATAGAAAGCGGATAGTTCTTTGGAGATATTTCAAGTATTGAATCTGATATTTTAAGAGCTTTCTTAAATTCACCAGCATTTGTTAATAATTCAACCTTTGTAGTATTTAAAAAAAGATTCCTTGGATATTTTTTAAGAAGTATGTCAATAAGCCTTATAGACTCATTAAAATTATTATTCAGACCATTAGCAAGTGACAAGCCATAAATGTTTGCATCAGAATTATTTTTTTGAATTTTTGAATTAAAGTATCTAAGTGATTGTGAGGGTATTTTTTCATAGTGAATTTTAAGACGAGACTTTATTAATGAATATTCCAGAGAGTTAGATTTAGTTTTATTTATTGGAATACCTTCAGCTGCATTGAATGCATCATTTATTCTTGAAGATGATAAGGGGTGAGTTAAAAGAAATTCTGGTGGGGTTTCTCCAGATAATCTTCTTAGATTATTCATATTCTCAAACATTTCACCCATTGACTTGGGGTTATAACCAGCCCTCACTAAATTTGCAAAGCCAACTCTATCAGCTTCCTTTTCAAACAAGCGACTGTATCTTAGGTTCTGAGTTTGTAAGAGTGCTGGCCCAACGGCGATCGCATTTGGATTATTAGTTATTAACGCGAGCGCAATAGATGAAATGATAGTTAAAGAGGAGCCAATGCTATTATCTTTTGCGCTGAGAACATTCCTAGCAAAATGTCTTTGGCTAAGATGAGCAAGTTCATGTGCCATTACAGAAGAGAACTGTCCTTCATTATCTGCATTTAAAAATAATCCACCATTGACTCCAATAATCCCACCAGGAGCGGCAAAAGCATTTAAAGAATCGTCATCAATCAATAAAACAGTAAATTTTCTATCTTGTACATTACTGAACTCTGAAAGCTTATATATTAATAGTTCTGAATATTCTTGAATCAATGGATCATTGATCAAAGGAGCTTGAAAGTAAATTTGCTTTAAAAATTCTTTGCCAATTATTTTTTCTTCATCATAAGAAACTGCACCTGAGACTCTATCTCCTAGTTCAGGCAGTGCTAAATCTTTATTCTGTTTCCCATGAGAGGGTATACAAATTAAGATAATAAATATGACAATATATTTTTTCATTATTAATTGAAGAACTTATACAAATTTTTAAGCTAACATAATCATGAATTTTAGATTAATATGTCTTATGTTAAAGATGAATTTGTCATTAATATAGTGGTTATGACTATATTATGTATCAAATAGTTCACTTTTAGTAATGTTATAAAGCGAGGCTTAATTAAATGTTTGAACAATTAAATTCATTTCTAAAAAAGATTTTTAGCAATGAAGAGACAATAGTATTTTCTTTTGCAATATTAACTTTTTTTGTTGTAATTTCTTTTTTTGGGTCTGTTTTAACACCATTTATTATAAGCATTGTTGTTGCCTACTTATTGGTAGGTCTCCAGAAAAAAATCCAATCTTATAATGTAAGCCAGAATCTAGCTTTAATTACTACTTTTACTATTTTTATAGTAACAGGTGCAGCTTTAGTGATTTGGCTTGTGCCATTATTGTATATTCAGCTACAAGCTTTTATCTTAGATGTACCCAGCCTTTTTAATAATTTTTTAGATTTTATAGCAGATCTTCCAGCAAAGTTTCCTGAATTAGTTTCATCTGATCAAATAACAATTTTTTTCCAAGCTGTTTCAGAGGAAATAACACTTGTTGCACAAAATATTATTAAGTCTTCGATATCTGGTATTCAAAGTACAATCACAATACTTTTATACATAATTTTATTTCCAATCCTGGTTTACTTTTTCTTATTTGATAGAAAAAATATTATTGAAGGCTTCCTTAAAATTATTCCAGGAAGAAGAGAAATGTTCACTAATATTTGGGTTGAAATGGATATCCAGCTCAGCAATTATGTCAGAGGCAAAACGATTGAAATATTTATAGTTGGGGTGGTGGCAGCAATTATTTTTTCTTCATTGGGTTTGAAATACTCTGCTTTGCTTTCTGTTTTGGTTGGTTTGTCTGTAATCATACCCTATGTAGGTGCTTTTTTAGTTACCATTCCAATTGTTATCGTTGGTTTATTGCAATTCGGACTCAATACAGAGTTTTATATATTAATAAGTTTATATCTGTTACTACAAGCACTGGATGGAAACCTGCTAGTACCTCTAATATTTTCTGAAACAGTTAAACTTCATCCTGTAATAATAATACTTGCTGTTTTCGTTTTTGGAAGTATGTTTGGTTTTTGGGGGGTCTTTTTTTCAATACCAATAGCTACTTTTATTAAAGCCGTATGGAATGCTTGGCCGTCCTCTCTAAATAACTAAAATAAGCTCTGAACTTTTTCTAGAACCTCCTTAACATGACCTTTCACTTTCACTGATCGCCATTCTTTTACAACTATACCTTTATCATTTATTAGAAAGGTGCTTCTATCAACACCTATATATTCTCTTCCATACATGGACTTTAATTTCATTACATCAAAAGACTTACAAATTTTTTCATCTAAATCTGACATGAGTTCAAATGGAAATAGTTGCTTGCTTTTAAAATTTTCATGAGATTTTATTGTATCTCTTGAAACCCCAAGTATTGTTGTATTGTATTTTTTGAATTGATTATAGTTATCCCTAAATTCTTGACCTTCAGTGGTGCATCCTGGAGTACTGTCTTTTGGATAAAAATATAGTACTAAATTTTTTCCTTCAAAATCCTTATTAGAGTATGTGATATTGCTAGTACAGTCTGCTTTAAATTTTGGACATTTTTTTCCTTCTAAGCTTTTTGACATATTTTTTTACCTTATGATTTTTTTTAATAAAATAGTGTATAGTCCTATTTTTTACTGAAATTATTATCGATGCAAGCATTAAAAGGAAGTTTAGTAGCTTTGGTGACACCTTTATCTGAAAATGGAGAGGTGGATTACCTTGCTTTGCAGAATTTATTAGATTGGCACGTTGACCAAGGCACAAATGGAATAGTCTCTGTTGGAACAACTGGAGAGTCTGCAACATTAAACCCTAAGGAGCATATCGAAGTAGTTGAGTTTACTGTAAAACATATCAACAAAAGGGTACCAGTGATCGCTGGAACAGGAGCAAATTCAACAGATGAAGCAATTGAGCTTTCTGAAGAATCAAGACTAAAGGGCGCTGATTACGCGCTACTGGTAACACCGTATTACAATAAACCAAATCAAAACGGACTTATAGCTCATTATGAAAAAATAGCAGATACGGTCCAAATTAAACAAATTTTATATAATGTTCCAACAAGAACGGCATGTGATCTTCTTCCAAGTAGTGTAGAAATACTTTCCAGTCATTCAAATATAGTTGGGATCAAAGAAGCTATTGATAAAAAAGAAAGAATAAAGCAATTAATAGATATTTCTAACAATGCAAATAATAGTTTTTATGTATTTTCAGGTGATGACCCCACTTTCATGGAATCATTGAAGATTGGTGCTGATGGAGTAATATCAGTTGCTGCAAATGTAATACCAAAATCAATTTCAGATATTTGTAAATATATTAGTACTAAAAATGATCATGCTGCTGATTCTCTGAATGATTTAAATGAAAACTTATACAAACTATTATTTGTTGAATCCAATCCAATACCTGTAAAATGGATGCTTTACAAGATGGGTCTTATAAAACAGTCAATTAGACTACCTTTAATAGATCTTAATGAAACTTTTCATGACGAAGTAATGTCTGAACTTAATAAACATAAATTAATATGACCGTAAAAAATTTAATAATATCTTTACTTTTTCTTTCATCATGTTCTTATATCTCTGGTCCGGAAGGGTATTTTCCCTCTAAACAATATGATTTTGTTGAAGAAATAATTGATGAACCATTAAAACTTCCTGATGATAATTCTTTAGTATCACTTGAGGATCATTATCCCGTGGGTGATTATCAAGATATTTCTCTTGAAATTGTTGATATCCCTAGACCAAGGCAAGTATTTTCATCTGCAGGTAATAGTTCTGTTCAATTAAGAAGGCTTGGTGATTTAATGTGGGTATATGTTGAAACTCTGCCATCAACATCATGGCCAATTATGAGTAGTTATTGGGATACTTCAAAATACACAGTAATAAGTAAAACTCCAAACACTGGAGTAATAAAAATTGAGTTCAATGAAAACTCCATTTTAGAAATGCAAATAGAACACGGTATCAAAGAGTCGTCTACTGAAATTTTTCTTAATCAAGTAAGTAAAATCAATGACGAATATTTGAGTAATCCTGAGTTAATACAGTCTGAACTTGAAACCGTAGTTAACTTTTTTGCAGAGTCTATAAATACTTTTTCAGGCACTTCACTCGCAGCACAAAATCTTAACGATCTTAAAAAATCAAAAATTTATTTAGAGAATGGACAAACTGTGATTGAGCTTAGCTTGAACTTTGACAGAGCTTGGTCTTCAGTTACTAAAGCTATGAACGAATCTAATATTATCTTAAATGATAAGGATAGAAGTAGTGGAATATTTTATGTCAGCAAAAGTTCAAGTGATAGCAATGGAGGTATCTTTTCTTTTCTTAATCGTTCTAATAATACTGAAAAAAAAGATTTTGTAATTGGTGATTCTGATATTCAAGTAAAAATAACTCAAAAAAATAACAAAACCTATGTAAGGGCATATTCAAAAAGTGGTAATATTGAAGACTCTGAGCAACTTATATCTCTTATAAATGAATCATTGAGTTAAGATTAATTATGGAAAAAATAAAAGAATTAACAAAAGGTAAAGCTAAGTCACTTTTTACTACCTCTGAAGAGCATAAATTAGTAATGCACTTTAGCGATGATACCTCTGCTTTTGATGGCAAAAAGAAAGAAGCTTTAATGGGTAAAGGCGCTGTAAATAATCAATTTAATGCATTTATCATGGAGCATTTAGAAAAAAATGGTGTTAACACACATCACATAGAAGTTCTTAACAATAATGATTCTCTTGTTCATAAGCTTAAAATGTTTCCAATTGAGTGTGTAATCAGAAATAGAGCCTCTGGATCAATCTGCAGAAGACTTGGAACTGAGGATGGTTTGATATTAAATAACCCATTGTTCGAGTTTTTTCTAAAAGATGATGATCTAGGAGATCCTTTAATTAATGATGAGCATATAATTTCATTTGGTTGGGCTTCAAAAAATCATATAGAACAAATGAAAGATTTAACATATAAAGTAAATACTATCCTTTCAGAGCTTTTCATCAATTCTGGTTTAATACTTGTAGACTTTAAAATTGAGTTTGGTTTATCTGGAGAAAAGATTTTACTTGCTGATGAATTTACCCCAGATGGGTGCAGGCTTTGGGATTCTGAAACTTTAAAGAAAATGGATAAAGACAGATTTAGGCAAGGCCTTGGAGATGTTGTTGAATCTTATCATCAAGTAGCAGACAGGCTTGGAATGAATATAATACTTGATTAAATTAGTCAGGTATTTATAATTTATGCGTGAGACTAACCACTAAAAGTAAATATGCTGTAAACGCCTTAACGGAACTCAAAACCCTTGAGTGTCATGGTCCTGTTTCGTTATCAGATATTTCTTTAAACCAAAAAATTGAATTATCCTACCTTGAACAAATTTTCAGAAAATTAAGAATTGCAGGTATTGTTCAAAGTACTAGAGGTAGAAATGGTGGGTATATGTATGCAAAAAATCCATCAGAAATTTCCATTAAAGAAATAATGATTGCTGTTGAAGAGGATTTAGATGCAACTAATTGTAATGGTCTTAGCACATGTCACGATGGTAAGAAATGTAATACTCATAATCTATGGCATGAACTAAATCAGGTTGTTGATAATTATTTAAGTAAAATTACTATTAATAAGCTTGTAGAATCAAATAATAGCCCATATATAACTATAAACGAGATTAAATAAATGAGCACACAATCAACTATTTATTTGGATTATGCATCAACAACGCCAGTTGATCCTAGGGTTGCATCTAAAATGATGGAATTTCTAACGCCAGACGGTGAGTTTGGTAACCCAGCATCAAGATCGCATAGGTTTGGCTGGAAAGCAGATGAAGCTGTTGAAGAAGCAAGATCACATGTTGCAAACTTAGTAAATTGCGATCCTAGAGAAATTGTTTGGACATCAGGAGCAACTGAAGCAGATAATCTTGCTGTAAAGGGAGTAGCAAGATTCTATAAATCAAAAGGAAACCATATTATTACATCTAAAATAGAACATAAGGCTGTTTTAGATCCATGTAGGCAATTAGAGAGAGAGGGTTTTGAAGTAACCTATCTAGAACCTAATGATAAAGGAATTATTAATCCAGATGACGTTAAGGCTGCAATAAAAGATTCAACTATTCTAGTTTCTCTTATGCATATAAATAATGAGTTAGGAACTTTGAATGATATAAATACAATTGGAAATATAACAAGAAAAGCTGGTGTTTTTTTTCACGTTGATGCTGCTCAAAGCACAGGAAAAGTTGATATTGATTTAACCAATTTGCCAATAGATTTAATGTCTTTTTCAGCACATAAAACATATGGACCAAAGGGTATTGGAGCTTTATTTGTAAGAAGAAAACCTAGAGTAAGAATTGAGGCTTTAATTCATGGTGGCGGACATGAAAGAGGAATGAGATCTGGTACTTTAGCACCTCATCAAATTGTTGGAATGGGAGAAGCATTTCGAATTGCTAAAGAAGAAATGAAAAATGATCATGAAAAAGTTAAAAAGTTTCATGAAATGTTTCTGTCAGAAGCAATGAAAATAGAACATGCTTACATAAATGGAGATGTTGATAATAAAGTTCCAAATATTTTGAACATAAGTTTTAATTTTGTGGAAGGAGAGTCGCTAATTATGGGTTTAAAAGATGTTGCTGTATCATCTGGCTCCGCGTGTACATCTGCTAGCTTAGAACCTTCCTATGTGTTACGCGCACTTGGAAGAAAAGATGAATTAGCTCATAGTTCAATAAGATTTTCTTTTGGAAGATTTACTAAAGAAGAAGATATTAATAGAACCTTGTCCATTCTTCATAATGTTGTAGAAAGATTAAGAGAACTTTCACCTTTATGGGAAATGCATTTAGATGGAATAGATTTAGATACTGTTGTGTGGAATGAGCACTAAAAATTAGGAGAATAATAATGGCCTATAGCAAAAAAGTTGTTGATAAATTTGAAAATACTTTAAAAAATCCACAAGCATTCAATGTCGGAAGGTTTGATCCGTCTGAAGATAATGTTGGAACTGGAATGGTAGGTGCTCCTGCATGTGGTGATGTAATGAAATTACAAATTAAATGCGAACCTATCGGAAATACTCATGTTATTAAGGATGTAAAATTTAAGACATATGGCTGTGGTTCTGCAATCGCTTCGTCTAGCGAGCTTGTTGAAATGTTAATTGGTAAAACTCTTGAAGAAGCCAAAGAGATAAAGAATAAAGAAATAGTGGATGCGCTTGAATTACCTCCTATAAAAATACATTGCTCTGTTTTAGCAGAAGATTCAATTAAGCAAGCAATAGAAGATTACGAAGCTAAACAATAAGAGTTTATGGAAACTTTTAGCCCATCAGATTTAAATTTTTCTGAAAAAGCAATTGATCACTTTAGATCTAGTCTCAACTCTAGAGGTAAAGGTCTAGGTATTAGGATTGGTGTGCGAAAAGCAGGATGTTCTGGATATGAGTATTTCTTTGACTTTGTCGATACATTTGAAAAAGAGGGCATAATTTTTGAAAAAAATGGCTGTAAAATTTATGTGGATAATAATAGCTTAGAGTTTCTTAAAGGTAGCTTAGTGGATTTTACAGAAGAAGGCCTAAATAAGGGCATAAAATTCATTAACCCTAACGCAAAAGCAGTATGCGGTTGTGGTGAAAGTTTTACTATTTAGATAATGGCAAAAATTAAAATTTGGCCTCATGCTGAGCTTTGTCCTGACGGAGTTGAAATAGTAAGTTTTCCAGATGAAACAATTTGTGAAGCAGCCTTAAGAGAGGGTATAAAAATTGAACATGCATGCGAAATGTCTGCTGCATGCACCACATGCCACTGTATTATAAGAAAAGGTTTTGAAAGTCTAGATGATGCTAGCGATATTGAAGAGGATCTTCTTGATAAAGCATGGGGTTTAGAACAAACATCTAGATTAAGCTGTCAAACAGTTCCAAAAGAAAAAGATATAGAGATAGAAGTCCCTAAATATAATATTAATATGGTTTCAGAGGACCACTAATAATGCAAAAGATTGACTGGCTTGATGTTGGAGAAATTGCTATTGAGTTGTATGAAAAATTTCCAGACACAGATCCGCAATGGATTAGTTTTCCTGATCTTCATTCTAAAATATGTAATTTAGATAACTTTATAGGTAGTCCAAATAAATCAAATGAACAAATTCTTGAAGCTATTCAGATGTTATGGATAGAAGAATATCTGTAAGTCTCATATAATACTCAAAAATTTTTTAAGGAAAACTATTATGGCAATTGAACAAACATTATCTATTATTAAACCTGATGCAGTATCTAAAAATATTATAGGTAAAATTATTTCAAGATTCGAAGAAAATGGACTATATCTAGTTGCAGGTAAATTAGTTCATCTTTCTGATGAAATGGCGTCTGGATTTTATGCTGAGCATAATGGAAGGCCTTTTTTTAATGACCTTAAAAAATTTATGACATCAGGGCCGGTATTTGTTCAAGTTTTGGAGGGAGAAGGAGCTATTCTTAAAAATAGAGAATTAATGGGTAATACAAATCCTCAAGAGGCAAGCCAAGGAACTATAAGAGCTGATTTTGCTACTAGCATTGATGCAAATGCTGTTCATGGCTCAGACTCTGCAACAAGCGCCATTAGGGAGATTAATTATTTTTTCTTAAAAGAAGAAATAATGTCTAAATAAGTTTTGTCACTTAACAAAGTAAATCTTTTAGGGTGCTCATTAGAGACGCTAGAAAATTTCTTTAAAGAAATTAATGAGCCTAAATTTAGAGCTAAACAGCTATTAAAGTGGATTCATCAAAAAGGTGTTATCAATTTTGATGATATGTCAGATTTTAATAAAGATTTAAGAAGTAAGCTTAATACTATTGCACACATTACTCCTCCAAAGATTGAAGAAATTCATGAATCAGAAGAAGGAACAATCAAGTATTTAATTAAATTAACTTCAGGGTCTATGGTTGAAATGGTCAGAATACCAGAAAAGAAAAGAATAACTTTATGCATCTCTTCACAAGCAGGTTGTGCGCTTCAATGTACATTTTGTGCTACTGGTGCTCAGGGTTTTGAATCTAATTTAAGTGCTAATGAGATAATAGGGCAAGTCTGGCTAGCAAATTTTTACAATACATCACAACAAAAAGTTACAAATATTGTTTTTATGGGTATGGGCGAGCCTATGTTAAATTTTAAGCCTGTTATCGAATCTGCAAAAATCATGAAAGATCAAATGGGATACGGTCTATCGAGAAAAAGAATAACAATTAGTACCTCCGGCATTACTCCACAAATCAATCAGTTATCAAGTGAAATTGATGTATCTTTAGCAATATCTTTGCATGCACCAATTGATTCGCTCAGAGATAAAATAGTCCCTATAAATAAAAAGTATCCTATAAAAGAACTTATTAAATCTTGTAAAAAATACCTAGCAGATTATGAGGGTAAAAGAAGTATTACTATCGAATATATTCTCATCGATGGCATTAATGACTCAATAGAGTTAGCAAAAAAACTTGCAAGACTTTTATCAGATGTCTCCTGTAAAATAAATTTAATACCTTTTAATCCTTTTGACGGCTCGGGTTATAAAAGATCAACCCAAAAGAATATAGAACAGTTTAAAAGGATATTAATGAGTAAAGGTTTTATAACAACCCTTAGAATAACTAGAGGTGATGCAGTGGATGGGGCATGTGGTCAACTGGTAGGAAAACTTAATAATTCCATTAAATCAAAAAAACTTATATCCCATAAATCTATTCAATAATGAATGATTTAAAATCAGCAAATTCTGTAAAGATTGGAAAACAGTTTGCAGATATTAGAAATAAAAAAAATCTTACTGTAGATCAGGTAGCCAAGAGTTTAGTGATGAGCACAAATTACGTCAAAGCTATTGAATTGGGTGCTTATTCTATTTTTCCAAGTGAGGCTTTCGCAAGAGCATATTTCCTTAAGTATAAGAATTTTTTATCTATCAATTGTGAATTTCCTTCCTTGTTCAAGGAAAAAGAAAAAAGAAAAAATGTGAAGCATAATCAAAAACCAAAGTTTAATTATTGGTTAATACATTACCGAAGATACTTTGGAGCAATGTTAATTATTATAAGTCTCTTAATAGTAGTATTTAAAATTATAAATTTAAATGTTAATTCTAAAGTTAAAGCAGATCCCATATTAATTAAAGATAATTTAGAAGAGTTTTCAATTTCTCAAAGTAATTTTAATAAAGAAGTTGATCAAAGAATCTTCTTACCTATAGAAAAAAGCTATTCAGATAGTCAAAAAAATTCTTCAGCGAAGCATATGAATAATTCATTGAGTTTAAATTTTTTAGAAAATTGTTGGGTAGAAATATCTTCAAATAATAGATTAATTGTTTATCAGCTCTTTAAACCTGGAGAGTCATATTCAATCGAAATTGAGAAACCTTTTAAAATTATTGTGGGAAATGTTAGGGGTATTGAAGGGACATATAATAGCAATAGCATTGATTTTATTAGCAATGCTAATAGACTTAGTGTAAATACAATTCTTTTTAATGATGAGTGATTGGATAAATAGAAAAAAAACAAAACCTATAAATGTTGGTGATGTTTTAGTGGGTGGAAATAATCCAATATCTGTTCAGTCTATGACAAATACAAATACTTGTGATGTTATATCTACAGTAAAACAGATAAATTCATTAGAAGCTGCAGGTGCTGATATTGTAAGAGTATCTGTGCCCGGCTTTGATGAAGCGAGCGCCTTCAAAGAAATAAGAAAAGCTGTGAATATACCCTTGGTTGCTGATATTCACTTTGATTATAAAATAGCTCTAGAAGTTGCAGATACAGCAGATTGTCTAAGAATTAATCCTGGAAATATTGGAAAAGAATCGAAAGTTCAAGAGGTAATTAACGCAGCAAACCACAATAATATACCAATAAGAGTTGGAGTTAATGCTGGATCGCTAGAGAAAGATCTCCAAAAAAAATATGGAGAACCTAATGCTGATGCATTAGTAGAATCTGCCTTAAGACACGTTGAGATTTTAGATAAATATAATTTTGAAAATTATAAAATGAGTTTGAAAGCATCAAATATTGAAATGACTGTAGAAGCTTACAGAAAAATATCAAACATAATTTCACAACCGCTTCATTTAGGTATAACTGAAGCAGGTAGTTATAGGGCTGGCACTGTTAAGTCGTCAATTGGTGTTGGCATGCTTTTATCTGAGGGAATCGGCGATACAATTAGGATATCACTTGCATCTGATCCTGTTGATGAAATCAAGGTTGGTTGGGATATACTTAAAAGTCTTAACATAAGAAGTAGAGGCGTAAAGATTATCGCTTGCCCAAGTTGTTCAAGGCAAAATTTTAATGTTATTGATGTTGTGAATGAACTTGAAGAAAGATTTGAGGACATATCAGAAGACATAGAAGTCGCAATTATTGGGTGCTATGTTAATGGACCTGGTGAAAGTAAGGCAGCTGATATAGGGATAACTGGAGCAAATCCTAATAACTTATTATATGTTGATGGTTCTCCTGATAAAAAAATTAGTAATGATAATCTTGTTAAAGAGATTGAAGAAAAAGTTAGGGAAAAGTTATCATTGAGAAATTCTAAAAATATAATTGCAAGGAGTTAAGTTGGATAAGATAAGATCTCTAACAGGAATGCTCGATCATTATAATGACGGAGATATTTACAGCCCTTCATTTAAGTTATTTGAAGTTGAAAAAAAGATTAAGGATATCTTTTTAAATTATAGACTTCAAGAAATAAGAACGCCCCTTTTAGAGGACATCAATTTATTCAACAGATCTGTTGGTAATACATCAGATATCGTTAACAAAGAAATATATTCTTTCAATGATAAAAATGAGAAAACAATTGCTCTTAGGCCTGAAGGAACAGCAAGTGTAATCAGATCAGTAATTGAAAAAAAATTAGATCAAGCTAACCATAAACTATGGTACTTGGGACCTATGTGGAGGTATGAAAGACCTCAAAAAGGTAGATTCAGACAATTTCATCAAGCAGGGGTAGAATTATTGGGCTTTGAGGAAGGTTTACCAGAGTTTGAAATGATGTCGATTGTTTGCACAATTATTAACAATTTCAATTTAAAAAATACCTCTATTAAAATAAACCATCTTGGTACAATAGAGATCAAAGAATTATTTTGTAATGCCCTTATTGAATTTTTAATTCCACATAAAAGATTACTTGATAAGAACGATTTAAAAAGATTAGATAAAAATCCTTTAAGAATTCTGGATACTAAAAATAAAGAATTACAAAAAATTTTAAAGGATGCACCTTCAATTAAAAATTTTCTTAATGAATCATCTATCGATTTGCTAAACAATATTAAAAATGAATTCTCTGATATTTGTGATATTGATATAGATTACTCCTTGGTTAGAGGGCTTGATTATTACTCTGGTTTTGTTTTTGAAGCTATATCATCAGACTTAGGGGCTCAAGACTCTTTTTTGGGTGGCGGAAGATATGATCAACTTTGCTCAAAATTAGGTGGAAAAAATTTACCATCTATAGGGATGGCAATTGGACTTGAAAGATTTGCAGATTTAGTTACCGTGAATCGTTGTTCAGTAAAGATGGTCTCATTTTTAATACTTACTAGCAATTTAGAACCAAAAGCATATAAAATAGCGCACCATCTAAGATCTTTAAATGCAGAAATTGTATTAGATATTCATTTATCCACAGGAAGTTTAAAGTCAAAACTTAGAAGAGCTAATAAAGATAATGCTGATTATGCGATTATAATCGGTGAGAATGAATTAAATAATAATACTGTGCTCCTTAAGCCATTAAAAGATGAACTTAAAGATCAGCAAATTGTCTCACTTGACGAATTGTATAATTTTTATAAAACCTTATAAGAGTAGGTAACTAAAATGAATGAAGTTTTTGAAAATAACACAGCTTTAGGAACAATTAATAGTTTTGTATCTAAAAATCGTAAATTTTTACTAATCACTTTAGTAACAATATTGCTAATTGTATTAGTATTTATTTCTATTAACTTTCTTAAAAATGTGAATAATGAAAAAGCAGGAATTATTTATAGCGACTTTATTTCTCAAGATATTAGTAGTGAAGAAGGCAGACTCATATCTGATAAATTGCTTACTGAGTTGCTAAACTCATACAAAAAAACTGGATATACAAAAATTGCTGTCATAAACAAAGCTTCTTTTTATGCTCAAGATAACCAGATAGATGAAGCCATCAAATATTTTGAAATTTTAAGAGACTTAACTAGCGGTTTGAGCGGTGACAAGCTTCTTAATAAAATTGCAAATGTTAATCTTGCAAGAATATATTACTCCATTAAAGATTACGAAAAGGCACTAGAAATGCTTAAGAAATATGATTCTTCATCTAGTGGTATGGTTTATGAAATTACAGGAGATATTTTGAGTAAACAAGACAAGCCTGATCTTGCAAAAGCTCAATATCTCCTTGCAAAAGATCTTTATACTGATGAAGTGTCAATTGATATTGTTTCCATGAAAATAGCTAATTTATAAATTTTTTATGAACAATCATTATAAATTTCGTTCTAATCTCACCATCACTTTAGTAGTTTCTTTTGTATTTTTTTTATCCTCATGCTCATCAATGAGCTCAATTAAATTTTGGGAAGATGATGAAATTGATTTAGAAAAACCAATGCGGCTTATAAATATAAATGACAAAAGAGATATAAAGCTTAATTGGAGTCAAATCTTTTCTGGCAACAATGATTTGGGTAATTTTAAACCTTCTTTCAGTTCAGACAGTATTTATTTTGCAGATTCTAGTGGAAGTGTAAAATCAATTGATATTGCCTCCGGTAATGTTAACTGGATAAAACAATTCAAATCCCTCGCATCAGGAACTGCATCAGGTTTTGGTATATCTGTTATATCTGATGTTGATGGTAATGTAATTGCTTTAAATCAAAATGATGGATCTGTTATCTGGTCAAAGAATATTCAAGGAGAAGTTCTCTCTCAATCAGTCATAAATGCCAAAAGTGTTTTTGTGAAAACTGGCTCAGGAGAGCTTATTTCTCTTGATAAAAATACTGGCGAGATACTTTGGTCATACAGGGCTAAATTACCAACTCTTACTATTAAAGGTAGTAGCAGTCCAGTTATTGATGGAGATATCATTTATGCTACATTTGACAGCGGTCGTTTGGTTGCATTTGACATTGATACAGGAT
>ENA-UZWV01011741-UZWV01011741.1-metagenome-genome-assembly--contig:-Day-3-1m-contig-11741_pt1 | contig 16118 bp, 16 predicted proteins | sample MGYA00260342_ERZ794902 | MGnify/ENA metagenome assembly ERZ794902
GATTCTACGCTTGTTATAACTTTATATTCAGTTTGAGCAGATGAGTCAAAAGAAATTAATAAAATAGTTAATGTTAAGGTTTTGAAAATATTCATAGTATAAAATTTTCACTAAAGCTAACAAAAATATCTCAAATTGTTTAGTCTAAGTTACAGAACGCTATGGGGCATTCATCTATTAATGTTAGTCTAACCTACTTAAGAGGATGAGAAATAGCAGAACTGAAAGAAGAAGATATGCCTATGATTTAGGGTTTTAATCAAGTTTAGAAAGAGCTATTCTTAATTGAGTGGCTTTTTTCATTCATAATAAGTCCAAAATAAAACATAGCACCAATCCTTATCAAGAGTAAAACCAATACTGCGTTTATCATCTATAGTATAAAAACTCGCATCAGACACTACTTCTTTAAACTTTAGGTTTTTCTTCACGAAACTAAAAATGTCATCATATTTCTTTTTCTCAAAAATACTTTTTCTTAAAAACTGAAAACCTACAGCAGTAAAAAAATCCGTAACCTCATAAGTAGCAAATCCACTTGCAACATCTTCTCCATTTTTATCTTTTTTTGGTCCTATTCCTAATGTAATTGAGTTGTCATTCTTTGTAATAACTTCATAGTCATTTTCAACACCAACTCTAATGAATTGTTCCTTACTATCAATACTTACAATATCTTCATAGGTTTGACCAAAACAAACAATAGGAATAAATAATAGTAATATGTAATTTTTCATAATCACAAAGGTAGAATTTTTAAGTAATTTGAATTGTAAGTAAAGTACTACAAAAATATTAACATTTCGTCAATAAGTTTTTTTGCTACAACCTCGATGAATAACTAACTTGCAATGTTCTTTTAAAAACAACTAAACACCAAAATGCAAAATCTTTTTTTGTTGTTTATATATTAATATAGAACACTATAATTCCATATTGGTCGGTATAGCATTTGAACTGCCGAGTACTTTAAGCACCTAATAAAAGTTGGAAGCTTATTGGGTCAGATAAATTAAATCTGCGTAAGAACTGCAACTGTTAGACCTTTTTATGTTTCGTTGTACGCCAACAGTTATACAGCTTACCCAGTCAATTAGCTAACGAGATATTAGCAATATCAACTAAACATAAAGGAATAGGGGGCGTATCAAACCTCTTTTCTTTATTAATAAATATTATTTATTTAGATATTTTATTGTTGTTTATGTGCGGTGGTTTGCAACCACCTTTATTAAAACACAAAAGAACTTATATCTATTTATATATTATAACACGAAATAACGTAGTGTAGAAATGTGATTAAGAATTCATTTCTTTAATCATTGCAAACATCCATATAGAAACACAAATGCTTACAAAAATAGAGAAGTAAAGTACAATTTCGTTAGCACCCATAAAAAACAATTTATTTCAAGGTACAATAAATAAAATAAATATGCCCTTTAACAGTAAAACAGCAAGTAGTGCTGGTAAGATAAGTAAGAGAGGTAAATCATTAAATATAGACCTCAGAGACGACCTTAAGACACTAATAACACACATCTTAAAAGACCTTGATTATAACACATTAAATAACACACAAAAACTAAAGCTATTAGACATTGCATTAAAACACTCATTACCCAAACAATCTATAGAACAACATATAACTGAAGACATACCACAGGATATTCAAATAACTATTATAGATAGTAACGGAAACGAAAAGGTAAACAAGAAAAGTTTAGACAACTTTAAATTCAAAGATTTAGCAGGGTAAACAAAAAATGGAAGCTATAAAGTAGAAGCTACTGACTTGCCTTTGCCTATTAGTAAAGTGGTTAGTCTTTAGTTAGGATTACAGTTTGTGAAGTTAGGTTGAGGTAGTGTCCAAGCTGATGCTCCTTGACTAAAAGTACCACAAGCAGTTACATTTTCAACGTTCCAATTACTTAATTCCTGATTAAAATTCAATGTTATATAAAACATATAGCTCATATCGGTTACGTTACTAACATTCCAATTTCCAATATCTTGATTAAAGGTATATGCATTTTCAAACATATAAGCCATATCAGCAACATTACTAACATTCCAATTTCCAATAGGCTGATTAAAATATCCATTGAAAAACATTGCCACCATATTAGTCACATTACTAACATTCCATTGACTGATATTCTGATTAAATAAATGAGATGCGCACTCTCCGTAAAACATACCACTCATATCGGTGACACTACTAACATCCCAATTTCCAATAGGTTGATTAAACTCTTCGTAACAAAGAAATAATTCACTCATATTATTCACTCTTGTTGTGCATAATTTTGTGAAATCTGCAGTTATTATTTGACTAAAATCTCCTCTCATTTGAAATAACATTTCATTGTCTACAACAATATACTCAACTCCATCAATAGTTCCTATATCTCCAATTTCAGCACACGGATAGGCTTTAATAGTTACTCCATTATCGTCTAAGTATACCACATCACAATCATCTATACTATCTTCAGTCACAAAACTAACTTCATTTCCGTAAAATATACCAATTAAAGGTCTTACTAAAAATACTCTAACATAATAAATAGTATTTGGTTCTAATCCTGTTATAACTTCACTAATTGAAGTACCGTCTAAATTAACTATGTTATCATCTATTGTAGGTTCACTTGATGTAGAGTAAACAAAGCCTTGTAATATGTTTTCAACAGTATCACAATTTTGAGAATAAACATCAATAGTTCCATTTAAAGTTGCTGAAGTCTCTGTAATGTTTGTTACAGCCTCTGTAGTTAGTGTAGGCTCGTAGATACAAGGATTGCCATCATCACTACTACAAGCGAAGATGAATAAAGCAGAGAGTAAGAGTAGTTTTTTCATATTACCTTTCATAAAAGTTTACATCTTTGACGCATCCAATATTATCACAATCTTCAATTTCTATTGTTAAATTGTTTTCATCAAATGTCAAAATAGCCCAATCAAAAGTGCCTGAATTATAATTCAATCTTAATTGGTTGGTGCTTTCTAATATTTCCCACGTTCCAAAAGTTTGACCATCGAAGCCTGAACAGTCTGAAAAGTAAGTGGCAAATTCAAGTGTATAATCTGATTTCAGTTCGAAATAACTTCTGCAACCATTTGTTTCATATTGCTTGACATTGTCTACATTATCAAGAACACCGTCCTCGTAAAATTCATATTTAACAACATACCATTTACCAATAATTGAAATATCGTTGCTATTATCATTACTATCATCACTACTACAAGCGAAGATTAGAATGGTGGAGAGTAAGAGTAGTTTTTTCATTTAGTTAGTATATGTTATGTTGACTTGAATATTAGATTTATAATTAAACCCATTGGGTGAGTTAAAGCTAATTGGATAATCATCTTCGTCATATGTGTAAAAGAAAATGTTATTTTCATTTTCTGCAGTGATAATATTATTGTTAATACTTGGATATAAATTTAACCCTTGAAACCAAATATTAATAAAGAAACCATTCCCTGAAATATTTTTAAATGGATTGTTCTTGTTGTCATAAGTGTAATTCTTCTCTGTGTTCCCGTCCCAAGCATCAGGGTTGATAATTGTTGTTATATTATCATTTTGGTCAAATGAATAAGTGTAAGTTGATTGACCTTCTCCTTGCCAAGTTTGTACTGCTGAACCGTCTTGATTGTATACAAAATTAGCAACAGAAATAGATGGGTTACCAATAGGATTATCATCTACATCAGTATATGTCCAAGTTACTAATCGTCCCTGATTGTCATATTCAGCCTCACCAACATCACCGCCTGAATGATATATTCCTGATATTTGATTATTATCGTTGTAAGTATAATTGACAGTCTCGCTACCATTATTGTTTGATATAGTTATGTTTAATAATTTATTACCATCATAACTATACGAGGCAGTCGTTTCATAAAGATTACCAAAATTATTTGAATTTGGGTCATTATTTACATAAGAGTTTTGATACGTTTCAACGAGTTTGTAATTATTGGAATTATCATCATTAGTATCCGAGCTATCATCACTACTACAAGCGAAGATAAATAAAGCGGAGAGTAAGAGTAGTTTTTTCATTGTATTAAATTGGTTTAATCAAATATTGAAGCTAGAAGAGAAAGAGTAGTTTATTTATTTTAAATTTAATTATATAGATTACTTTTTCATTGTTTTTAATCTATCTTGAAAACAGTTTGCAAATCGTTTTAAATATTTCACTTGTCCTTTGATAAGCTCTTTACTTATAACCTCTGATTCATTTAACTTGCCAAATGGATTTAAAATATCTATCGATTTAACCGTTTTTAAAGTTAACTTATTTAAAAATTCGTCACTTAACATAATATCATTCTCTGTAAGGCTTTTATATACGTCCCATTTGTGCTTTGTACCTGTTAAATCTTGCTCTGCTGTCTTAAAACGAATAATCTCATTACTACCATCCTGAAAAACAAAGGCTATTCGGATGTTTTGACTCAATACAAAAGGTTTAAATTTTAATGGGTTAAGTCCAGAAGAAATTAACATACTTCGAAACCTTAACCTACTCTTCTCTCCATCAAAAGAAAAACTTAAAACAAGATTTCTCTTACCATTTGCATAAATATTAACTGGTTTAGTTTTTAAAATTTTAACATCGTCAAAAACACTAGATTTTTTCTTTGATTTTTTCACTTTTATAAATGCTTTCGCACACTCGTCTTTTTGAGCAAACAAATCAGTATTGCAAGCGAAGATTAAAAAAGCGTAGAGTAAGAGTAGTTTTTTCATAGTATTTAATTTTATCTAAATTTAAAAAAAATATTTCAAAGTGTTAGTCCAAGTTTGATACATCTTAGCGCAGTAGCTTTGGAACAAAGCGTGTTGAGAAAACAACTAAAAGCAAATGTCTGTCAAATGTCTGTCAGTTTTTAGTACATTTGAAGCGTTCTTTGAGATGTTTAAAATGAAAGTCGTGAAGTGCTTTTAGGTGCTTTTCGAAACGTGGTTAGAGAAGGTGAGAGCCCATAAAAAAAGCCCTCTCAAAAGAAAGGACTTTTAATGGGTGGAAGATCGGTCTCGAACCGACGACCTCCTGAACCACAATCAGGCGCTCTAACCAACTGAGCTACAACCACCGTTTAGCATATAAAAATGCGTTTGCAAATGTAATTCATTTATGTTTTTGCACAAAGATTTTTTTTTAATTTATTTTAAATCAAATATGGAGTCCACTGCCAAAAGTCTATCGGCCGTAAACCCTTCTGCGTAATTTGTAAAGACCAAGCGTCCAAGATCTGCAGCTCTGTAGCGAATACTATCCATAAAATTTTGACTCGAAATTGGAGTTTCTGGCTCTGAGTTGTTAGGATCAAAGAATTGAGACTTGTAGGCGGCTACGGCAGCCATTTTGATATCTATAGTAGAACTAATATCAACTACGAAGTCTGGCGTAATATTTTTCCATTGAATATAACTGTACACAGCACTAGGGCGCCAAGCATTTTGCTTCTCTCCTTTTTTGCTTTCTGTTTTGATTTTTGTTAAGCCACTTAAAAAACAGGCTTCACGCACCAAAGCATTTGATTTGGCATGATCGGTGTGACGGTCGTCAACAGCATTACAAAAAACAATCTGCGGCTGATATGCTCTAATTTTTTTGATGATTTCTAGTTGATTTTCCTTGGTGTTAAATACAAAACCATCTGGAAATTCTAAATTTTCTCTAAAGGATGCTCCTAAAATTTTTGCGGCAGCACTTGCCTCAGCTTTTCGTATTTTTGCGGTTCCTCTTGTCCCAAGCTCTCCACGAGTAAGATCAATTATTGCAACTGTTTTTCCCTCAAGAATTGCTTTGTGAAGGGTTCCACCACAGGACAACTCTACATCGTCTGGATGTGCGCCAAATGCAAGAATGTCTACTTTCATGATGCTAATGTTTTTTACTTAAACTCAAAGCTTGTTCAATATCGTTTATTAAATCTTTTTTAGATTCAATTCCAACAGAAAAACGTATCAATTGATCTGTAATACCTTGTGAAAGGCGGTCTGATTCAGAAAGTAAGGCATGAGATGCTATAGCAGGCAAAATCATTGTACTTTCAACGCCAGCCAAACTCATTGAAGGTTTTATCAATTGTAATGATTTTAAAAACAAAACCGTGTCGTATGCATTTGATAATTCAAAAGATAACATTGCGCCAAAACCTTTCATTTGAGTTTTTGCAAGTTGATGATGCTCATGAGATTTTAAACCGGGATAATACACATTATCAACACCCGAGTGTTTTTCTAAAAATTGAGCCATTTTTTTGGCATTTTTTTGCTGAGCTTTAACGCGGATGGCTAAAGTTTTCATACTTCTTTCTAGCATCCAAACTGAAAAATCACTAAGATTACCACCAAAATCTTTCGCTAAATTCCAGATTTTATCTACATAATTTTGAGTAGATGCGATTGCACCAGCACTAATATCGCTATGCCCTCCAAAGTATTTTGTCGCAGAATGAATGACAACATCAATACCAAGCGTGTGAGGCTTTTGAACAATGGGTGTTGCAAAAGTATTGTCAATTGCTGAAATAATGTTATGAGACTTTGCCAATTTTGCGATGGCAAACAAATCAACTAATTTAAGTAGTGGATTTGATGGTGTTTCAACATATATAAGTTTTGTATTTTTTTTAATACATTCCTCAAAAGAATTGATTGACAAATCTTTGGTAAAGGTGTATTGAATACCATAGGACTTAAAATGAGATTCAATAAAATTACGTGTTCCTCCGTAAATGTCATTTTGGACAACAGCATGATCTCCAGATTTTAAAAAAGTAAGCATTACAGCAGATACAGCGGCCAAACCTGATGAAAATAGCATTCCTGCTTCTGTATCTTCTAACGCAGCAATTTTTTTGCTCAAATGTTCCTGATTTGGCGTATTAAAATAGCGCGGATAGCGCTTTGTTTCTTGATCCAAAAAATCATAAGATGTAGAAAGATATATTGGAGATACTACCCCTTGAAAAAGAGGATCATCTACAGCACCGGTGTGGGTGCAAATAGTGTTTTGACCTATTTTTTGTTTTGACATTAAAAGAGTTTATTAAACGCTATTTATTATCTAAGTCGTTGAATTGTTTGATAAGAACAAAAGCCCAAATTGCAACGCAAACGGAAACGAAAATGGAAAAATATAATACGATGTCGTTAGCGGCCAAGGCGAAAGAGTTTAAAAAATATCATTAGACCCACAAGCATAGGCGCCCAGATCCCTACAAAAATTCCGTGTAGTTCATGTCCTGAAAAAAACAAATATTCAGAGACAATTATAATTAGAACACACAACATGAGCAATAGCGCGTTGGTAATTCCTAATAATTTTACAAATTTCATTGAAGCATTAGTTTTAGAGTTTAAAAATAAAAAAAATATATTGAATGTTCAATAAAATGAAAAAAAATATAATCGAAGAATTATATTCGTAAAAAAAAATGAATTATGCTTAAAGCTGTTTTGTTTGATATGGATGGTGTAATTGTTGACACAGAACCGCTGCACCACAAGGCATATCAAAAAATGTTTGGAAAAGTTGGAATTGAAGTTTCTTCAGAAATGTATGAAGGTTTTACTGGTCAATCCACTTATGGAATATGTGTACAGCTTTGTACATATTTTAATCTTGAGCAAGATCCCCAAGAATTGGTACAAATCAAACGCAATTATTTTACCAAACTTTTTTTTGAAGATAACGATTTGCAATTACTTGATGGGGTTGAAGAATTAATAAATGATTATTTTAAACAAGGTCTAACTTTGATTGTAGCCTCCTCTGCCTCTATGTTTACCATAAATAATGTGATGAAACGCTTTAACCTAGACCGTTTTTTTTCAAATAAACTTAGTGGTGCAGACCTTAAAGCCTCAAAACCTCACCCAGAAATTTTTATTAATGCAGCTAAAGCGGCTAATGCTTTGCCAAATGAATGTTTTGTTATAGAAGATTCTACTAATGGCATTAAAGCTGCAAAACGTGCAGGTATTTATTGTGTGGCCTACAAAAGTGAGCATTCAAAAAATCAAGATTATACCTTAGCTGATATGGTTATTTCTGATTATAATGAAATCTATTTTAGTAAAATTCAAGGGATCTTTAACTCTTTTACTTAGAATAAAACTTACGGTGTTTTAGATATGCAAAAACACTGATTATTGTAAGAATTAAAAGACTTGTCAAAATATAAGTTACACTTATTTCTTGATCATCCTTGGCGTAAGAATGCAATCCAGCGAGATAAAAGTTCACACCAAAATAAGTCATCATTATACTGCCAAAAGCAAGAATTGAAGCGATATTAAATGCAAGACGACTTCTCAATCCTGGAACAAGCCGCATATGAATCACAAAGGCATAAATCATTATACTAATAAGCGCCCATGTTTCTTTTGGATCCCATCCCCAATAGCGTCCCCAGCTTTCATTGGCCCACATACCACCAAGAAAATTACCAATTGTAAGCATAACAAGCCCCACTGTGAGTGCCATTTCATTAATGATGGTGAGTTCCTTGATACTTAACGCCATTTTTACTTTGTTTTTTGAGGTCGTTAGAATCATAAGCAACAAACTAATGACTCCTAAAATCATTCCCAACGCCATTGGCCCGTAACTTCCTACTATAACAGCCACATGAATCATTAACCAATAACTATTCAAAACAGGCTGTAGGTTGCCAATGGAAGGGTCCATCCAATTCCAGTGGGCAATCATCAAAATCATTGCAGTTACAAAAGCGGTTAAGGCAAAAGTGAGATTGCTTTTTTGACCAAGCATTACCCCAAAAGCCATGGTTGCCCAAGCCACATAAATCATAGATTCATAGGCATCACTCCATGGTGCATGCCCTGAAATATACCATCGTATAATCAAACCTGCTGTGTGTAGACCAAAGCAAACGTAAATCAAAACTTTAAAGATATTTACCGAAACTTTCAGCACTTTACTTTTATCTTTTAAAATCTGAATAATCAACAATACAAACATCAAACTACTGGCATACATATACCAACTGAACAGTTTTTTGAAAATATCATATTTATTGTAGATGATTTCGGTTTTTATTTTCTTCTCAGAAAGCATTGTTTTGCCTCCATAGCGTTGTTGTGTCTTTTTTATGGCTTCAACAAGTTTTTGACTTTGTGTGAAATCAGTTTTTTGAAATTTATCATTTTGAAGGGTAGCAAGATAGGCTAAGAATCCTGTTTTGATAAAATTGCTATATAATGAATCCCTGACTACTATTCCCTGTTGAACAAATTCTTTTGGAGACACCCATTTATTATTTTCTTCATCTGGTATTGGAAAAAGACGTAATGCATCACCTTCTAATGTATTAAACAACAAACTAACACGCTGGTCGGCATCCTTAAATTCTTTTTGAATGGCGGTAGGCACTTGTGCACTGTAGGCTTCTTCAAGATATGGGCCTAATTTGTAATTTAAATTTTTGTCCAAAAAGTCAATCAGTGCGGCATATTTTTGCTCTTTTGGAAGACCAATGACACTGCGAATAGTATCAGCTTTTTTTGGTTTTAAATAAATTATAGGCACATTATACCACAATTGGGGACTCTCCTGCATGGACAAAAACACCTGATTGGCTTCATAATTATTATAGGTGTCTTTTTTTGACAGTTTCCTTAACAACTCTGAAGCATAAGTATTTACAGGTTTCATGCGACCGTCGAAGTCTTGAATGACCAACTCTCCAAATCGATTGGACTCCTCAACAGGTGTGATATTTGAAGACAGTATAGAATCTAATTGTTGTTGTGTAGGTCGCAACATTTGATGATTCGAACTGTGTAACAATTGAGCATTGGCTCCGAAAGAAAATAATGAGAATACGATAATTGAAAGCTTTGCTTTTTTGCGCTTTATTTTATCCAATTGTTTTCGTAAAGCTTCCATTCTTGCCCCTTTACTGATCAAAATAGCCATCAAACCAAAATACAATAAATAATACCCTAAATAAGTAAACCATGTACCCCAATAATCGTGATTTACCGATAGAATAGTTCCTTTTTCATCGGAATCAAAAGAAGATTGAAAAAAGCGATATCCTCTATGATTTAAAATATTATTCATATAAATATGAAAATCAAAATCACCTTCTTTATCATCAAAAATAGTGACTTTACTTTCATAAGATGAATAGCTTTTTTCTGTTCCAGGATAACGCTCAGCAATAAAATCATTCAGTTTGACATCAAATGGCAATTCAAGTGTTTTTGAACCGTATTTAAATGCAAAATCTAGCCCTCCAACAGTGATTTGTTTAAAAGGATTACTTATCCCCTGACCTCCTAGAAGTTTGACAGTTTTTGTTTCTCCATTTGAAGTCACTTTAAGTGCGATACCATCTTCATCTCCTTTAAGAAGTTTAGACTTTTTAACCACATCAAAGACGCCTTTTATGACTGGTTTAGGAAATACAATAGCTTGATTTCCAATGATATATCGTGAGCGCAACACCAAAGGTTGAATGCTGTCTTTAACAAGTTGTCCTTGAACGCCTGTTGCCATGGTCATGTACTCCCCCTCAAAGGGTGATTGAATCGTCAATCCTTCATCAGAAAAAGTTAAACTTATAGCACCAGGTGTTGGTTTATTGAGTGCATACAATACATTGTGAATACTACTTACTTCTCCAACTTTCAAGAAATGATTGTGCGGAGCTCCACCACCAGCTTCTACCAATTTTAAGTAATATTCTCCAGTTTCATCAGGGACAATATCTTCTTCTGCTCCTGAAATGAAATCGATGAGCTCCACAACTACTGGCGTATTTCCGTATGTTGTACTAAAGCTATAGTTGTTTTCTAATCGAGGCGAAAAGTCTACATCATCATTGCGAACCAATCGCTGAAACTCTCCGTTTATTTTGTAATCGCCATCAATATATGTGGTTAGATAAGTTTTTTGGGATAGGAATGTGTTTTCAGTCGCACCTTCTCGTATGGCCATCATGCCTTCAAAGCCATGATAACGGGTGATAAAAGCACCTAGTAGAATAAAAATAAAAGATAAATGCAGTACAAGTGTAGCCCATTTTTCTTTTTGCAATAAGCGATATCTAAAAATATTTCCTGCAAAATTAATCATAAAAACAACCATAATGGCCTCAAACCACCATGCGTTGTAGATTAAGTTTCTTGAGTATGGCGTTGGCGATGTACTTTGACCAACGTCCAAAAATGTACCTACAGCCATCGCTGTAGCATAGACAATAAATAAGGTTGCTGTTAGTCGTGTAGAAAAAAGGATATTAGCGATTTTTTTGAACATCAAAAAAAGTAAATTTAGTGGACTACAAAGGTACTTACTTTTTACAAAAAAGTAATTTTAAAATAGTGCTTTTAACACTTATTTTAATATTTATTTAATAAAGCAGAATATTACCTTTCAAAAAACCTGATACTTATGTAAATTAGCATTATGATTTCTGTTATTGTATTAGGGGCTGGAAATGTAGGCACACATTTGTGTAAGGCAATAAACGATGCTAAAAATTTGAAACTTGTTCAATGGTATAACAGATCGAAAAGTAATAATTCCACAGAAAATACAGACATTGAAAAATGCTACAATCTCGATAATCTTGCTTCCGCAGATGTCTACATTATTGCGGTAAGTGATAGCGCAATCGAACAACTTTCAAACGATTTTCCGTTCAAAAACCAACTCGTAGTACATACCTCAGGAAGTGTTTCAATGCGATTTTTAAATGCCAAAAATAGAAGAGGTGTTTTTTACCCACTTCAAACATTTTCAAAGACTGCAGCCGTAGATTTTAAAAACGTTCCCATTTGTATTGAGTCAACAGACAAAAACGACAGAAACACTTTAAAACAAATCGCAGAAGCTCTAAATTGTCCTACATATATCATTAACTCAGAGCAGCGCCAAGCATTGCATTTGACTGCCGTTTTTGTAAATAATTTCACCAACCAATTATATCGAATCGCACACGAACTCACCGATGAAAAAAGCTTGGATTTTGAAATTCTAAAACCTCTTATAATTGAAACAGCAAAAAAAGTACAATATTTATCTCCATATATGGCACAAACTGGTCCTGCAAAAAGACGCGACAAAAAAACGATAAAAACACATTTAAAAGACTTAGAATCATATCCAGATTATAAAGAATTATACGAGCAACTTACAAAATCAATTCAAAAAACACATGGCTAAGAAAAATTACAAAACACTTTTGAAAACTATTACAACGCTTATTTTTGATGTAGACGGTGTTCTAACAGATAGTTCATTGTTGGTTAATACTAATGGAGATTTACTTCGTAAAATGCACACAAGAGATGGCTATGCACTTCGAGCAGCCGTTGATGCAGGCTTGAATATATGCATCATTTCTGGAGGAAAAAATGAAGGTGTTCGCCAACGATTAGAAGGCTTGGGAATAAAAGATGTTGTTTTGGGTGCACATGACAAAGTGAAGCATTATCACCACTTGTTAGACCAATATAATTTGTCTTCTGAACAGGTATTGTACATGGGTGATGATATTCCAGATTTTCCTGTCATGAAATTGGTTGGCCTCCCATGCTGTCCTCAAGATGCCGCGCCCGAAATTAAAGCCATTTCAGACTATATTTCACATGTCAATGGCGGTTGTGGTGCTGTCAGAGATATCATAGAGCAAGTCATGAAAGTAAAAGGACTTTGGATGAGTGATTTTGATGCTCAAAATGATTAATTTTTAAATGCTCAAAAATAGACTAAAATCCAAAAAATTGATTTTGGCTTCTGGTTCTCCAAGAAGACAAGAGCTACTAAAATCACTGGGAGTACCTTTTGAAATTCGACTTAAAGAAATTGACGAGATATATCCTAAACATCTTAAGAAAAGTGAAATTTCAGACTATCTTGCTAAACTTAAATCAGATGCATTTATAGAAGAATTAAGCCCAAAAGACCTCCTCATTACAAGCGACACTATTGTTTGGCATCAAAATACAGCACTAGGAAAACCAAAATCTAAAGAAGATGCTTTTAAAATGCTTCAAAAACTAAGTGGAAAAACACACGAAGTAATCAGCTCTGTTTGCCTAAAAAGCCTACAAAAAGAAGACATTTTTAATTCCATAACGAAAGTGACATTCAAAGAATTATCAACCAAAGAAATTCAGTTTTATATTGATAATTACAATCCAATGGACAAAGCTGGAGCATATGGAATTCAAGATTGGATTGGACAAATTGGTGTTACAAAAATTGAAGGGTCATACTTTAATGTCATGGGGTTCCCTATTCATAAAATCTACTCTCAATTATTGAAATTCTCTGAAGAACTCTAAAGCTCTTTTTTCGTTGTAATACACGCCGCCTTTTGAAATAAATCCAACATGACCTCCTTTTTCTGGAGTTTCCAAAAATAAATATTTACTCATTTGAGCCATTTCATATGGAAAACAAGAGGGTGTTAGAAATGAATCATTTTTGGCATTAAGTAACAAAATAGGGGTTTTTATTGAAGATAAATAATGTAAACTACTTGATTTTTTGTAATAATCTGCTGCACTTTTAAAACCATTAGCTTTGGCGGTATACACCTCATCTAGCTTTCTTAAAGTCCAAACAGAATACAATGCTCTTCTAGTAATTTTCTCTGGAAATTGACGTTGCTTTTGCATCAATTTATACTTCAAGCCAATCATAAAATAAATATGAAATAATATATTTTTAAATTGATGTAATGCTTTGGATGAGGCCGCCAAATCAACTGGAACAGATACCGCCATTGCAGCTTTTAATTTTGTAGGTATATTTTGATTTTCACCCAAATATTTTAAAACAATATTTCCTCCCAAACTCACTCCTTTTAGGAAAAGTGAATCATACTCATAATTTACTGTGATATGGGTAATTACCTCATTTAAATCATTTGTTTGACCAGAATGAAAGCTAGAAAATTTTTTATTTAATTCTCCACTACAACTTCTAAAATTCACACAAACAGCATCAACCCCATTGTTATTAAAATGTCTTGCAACACCCGTTACATAGGGACGCTGACCATCGCCCTCCATGCCATGTAATAATATAATAAGCTCATCGGATGGTGAGTTGGCATAACTCCAATCTAAATCTAAAAAATCACCATCACTCAGGTTAATACGCTCTCTTTTTTGGTGAATCTTTAAACGACGAAACAAGCCCGAGTACACCGTTGATACAAATGCATTTCTGAATAATTTTAAAGGAGTAAATAAAGGATCAATCTGTGGCATGAACTACATTGACATTTAAAATATGTTTTGTTTTTGAAGTGGCTATAAATCGAGCATCTGGTCGCATTCCTACAACCCAAACAACATCTTCTTTTGAACATAACAAAAGTACTTTTGATTTTTGTAAAAGTGATAGCTTTTCATCTTTAAAATACTTGCTCAACTTCTTTTTACCAGTCATTCCAGAAGGATAGAAAAAATCACCTTCTGCCCAAGAGCGCAGGACTAATGGAAATTGAAGTTTATCATGATCTAAAAACAAAGTATTTTTAGAAGAATTACCCAAATTTGATTCTCTTTCAAAATTGAGATGTACACCAAATTCACTTAATTTTATTTCCTTTCCTAAATCAGTAATACTTAAAAAAAAGTCAGATTTTAAGGCTGATTTTGGCGTCAAAATCATAACGTTTCTATCTTTTAATATCGAATGGGTATTTGAGTGGATTTGCTTCCCAGACTGAGCGTCAACCAAATGATAAATCTCATCCAAATCTGTAAATCCATATTTTCCAAACAAAGGGTAAATATAAGAGCGTAATGGGTTGAGTAATTTAAGTTGCTCAATAGTATAATGGATTTCGTCTGGGCTTGAAAATTTTATAACTCTATTTTCAATATCTTCAATATGATTTTTTAATAAATCCTGTGATGCTATCAAATTATTTTGTGTTGTATTTAAAGCTTCAAGAATTGTTGGAAAAATAGATTTCAGCACTGGAATAAGCCCATGGCGTAATGCGTTACGTTTGTATTTTAGACTTGCATTACTGCTGTCTTCACACCATTGAATATTATGCGTTTTTGCATATTCGTAAATCTGATTTCTAGAAAATGGCAAAAGTGGCCTAGCGATCTTATCATTGATCTTTGGAATTCCTGTCAATCCATCAATACCAGAACCTCTGCTAAGATTGATAAAAAATGTTTCTAAATTATCATCGGTATGATGAGCAGTGAGTATTGTGTCGAATTGTTGAGAATCACATAGTTCATCAAAAAAATTGTAGCGTAACTCTCGAGCAGCCATTTGAATCGAAATTTTGGTGGTCTCTGCAAAATGAGTGGTATTGAAATGTTTAGTAAAAAAAGTTAGTTTATGTGTTTTTGCATAATTCGAAACAAAAGCTTCCTCTTTATCACTTTCCGCCTGACGTAATTTAAAATTACAATGTGCCAAAGCAATATTTAATTCAGATTTCAAACACAGATCCGCTAAAACCATACTGTCTAAACCGCTTGAAACTGCGACCAAAATTTTTTGTTCAAAAAGAAACGGAAAATGTGATTTTATATGTTGATCAAAAGCCAATTGCATTGCACAAAAATACGAATTAATTTTCCAGAGCTTCTCTCATTGCTTGTGCTTTTACAAGACATTCTTCATACTCGTATTCTGGTTGGCTCTTATAAGTAATTGCGCTTCCTACAGAAAAAGAAATATATGAAGCTGATTTGTTGTATAAGATACTTCTTATAACCACATTAAAATCAAAATCACCAGCTGGAGTAAAATATCCTATTGCACCAGAATATAGCCCTCGTTTGGCATCTTCCAATTGTTCAATGATTTTCATAGCTGATATCTTTGGTGCACCTGTCATGCTACCCATTGGAAAAGTAGATTTAATGACATCTACTGATGAGTATTCCTCTTTTATTGTAGCACTTACAGTTGAAATTAAATGATGAACTTGAGCAAATGTATAAGGGCCACAAAGTTCGTCAACACTTACGGAACCTTTTTCTGCAATTCTTGACAAATCATTGCGTACCAAATCTACAATCATTCCGTTTTCGCTACGTTCTTTGGGGTTGG
>ENA-UZWV01000522-UZWV01000522.1-metagenome-genome-assembly--contig:-Day-3-1m-contig-522_pt1 | contig 16091 bp, 9 predicted proteins | sample MGYA00260342_ERZ794902 | MGnify/ENA metagenome assembly ERZ794902
TGAATCCAACACACATATAACACACGCTTTTTGTGGCGCGCGGGGCATGGATCGTGATCCACGGACAACGTTTCGCAAATGTTTTTTGTGACAAGGTTCCAAAGCCAATTTTAAAAACAAGGTTCCAGATTAATAAAAGGGGAGAGGTAGCCCCTCTGAGAGACCGGGTGAAGATAAGTTGAGCGATAAGTACAAACAAAAAATATTTGAAAAAATTTGCTATGAATAACGATCAAGAGCACTTTGATAAATCAGCCTACTTTGTTCGTCCAAAACGCACATATAATTTTCTTTAAATCGACTCTTCAATAATTCTTTTACCGCAATCTTAGCTGCTAAAGCCATTGGCCATTTATATACTCCGGTTCCCATCGATACAAAGGCGATACTTTTTGCGTCGGGGATCTGATTATAAAAAGCTAATGTGTTTTTGTAAGCGGCAGCAAGCAATTCTTCTTCACCTTGGTTACCGTCTAAATAGCGTGGGCATACAGTGTGTATCACGCACTTTGCTGATAAATTAAAACCGGGTGTGATAATTGCCTCTCCGGGTGATATTGGAGCGAATGCTTTTGCAGCTATTTCAAGTTGCGGCCCTGCCACTTTGTGGATGACTCCAGATACTCCGCTTCCGGCTAATAAAGACGGGTTTGCAGTTAAAACCAATATGTCGCAGGAGAAGTGTATTACATTTCTTTTAATACAAGTTATCATATCTTCATTTGCAAGAGACTTTATGCCACTATACAGATTGTAATAGATGTTTTTAATAAAATAATGATTGAGAGGAATCGTGTTGAATTATAGTGAAGATGCCTTGGCCCGGTTTGGTTATAAATTTGGCTGCAACGGCGCCCATTCTGCTAGAAGCATGATGCTGGAAGAAATTTCGCTATTGTTTGAAGCAAATGAACCTGATGTTGATAGAAGCAAGTACCAGAAAGATATTTGTGATTTTAACATTTTAGAGAAGCCATCAAATAAAGCTAGAAGTTTAACTTACAGACACCTCTGTGATTTGTACGGTATGTCTAATGACATTACAGTGTTTCGTATCTTTCGCAAGTTATGGTCTTTAGATATTGAGGCTCGGCCAGTTCTTGCTTTGCAGATTGCTCTGCTACGTGATCCATTACTTAGGCTTTCACAGGAGTTTATGCTGGCTAAAGCAAAAGGTGATTTGATATTGCGTGAAGAGGTTGAAGAAATCCTTAAAGCGCCCAATCCAGATCGTTTTAGCCCAGCCTCTCTTAAATCATTTGCTCAAAATATTAATGGTACCTGGACTCAGGCAGGATTCCTTCAAGGAAAAAACAAAAAAGTGCGCACTCAGCCAAAAATTATGCCAACTAATGTTGGCTTTGCTCTATTCTTAAATTACTTAGAAGGGTCTAGCGGTGCGCGTCTTTTGACGGGATCCCATTGCATGCTCTTTGGAATTAATGAGCATTATATTAATGAACTCGCTATCGCCGCTGGGCACCGTGGGTTTATTGATTTTAAACAGTCAGGTGGCGTTACGGAGATCAAATTTCCTGAATACCTAACGACAGAGGAAGAGGCATGGCTCTATGAGTAGTCGCATCGTAAGACTAGTACAAAGTTATCAAAGTTTTATAGATCTTCCTTGGGAAACAGGTCTTGCCGGTGTCCAGAAAGTCATTTTTGCCGTTTATGATAAAACCGAAGAGTTAAGAGTCCGCGCTCAGATTCAAGAGTTTGAAATAGCAACAAAGGCGGCCCAGCATCAATGGAGTTTAATCGATATTACCGATGAATTTCCAAAGTGGATGGCCTCCCACGACTACCGTGAAAGCTTTTTCGAATCACCCGGCGATCTACAGGATTGCCTGCCTGAGTTTACTGAAAGTGTGGTAGCGTCAATTAATTCAACGCTTGAAGAAGCTGATGAGAACACTGTGGTAGCGCTCCAAGGTGTAGCGGCAGTCTATGGTTTTAGTCATGTTTCTGAAATCGTCGCCAAAGTTGCGAATAACGTTAAAGGCCGTTTACTAGTTTTATTTCCAGGTGAATACGAAAACAATAATTATCGTTTGCTTGATGCTAGGCCGGGTTGGGATTATCAGGCTGTCCCCATCACTGCACACCAAAACCTTTAAGTTCAAAAATCACCGGCTAAGGATCTATTAATGCTTAATAAAGATATTTACGTAAAAGACCCACTATCTAATCAGTTGGCTAACAACGGTGTTGCTGAAGTCAAAGATGATACCTCAAAGCAAGCGCTCGATACATTGAAGTACGAGCTAGAAACCTTCGTTTGTGACGGTGAGTATGAGAAAGGTCTAGATAAAATCCTTAATGTTTTTTTAACTAATATAGATAAAGGCGCTGAACAGCCGGGAGTTTGGATTAGTGGCTTTTATGGGTCTGGGAAGTCACACTTAGCAAAAATGCTTCGTGCTTTGTGGGCAGATTATGACTTTCAAAAAGGGACATCTGCAAGAGGCTTAGCTAATCTACCACAGGAAGTTCAGGATCGCTTCAAAGAGCTTACAACTCAGGGTAAGCGACACGGTGGGTTGCATGCTGCATCCGGCACTTTAGGCCAAGGTGCGAGCAACCATGTGCGTGCTGCCTTGTTAAGCATTGTTTTTAAATCTGCTGGACTACCAGAGATGTATCATCTCGGCCGTTTTGTTATTTGGTTGCGTCAACAGGGTATCGAGGCGGAGATAAGACAGGCCGTTGAGGCGCAAGGTAAAGATTGGTTGCGTGAACTTAATGTGCTGTTTATGTCTCCGGTAATTGCAAATGCTTTGTTAAAAACAAAACCTGATCTTGCGTCGGATGAAAAGGAACTACGTGAGCTATTACGAGCTGACTTCAAGCGTGTTGCAGATGTAACTAATGACGAAATGGTGCAGGGAATCAAAGATGCACTAACAGTGGATGGCAAGTTCCCGTTAACGTTAATTGTACTTGATGAAGTTCAGCAATATATTGGAGTTGATGCAGATAAAGCTTATCAAGTACAAGAAGCTGTTGAGACTTGCTCTAAGCATTTCAATAGCCAGTTATTGTTTGTGGCGACGGGTCAAAATGCCTTATCCGGAATGCCAAACTTGATGCGCCTAATGGGGCGTTTCCAAGTAGCCGTTCAATTATCTGATACTGATGTAGAATCTGTTATTCGTAAAATTATTTTACATAAGAAGTCCTCCACTACTTCCGATGTGGAAAATATTTTGAAAGCAAATCTAGGTGAAATAAACCGTCATCTGCGTGGAACTAAAATTGAATCCACTTCACATGACGAAGTGACCATGACGGCGGATTATCCAATTTTGCCGGTGCGCCGTCGCCTGTGGGAGCAAATTTTACGTATTATCGATACTACCGGTACAGTTTCGCAATTACGCAATCAATTAAAAGTGGTGCACGAGGCTACTAAAGTTACGGCTAATCTTCCGCTGGGGAGCGTAGTCACTGGTGATTTTATCTACGGTCAAATTGCTCTAAATTTACTCCAAACTGGTGTTATTTCTAAGGAAGTATATGAAACAATTGCACGTCTGGCCGATGGTAATGATGACGAGCAACTCCAGTCAAAGCTATTGGCACTTATATTCATGATTGGAAAGTTGCCCACCGATACTATTGCGAGTATTGGCGTAAAAGCTACCAGTGATGTGTTGGCTGACCTTCTAGTGGAAAACCTCAGTCACGGTTCAACTGAACTTCGTAAGCGAGTACCACAACAGCTTGAGCTAATGGCAAGTATAGGTACCATTATGGTGCTAGACGGAGGTGGTGAAAATGAGTACCGCTTACAAACTCAAGAAAGCAGCGCCTGGAACGATACTTATCGACAGCAAGAGGCCGAAATAGCAGGCAACCCACAACGGATTGATACCGAACGTGATGATTTACTTAACAGCCGTGCTCGCGAGATTAGCAATAATATTCGTTTACAGCAGGGAAAAAGTAACGAAGCCCGCAAACTAAACCTTTGTTTTGATACAGAGCTGCCTAGAGATGCTAATAAACAACTTTATGCCTGGGTACAACATGGTTGGCAGACTGATGAAAAATCTGTCATTGCTGATGCTCGTGCTGACGATAGTAAAAATGGTAGCTTGTATGTATTTATTCCTGCCCGAAATCGCAGCGATTTGGGTCAAGCAATTACAGTAGAAAAAGCGGCGTCGGCCACTTTAGCTATACGTGGAATTCCGAGTAGCACAGAGGGCAAGGATGCACGTGCATCGATTGAAACACGTAAACAGGAAGCTGAAAAATTAAAGAACAGATTGCTCAATGAAATTTTTGATGGTGTTCGAGTATTCATATCAGGTGGCAGTGAAATAGATGGTAACAGCCTCAATGAAAAGCTTCAAAAAGGCGCCAAAGACGCCTGTCAGAGGCTCTACAAGCAGTTTGATATAGCAGATGATCCTAATTGGGGTAAGGTGGTTGATAAGGCTCGCAAAGCTGGGGGAGAAACAGCTTTAAGTGCTATTAGTTTTAATGGTGAAAATGCTCAGCAACCTGTCTGCGTTCAAATCATTAAATATATCGGCTCAGGTAAAAAAGGGTCAGATATCCGAGATAACTTTAAGGATGCCCCTTTTGGCTGGCCGCAAGATGCGGTTGATGGTGCTATCTACGCATTATTGGCCAGTGGTGATCTCAAGGCCAAAAATGTCAATAACCAACCAGTTGATGCGGCAGCTCTAGAGCGCAAACACCTTACTCAGGCACGGTTTGAAGTTGAAAACGTCATCCTGTCTACACCACAGAAGCTGGCTGTTAGAAAACTCCTTACTGAGAATATTGGTTGCAAGCCGGGAGAAGAAGATTCAAAAGTGTCAGAATTTCTTCAGTTCGCGCGTGACCTAGCGCAAAAGGCGGGAGGGCCTGCCCCACAGCCCCATCAACCGGATGCCGCCCGTATAGACGAAATTGCGTCGGAGGCGGGTAATAGTCGTATGGTCAAGTTGTATGACTATAAAGACGATATTCAAGCCGACATCAATCAATGGCGATCGCAGCAAGAGGGCATAGAAAAGCGCAAGCCTAATTGGAATAATTTAAAAACACTAACTGCCCTCAGTAGAGGCATGAGTTTTTATGATGGCTTGAATGCTGAAGTACTAGCGATAGAGAACGGGCGTCGCTTGTTAGATATTCCCGACCCGGTTGAAAACCTGGTTAACGACACTACGGATAATTTGCGTGACGCTATCCAGCATCATTTTGATGAATATAAAACTACCTATGAGCAAGAGCTGATTGCCATCGAAACCGATGCTAACTGGGTGAAGTTAGAGCCGGCTAAACAAGCCGAGCTGCTAACTCGACGCGGTATTAAGTTGCCTGAGCAGCCATCGCTTAATAATACCAATGATGTTATCGATGAATTGGAAAATTGTACGCTAGAGCAATGGAATGATCGTCGTGAAGCACTTAAGAATAAATTTGAAAGCGCACGTGAAGAGGCTGCTCAGTTACTTATGCCAAAAGCGGTGCGTGCACAGTTGCCTCGTGCCACATTAGAAACATCAAATGATATTGAAGAATGGCTAGGCAAAGCCAAACAAGAACTGGAAGAGAAGCTAAAACAAGGCCCAGTTATTGTTTGATACAAATAGCCATCAAAAAACTTCACCGAAATTGATTTGATCAAATAGGGATGACAATGCGAACTGCATTAGATAAACAGTTGCGTAGCCAATTAGAAGCGGCTGTTGAAAAAGCTAGAGATGTTGCTGAGCTTGCCGCTAAAGAAGAGCTGGATCGTTTAGGTGTGGGTGAAAAACAAGCGCCGGAATATTTGTCGCAAGATCAACGCGATCGGCGTAATCGCTTGCGAGCCCATGGTCGTTTTTTAGGTGATATCCGAAGAGTGAGTGGCGAGCAAGAGGTCACTTTGTTGATAACAGAAATTGCTTATGAGCATTGGCATCGTATGTTGTTCTCTCGTTTTTTGGCAGAGAACGATTTGTTGATGTACGAAGATGGTGTCACAGCGCTGGCCATTAGTGACTGTTTTGATTTGGCAGAAGAAGAAACAGGCGATAGTTCAAATGGGTGGAGCTATGCTGCTAATTACGCTGCCAAAATGTTGCCGCAAATATTTCGTAATGACTCACCTATCTTTGAGGTGGAGTTCGCTCCGAATAACCAAAAAAAATTAGAGAAACTAATTGAAGAGCTGGACGAATCAATATTCAGTTCACAAGATGCGCTGGGCTGGGTTTATCAATTTTGGCAAAGCAAACGTAAAGAAGAAGTTAATGCCTCTGAAGTGAAAATCGGAGCGCAAGAACTTAGCCCGGTGACGCAATTGTTTACCGAACCCTATATGGTGAGCTTTCTCCTGGATAATGCCTTGGGCGCTTGGTGGGCCAATCAGCAATTGACAGATGAGGATTATGTCGCCGCACAATCAGAAGATGAGCTACGTAAGAAAGCAGCTATTGATGGTGTGCCACTACAATACCTGCGTTTCATAAAAACCTACACTCCAGAACAGCAAGCACTAATAGATAGGGAAGATGGGCCCGACGAGAAACCAGAGCCTCACGGCCCTTGGGAGCCAGCTGCGGGCAAGTTTGAGCGATGGCCTAATGAGCTGAGTGAGTTAAAAACTTTAGACCCCTGTTGTGGCTCGGGGCATTTTTTGGTGGCGGTTTTCCTTATGCTAGTCCCGATACGTATGCATAGAGAAAGCTTAACCGAACGGCAAGCTATTGATGCAGTGCTTTCCGAGAATATCTATGGTTTAGAGCTGGATCAGCGTTGTGTGGAAATTGCAGTGTTTGCATTAGCGCTTGAGGCATGGCGTTATTCTAATAGTGGTGGTTATCGTCCGTTACCTGAATTTCAATTGGCTTGTTCTGGTTTGTCTGTTAGGGCGGCCAATGAAGAATGGAAACAGCTAGGTTTGGGGAAAAAGAATCTCACTATAGCACTTGATTGGATGCATAAAGAGTTCAGTGATGCGCCGATGTTAGGAAGTCTAATTAACCCCTCTAAATCAAATGCCGCAAATATTGTATCTTGGGATGAGTTATCAACAACCCTTAATACCGCATTGGAACAAGAAACTGCAACAGAACATAACAGTGAGGCAAGCCTGCAAAGCTTGGAGGCTGCTGTGGTGGCGCAGGGCATGGCTAAAGCAGCGACTATGTTGGCAGGCCAGTATCAATGGGTAGTGACTAACGTGCCTTATCTTGCTCGGGGAAAGCAAGATGATACGTTAAGAAACTATATCGAAAAGAATCATTCCGCGGGTAAAAGTGATCTAGCCACGGCATTTTTGGATCGTTGTATAGATTTTTGCGTGGAGGGTGGAAGTGTTTCTGTGGTATCGCCTGAAAACTGGTTATTTCTGAACTCTTATAAAAATTTTAGAGAACAGATTTTTACCAATGAAACTTTGAGAACTGTAGCGATGCTTGGGGGCGGGGCCTTTGATACGATCAGAGGTCAAGTAGTTAAAGCTATTTTATTAACATTGACTCATGTCAGTGCCAAAGCAAATAAACAAGGATTATTTTCTATAGATTTTGCATCTCATTCCATACACGGAATAGATGTTTCACAAGTCCACCCCGCGGCATCAAAGGCAGAGCAGTTAGTGACGGCGGGTATGAAATCAGTTGCACAAGCAGAGCAGTCAAAAAATCCGAATGGTATATTCTCGCTAGAGGTGCTATCTGGAGATTTGGTTAATCAATATTCGACTCCACATACAGGTTTGCAAACAGGTGATAATGACCAGTTTTCGTTGTTATTTTGGGAGGTCCCTGTCGTAAATAAGCCATGGACTTTATTTCAAAGAACCTCCGAGCGAACTATTCATTTCTCTGGAGCACGTCAGATCCTTCGATGGCACCCCGGTGGAACATTGCTCAAAAAACATCCAAGCTCTGCTATAAGGGGTTTAGGTTGTAGAGGTAGCCGAGGGATTCTTGTTCATAGGATGGGATCTTTACCTTGTACCTTTTTTTTAGGTGAAATTTTTGATCAAAACGGTGCTGTTATAACTCTTAAATCAAAAAAATATTTGCCGGCTACATGGTGCTATCTTTCCTCTGCACAATATAATGAGGATGTAAGAAAAATTGATAGCAAGTTAGGTGTGACGCCGGCAACTCTAGCCAAAGTACCTTTTGATTTAAATCACTGGCAAAATGTCGCCGATGATAGTTACCCAAATGGTCTTCCAGCTCCCTACAGCAACGATCCAACTCAGTGGATCTTCCATGGTCACCCCTGTGGTTCGGCAATATGGGATGAAGAAAAAAAATGGACTGCTAAAGGTGAACTACGAGTAGATGATACCGTCTTACAAGTTGTTGTTCTTAGACTACTTGGTTATCAATGGCCAGCAGAGGTTGATCCAGAAATGGAGCTAGCCAGAGAACAACGCCAGTGGGTAGAGGAGTCCAAAACCCTACAATCATTTGTGGACGACGATGGCATAGTTTGTCTTCCCGCTGTACGTGGTGAAAAATCTGCTGACGACCGTTTGGAAGAATTACTTCAAGCTACATACGGTGACGCTTGGTCTGCAACAATTCGTAATCAGCTATTGGAAGCCGTTGGCTGCACAAACAAGTCGTTAGAGTTTTGGCTGCAAGAAAGATTCTTTGAGCAGCATTGTAAAATTTTTCAACATCGCCCATTTATCTGGCATATTTGGGATGGCTTAAAGGATGGATTCTCTGCGTTGGTTAATTATCACCAGCTTGATAAGAAAAACCTAGAGCGCTTAATTTATACCTACCTGGATGACTGGATTCGCACCCAAAGCCACCAGCAAAGTGAGGGTGTTGATGGAGCCAGTGAGCGACTTGTTGCGGCACAAAACCTTAAGCAGCAACTAGAGAAAATTCTAGAGGGGGAAGCGCCTTACGATATTTTTGTACGCTGGAAATCGCTGGCAGAACAGCCATTTGGTTGGAGCCCAGACTTAAACGACGGTGTTCGCCTTAATATCCGTCCTTTTATGACAGCGGGAGTGCTACGTCACAACAAAAAGCCAAAGTTGAATATTCACTGGAATAAAGATCGCGGTAAAGATGTTGAATCAGCCCCCTGGTATAACTTGGGTTTAGAGTATGACGGAAAGGAGGGTGATCGTATTAATGACCACCATTTATTGTTGGCTGAAAAACAGAACGCTAAGGCTTAGAGAGTATGTTGATTAATAGGAGAGTTAATCTGTGTCGACAGTGATTAATCAATGGGTAGAAACGGTTAGGCAGGCTTCTGTCTATAACCCAAATACCCAAATTGAGCCTGCGGTAGTGTTGTGGAGCGATAAAGAGTGTCAGTGGCAAGCTGTTATTAACCGAATACAGGCTTTTATACCTGAGCTATTGGTGCTTGGGGATTTAGATATTGATACCAAAACAGGCCCTGCGATTTGGTTAAAGTGTGTTATCGCTAAAACAATCGATAGTGTTGCCATGCCTGAAGACCAAATTCCTGTGATTTACCTGCCAGGTATTTCTCGATCAGAATTGCGTGATGTGGTTAATTGTCCGGATGGATTAAAACCTCTGGCAGAGTTGCAGTATCGTGGGGCATTGTGCAGCCAATATAACGGGAAGGACTGGACAGTTAACTCCTTTCTTACATCCGATAGTTCAGGTTTGGGCCTTGATGTCGCACAAGATAAGAGTACACAGGATGCTATGTTAATGGCACTGGGTGAGTTACTCGACCATCCCGTTGTTGATCTTGAAGGTAGGCGTTTAGAAGCGACAGATTTTAATCAACTTTTGATTAGCGACCCAGTTAAAGATTTACTTACCTGGCTTAATGAGCCTGACAAAACGAAAGAACGGTTAGGTGAGACTCGTTGGCGCGCGTTATGTAATGAAGCGAAGCGTGAATTCGGTTTGGATATTGAAAGGGACGGTGTTTTCGCTGCGGCCGAAAAACTCTGCGGAGCTGAAGGTAAATGGCAGCAAGTATGGCAGCGTTTTGAGGATGCCCCCAGCGCCTACCCTCTGTTGCCTGAATATTTAGCTCGGGTTGATGTTCCTGACCTATTTGCTGATGTAGCACGCTATCCGCAGGCCAATAAAAAGCAGGAAGCTAATTTGTACGCAGCATTACAGAGCTTGGTTACCTCCAAGCCAATGGATGCAAGGAAAGCCATTTTAGACCTAGAGTGTCAGCATGGTTCCAGGCGTGGTGATTTGTGGGCCAGCCTGGATCAATCCCCTTGGGCATTATTGTTAGAGCCGTTGGCCGACGTTGCAAGTTTCACTCAGAGAGCGCTGGGTGGATTAACACCAGACGAATTCGGTGAACGCTATGCAAGCGAGGGCTGGAAAACAGATGCTGCTGCCCTGCGCTGTATACAGCTGTGTGATTCCAAACAGCAAAAAGATCTAGTCGTCGCGCTACTAAGCGTTATTTATACCACATGGTTGGCCGATGTTAATGAGCGCTTTCAACAGCATGTGGCAAATAATGGCTACCCAGGTGACGCATCTGTTGTTGATGCTATGCAGGTCAATGAAGCGATTGCTGATTATAGGGCTGGTGGTGAATGTGTTTTTTTTGTGGATGGCCTTAGGCTTGATGTTGCCCACCAGCTAATGGGATTGCTGTCGGCGCGGGGGATTACCCCAACATTAACCACCCAATGGTCAGCACTACCATCGGTAACGGCTACTGCTAAAGCAGCAGTAAGCCCAATCGCTTCTCAGTTGACTGGTTTAGCATCGGATAAAGACTTTGAACCGAGCGTGATTGATAGTGGAACGCTGAGCCATGATCGTTTTAAGCGCACGTTGGGCAAGCTAGGGTGGCAGTATTTGGAGGACGACGACATTGGCGATCCTAATGGAAATGCTTGGACTGCTTGTGGTGATATTGATAAGGAAGGCCACAAGAGCGAGTTGAAACTGCCTGTGCGTATACCGCCAATACTCGACACGATTGTCGATCGTATCCAGGAGTTACAACAGTCTGGGTGGCAGAAGATACGCATAGTTACGGATCATGGCTGGTTGTTGGTGCCAGGAACCATGCCAAAGGTTGATTTGCCCGCACAGGCTGCTGACAGCCGTTGGGGTCGTTGTGCCCAGCTAAAACCGAATGTGCATGTGGATGGTTTAACGTTGGGTTGGTATTGGAATGCTAATACAGCGATTCACTTTCCTCCGGGTATCCATTCGTTTATTGCGGGTCGAACTTATTCTCATGGTGGAGTGAGTTTGCAAGAGTGTTTAGTGCCGGTTATTTCTATCGAAGGGGAGGTTAAAGCGCTGGCTCAGGCTTCCATTATCTCGGTTCGGTGGCTTGGCTTGACCTGTAAAATTGAAGTCGAAAGTGAAACGAATGGTTTGTTAATTGATTTGCGGACTAAATTGGTTGATAGCACTACGTCGTTAGTTCAAGCAAAAACCCTTAAAAATGGAAAATGTAGTCTAATGGTTTCAGATGATGATCATGAAGGTTTGACGGCACAGGTGGTTGTTTTGGATAACGAAGGTAATGTACTTACTAAACAGCTAACAACAGTAGGAGTAAATGAGTAATGCAGCTGGACGAACTGGATAAAAAAATGGCCTTGGCTTTTGAAGGCTATATCGTTAGAAAGGACTTGGTACGTACGTTTGCACGACAGTTTCCTGTGCCCACCTATGTCGTTGAGTTTATGCTGGGCCGTTATTGTGCAACTACGGACGAAGCCGAAATCGAAGAGGGTCTCAAGATTGTGCAGCGCCAGCTCGCCTCGCGAACGGTAAAAGCAGGCGATGAAGAATTGTTCAAAGCAACTGCCTACAAAGAAGGAACGGTAAAGTTAATCGATGTCATTAACGTACGTTTTAGTGATAAAGATAATGGTTATTTAGCGACCCTACCAAGTCTTAGATTAACAAAAGTTAGAATACCTGACCAAATCGTTGATGAAAACCAGCGTCTATTAACTGGCGGGTTCTATGCTGAAATAACGCTTTCATATGATTCAATGATTGCAGATGAGAAGGGCGGCAACCCATTCGGTGTCTTTGCACTGAAACCCATTCAGCTATCAAAACGGGACGTGTTAGACACATTATCCAGCGCGCGAAAAAACTTTACGACTGACGAGTGGAAGAATATTTTATTGCGCTCAATAGGCCTTGAGCCTAGCCACTTAGATGACAATGCGAAGAATGCCATGCTACTGCGAATGGTTCCCTTCGTTGAAAGAAATTACAACATGGTTGAACTGGGCCCCAGGGGGACCGGTAAAAGTCATTTGTTCCAACAAGTCTCACCCTATGCGCATCTCATATCTGGCGGTAAAGCGACAGTTGCAAAGATGTTTGTTAATAATGCGAATGGCCAGCGTGGACTGGTTTGCCAGTACGATGTTGTTTGCTTCGACGAGGTAAGTGGCATTTCTTTTGACTCCAAGGATGGCGTCAATATCATGAAAGGATATATGGAATCGGGAGAATTTAGTCGGGGTAAAGAGAGCATTAGAGGCGACGGATCAATGGTCTTTGTGGGTAACTTTGATGTTGATGTTGCTCACCAGCAGCGCGTAGGTCATTTGTTCGGGCCGCTACCTGATGAAATGAGGGATGATACTGCGTGGATGGACAGAATTCATTGTTATCTACCTGGTTGGAATGCGCCGAAAATGAACAGTCGATTACTCACAGATCATTTTGGACTTGTAAGTGATTTTTTGTCAGAGTGCTTAAGTCATCTTAGAACCCAAAGTCGAATAGGTGTTCTGCAGGGGCGTGTTAATTTTGGGGGTGCTTTAAGTGGACGTGATACTAATGGCGCAAATAAAACAATCTCTGGATTGCTAAAACTATTATACCCAGGTATGGAGGACGAGGTATCCGATGAAGATTTAGAATGGGTTGTTCGTCAAGCTTTGGAGGGACGCCGCCGGGTAAAAGAGCAGCAGAAACGAATTGGTTCGGCTGAGTTTAGAAATACACACTTTAGTTACGTTTTGGGTAATGAGGGTGTCGAGCAATTTGTCAACACTCCAGAGTTGCGCTCAGATAATGATATTGGCTCCGATCCTCTTGAGTCGGGACAGATTTGGGCTATTAGTGAGGGCGGCGCAGATATGGATGATAATGCCGGATTATTCCGTATTGAAGTCAAACATGGTCCAGGAAGCGGCGTAAAAATTTTAAATAATCCCGTTCCTCCTGCATTTAGAGAGTCCGTCCGTTATGCGGAGCAGAATCTTTACTCAAGGGCATCCCAATTAATTGGGGATCGAGACCCTAGGTCACACGAATTTACTATCCAGTTAAGAGCTTTTGATGCATCGAAAAAAGGTTCAAAGCTTGGCATGCCAGCCCTGGTAGCTATGTGTAGTAGCTTGCTAAATAAACCAATACGAGGTGGTTTGATTGTTGTTGGTGAAATTAACCTTGGCGGATCCGTAGAACCGGTATTGAATGCTATTAATATTGTTGAGCTTGCCATTGAAAAAGGCGCTCAGGGTGTGCTCCTGCCAGTAAGTTGCAGAAAGCAGTTATTTGACCTATCCGATGATATGGCGACTAAAGTAGATATGCAGTTCTACGCAGACGCTCGAGATGCGATGCTTAAGGCGCTCCTAGAGTAAAAGAGGTGTAATAATAATTTGCTAAATTATGACTTCTACATTAAAACATCTGCTTTATGTCTTTTAGATGCTAGTTATATTACCTATCGCTTTCAAAAGGGAATTAGCAGTGACAGAAAATTGTAATTTATCACAATCTAGTAATTATGATTTTGAGGATGGTCATCAAAATAATTCTCGAGTATTGAGATGGCTATTTTAGATCACCAATATCTTAAAACTCGCCAACGCCAAGAGCGTGAGTCACATTCCGAGGGGCTTGCTCTTCGAGTGCACCGCTCTCTTAGTTGGCTTCAGCGCTCCGAAAAATGTGATGATGAAGATGGCAGATTTATCTTTTTATGGATCGCTTTTAATGCGGCCTATGCCCAAAGCATTGATGCTGATGAGCATACTAAAGCGCAGGTTGCTTTTGGTAAATTTCTAGATAAGTTGGTGAGTTTAGATAAGGATGATGCTCTGTATAAGTTAATTTGGAGTGAATATTCTAGCTCGGTGCGATTGTTGTTGGATAACGAATTTGTTTTTAAACCCTTTTGGGACTTTCAAAACGGACACCTAACCGAGGAAGAATGGAAAGCAAAATTTGCATCCTCAAAGTTAAAGGCCAATAAAGCATTTAGTAGCCATAAAACAGCTGAAGTTTTGAGAGTTGTTTTGTCTAGGATGTATACTCTACGAAATCAATTAGTTCATGGGGGCGCTACCTGGAATAGTGCCGTTAACCGTGAGCAGCTAAAAGATTGCACGGCATTCTTGGGTAAATTAGTCCCCTTTATTATTGAATTAATGCTGGATAATCCGCAGACAGTTTGGGGTGATGCGCTCTACCCACCGGTTTAGGTTCCCTTCAGAGCGGCTACTTGTTCTAGAAAAATGCCGTGTTCACACTCTTCACTATGTTCAGGCTGTTTGTCGCTTTGAAGTAATTCCTTGATATCAAATAAGGCTTGCTCCACCCAATGGTCTGAGCCTTCGTATTCTAGAATGGATGCATCAAAGTGCATAACAGCCTTGGTTGTATTCTCGATGTTAAGCATGCCGTCATAGCCTACATGCAGACCATCTACATACAGAAAATAGCCAATATCACTTACTTCAAATCCTTTGCGACGCATGACCCATTGATACATATCCATTTGGCGCTTGTAGCCCTTCTTCCATTTGCCATCTAGATTGACGGGCTCGGGTTCTTTTCTCTGATTAGATGTACTTTTGTAATCGACAATATGCAACTCACCGGTTTTGGTGTTTTGCCAAACATCATCTAATCCACCCCCAAAGATAAAATTAGTTTCTTCGTGAAAGGTATTAAAGTGGTGATCATCTTTGCCAAAGCTTAGTGAGTTTTCCCAGTTGGGCATATCGGAGTGATCAAAAGGAATTAAATGCTCAAGGCCGTTATCAATCATTATGGGGTGGGGCGCTTTTCCACGGTATTGATCAAAGTCTTTTTTTAATAATTTATCGGTATTTGAGTTTAATAAAAACCCAGGGATTGAGGGAAATTTAACGCCCTTAGCGCGATCCAACCAAAAACAGGCAGGGCACTTTACAAACGATTCAACTTTGCTTCTTGAAAGCTCATAGGGACTTTCGTGTTCTGGTTTATAAGTGCCTCTATGCCTTGCCATTTTTACTTCCTTCTTATTATTCTGACGCCGTTGATGATCCGTTAAAATTTAAACTATTTCATCAAGTCTCTTTTTGGCCATCCTTAATTTTGTGCTAGTGATTACTGAGAAAGTTAATTATTTCTTCGTAAGGACCATCCTCAGCTTCCTTTGCAAACCTCATTGCATCCCAACCATCTTCATCTTGGGCTTTGTAATCACAGCCAAGGTTAACAAAGTATTTGACGACATCTAAATTACCCATTCCTGCAGCGATCATTATGGGTTTGCATTTACCCTTATCGCCGTTCTCAACATCAGCATTATTCTCTATTAGAAGCTTACATATATTCAAATTGCCACTATCGGCAGCGACCATTAGGGGGCTGTAACCAAGCCTGTCAAAATATTCTATATTTGCATTAGCATTAATTAACTTTTGCACTAAATTATCATTATTTAATTCAACGCATTTGATTAAGCCCTCTCCTGCAAGGATTTGGCAATCAGTACCAAAGTTTTTAAAATTTAAACCAGAATCAATTAATAGCTCTAAAATTTTGGCGAATTTTTCTCCATCTTCCATTGGAACCCAATCTAATAATGTCAAATGATTTGGATTTGAACCGTTTTCAAGAAGAATTTTTATACCTTCAATATTTCCAGCAACTATTAGGTAGTCAAGCGCAGTTGATTTTCGTTGATCCGAATAATTGACATCTGCCTCTTTGGCTATTAGTGCCATTATAATGTCTAAATTTTTGGAAAATTCTGCCGTAATGATCAATGGACTTCTTTCTAATTGATCATTGGTATTATTTACATTGGCGCCTTGATTAATCAATTCAATTACTTTTTCTAGATCGCCATCTCGACATGCTTGATTTAGTAAT
>ENA-UZWV01010913-UZWV01010913.1-metagenome-genome-assembly--contig:-Day-3-1m-contig-10913_pt1 | contig 16037 bp, 4 predicted proteins | sample MGYA00260342_ERZ794902 | MGnify/ENA metagenome assembly ERZ794902
GCGTTGTAGATACTTTTAATGATGATATATATTGGTTAATAGCTTCTGATCAGGCATCTGTTGTAGCGCGCTTAGATCAGTCTACACTGCTTGTTTCCCCTATATTAGTTGACACGCAGAATATATTAAGTTTTTCAACCAGCAATCTAGTTACGGGTATAAATATATTTGAAGATGTTCTTTTTTGGACAGACAATAACAAAGAGCCTAAATCATTAGACGTAAAGTTATTTGAAAATTCTACTACAAGTTTCTTAGTACATTCTACCGTTTATGGTAGAGATTTTATAGAATCAGATATTACTGTTATTAAAAAATCACCTCTATATGCACCTGGCATAACAGCTAGCGCTAGTTTAAGAGGAGGCTTAGGAACGGGTACTACCCCTGTTGTTACGACATTTAATGTTCCAAATAAAGAAAATTTTACATATTTGCCAGACCCAGATGAGCCTACAGAGTGGGAATCTATGCCTACATACGCAGAAGCTTTAGCTAACCCTGATGAATACCCGGTTGGAATAAATGGTATTGTGGTTATTACTACTAGTACAGCTCCTAATTGGCAAAATAACGATATAGTAAATCTTTCAGCTAAGCCAGTCAGTGGATCTCAAGAACAATATGAGTATGGATTAGTATTACTAATAACATCTGGAGGTGGAACAAATACCTTTACAGGGCAAATACAATCAATTTCATCTAATATAGAAAAATTTTCTGATGGTGCAGGTGGGTTTACCCCTGTTGTTTGGGAGTGTTTGCTTCAAGAGGGTCAAGGCATATTTGAGTTCCAATTCCCTAGGTTTGCCTATAGATGGAAATACTCTAATAATCAGTACTCTACATTTTCGCCTTTTACTAATGTGGTATTCGTAGGAGGCAAGTTTGAATATCTTTCTAGCGACGGGTATAACAAAGGTATGATAAATAATTTAAGATACCTAAATATAGAGAACATTGAATGGGGCGGGGATGATGTTAAAGAAGTTGAGGTTCTTTATAAAGACTCTGTATCTCAAGCAGTGTATCTTGTAGATACCTTAAAAAATAGAACGGTAACCTCTTTAGAGATAAAATCAGAAGTAATAGGTGCTATTATTGAGAGTAACCAAATACTTAGACCATGGGATAATGTACCTCGATATGCAAAAAGCCAAGAAATTACAGGCAATAGACTTTTATATGGCAACTACACGCAAAATTATGATGTTGACGCGTTAGTATCTTTAACCATTAACGAAGCTTCGCAGGTACACCCTGGAACTATTCCACCTACAATAGACCCAGTAACAGGGCAAGAGGTTCCTAATCCCGAAAACAGATCTCCTAAAAAATCAATAAAGTCCATAAGAACCTACCAAGCTGGTATTTTATACGCAGACGAATACGGTAGAGAAACACCGGTATTTACTAATAATACTGCATCTTTAAAAATAGAGCAGTCTTCAGCGGTTTTACAAAACGCATTAGAGATACAAGCTAATCATTTTCCACCAGACTGGGCTACGCATTTTAAATATTTTATAAAGGACACCTCTAACGAGTATTATAATTTAGCATTAGACAGATTTTATTTTGCAGAAGACGGAAACGTTTGGCTTTCATTCCCTTCGTCAGAACGCAATAAAGTTGACGAAGAAACTTATTTGTATATAAAGAAGCAGCATGATAACGATGTTGCTGTTCAACAAGAAATTAGATATAAAATATTATCAATCCAAGCAGAAGCTCCTGACTTTATAGCTACATTTAAAAGATCTGTCGCGCAAAGTAATGTTACTATTTCAAATGGATTTGAACCTGGTTTTTCTTTTTTAATATTTGACGGGCCAACTCAGGACGCAAACGATGTATTTGCTTCTGGGTTTACTTCTGATAATTTTCTTAGAATATCAGATGGTGCCAATAGAACGAACGACTACGAAATACAAGTGGGAGGTAGAACGGGTAATAGCAACGAATACACGGTCACCCTGGGTGAGCCGCTTGGTCCAGATGCTCAGTTTCTAGAGGGTGTTACAGGTGAGGTTTCTATGACCCTTTTAACTAATGTTGTTGAAAAGAGACCTGAGTTTGAGGGTAGATTTTTTGCAAAAATTAATCGAGACTTTGCTTTTGAAGAAAACATAATTGCATCTTTTGGCGCGCTCGAACCTACTTATGGTATATTTGGCGAAATGGAAGTTGTGACTAAATGTATACGAGGTTCTGATCCACCTGGTGGTTGGGCTTGGCTTGATGATGGAAGAAGAGGATTTGGTTTTTGCGGCAACGGTAGAAAGATGGGTACTGGCCTAGGAGGGAATGGTGCTTTTGGTATAAACCGTGATGAGTTTGCACCACCTATTCAAGGAAATGACTATTTTGGTTTTTTACGCTGTTGGAAAGAATCTTCAGATGTATTTTCGGGTATTGATGGAGTGTTTAAGACTGGCGCGTTAGTTCGATTTGTAAGAGACAATGGAGAATATTCGGAAATATATCGTGTTTTAAATACCCGTAAAGGTAACGGTAGACGAGGCGATAAAGATTATTCATCATCTTTTGGCTTCCCAAGCTGCGGCGACTGGGGTGATCAAAGAGAAATTCCTTCGAATAAAAGAGTAGAATATTGGTTTAGACTAGACAAAGAAATTGAAGAGGATTGGCTGAATATTAGTTATTGGAACACAGGAGGGTGTGGAAGTACTTCACTTGCCGGATCACCATGTGTTGGCGTCCAGGTTGTTCAGGAGATTATAAGTGATAATAATAAATTACTTACAACTACTAATCCAGCTATATTTGAAACGCAGCCTAAAGAAGCGGTGGATATAGATATTTATTACCAAGCCACCAATTCTATGCCTATAGCAAATCACGGGCAAAATGTGGTGCTTGATTGGTTTAATTGCTTTTCATATGGAAACGGTGTTGAATCAAATAGAATTAGAGACGATTATAATCAACCTTATATAGATAAAAACCCTATAGCATCAGCTCCGCTTGATGATCCTTACAATACGGAAACTAGAGGATCTGGAATGATATTTTCACAGATATTTAATTCTAACTCCGGTATAAACGGGTTAAATCAGTTTATACAAGCTTTGCCTATAACAAAGGACTTAAATCCTATATATGGATCCATACAAAAGCTACATTCAAGAGATACTAATGTGGTTGCTTTATGTGAAGACAAAATACTAAAAGTATTAGCCAATAAAGATGCTTTATTTAATGCAGATGGCAGTGCAAATGTCACCTCGAATAATAATGTATTGGGACAGGCTGTTCCTTTTGCTGGCCAGTTTGGTATATCAAAAAACCCAGAGTCTTTTGCTCAATATGGTTATAGAGTTTATTTTACGGATAAATCAAGAGGAGTGGCTCTTAGGCTTTCGAATGACGGTATAGAAGAAATATCAAGGTATGGAATGGAAGATTTCTTCAGTGATAATTTAATAGTGAATAATCAAATAATAGGGTCTTATGATATTAACACCGGGGAATATAATGTTTCTTTAAATTCCTTAACACCTGAGTGGCAAAATAAATTAGCTACCAGCACTTTTGATAGATCAAATGAAACAGACCCTTCTTGCCCTGAAACCTTACAAACATCACCAACGCTTTCAACAACGTTGTCTTTTGCGGAAGGTATTAATGGTTGGTCAAGTAGAAAATCTTTTGTTCCAGAAAGTGGGCTTTACTTAAATAATACATACTACACTTTTAGTAACGGATTAATATGGAGTCACGGTGCAAACACGGTGTATAATAACTTTTATAATACACAATACGACAGTTCAGTTGATCTCATAACTAACGATTCTCCCAACGTAGTAAAGGGGTTTAAAACATTAAATTATTCTGGCTCTAATCCGCTAGAATATCAATACCAAATTGGTCAAACTAAAAATGGGGTTAAGTATTCGATAGCCGAAATTGAGGCAAACCAATTAATACCATTGTCTTTTACCACTAAACCCGGTTGGTATGCAAACTCCGCTTATACTGACTTACAAGAAGGTAGGGTTAAAGAATTTATAACAAAAGAAGGCAAGCATTTTAATTATATAAAAGGATTAGCTACGTATTTTAATGACACTTGTGATACTAATGTAAACTCACAAGAGTTTTCAGTTCAAGGCATCGGTAGGGCAGACTCTATAACAGGGGACACTGAAATAACAGCATATAATATTAACGTATGTATTGACCCGGAGTGTTACAATGAAATTACCCCGCCTCAAGTTGTAGACCAATTTTACGAAGGTATAGAAGATACAGTTATGAATATTCAATTAACGGGTCCTACTGTATGCAACGAGGGCGGCGCTGTGGTTTATTCCTTAGCCTCAAACTCTACAACAGGGGGAGTTTTAAATTCAGTCTCACCCACGGGATTATTTCAATTTACACCAAATCTTAATTACTTTGGAGGAGCAGGTAGCTTTAATGTTAACGCTTGTTGTGGGGATATATGCAGCGTTTTTACTGTAACTTTAGAAATATTGCCTGTAGCTGAAGCTCCTTATTTTGTTAGTAATCCTCCTTCTTTAGCTTTACAACCTGACGATTGCTGGGAGTACAATCCTATAATATTAGCAGACCCAGATCATGCAGCAACAGATCTTATTATTCAAACACCTGTTCCTGATATTCCAAGCTGGTTAGCTCAACCGGAGCCGCTAAACGATGGAACTGGAAATTGGTATATACCAAGCAGCTGTTTACCCGAAGGCACGTCTCCAGCGGGAATTTCCTTTACAATGACTGTAGAGGATCCTGATGGAAACACAGGCACACAATTAGTAGAGGGCAACTCTTTAGCGGAGGCTATTGTTTCACTAGAATTCCTAGTAACAACCCGCCTCCCCCAACCCGCAAGAAGTTACACAGATCCTGTTACAGGACTTGTTACACAGATGGCGGCAATCGCTAGCTCGGCTCATAGTTGTAACTTAGGAACTTACTTAATAACAGGTAATGGAGTACATATAGGTAGAGCTTACGTTAGTAATGTTGATGATAGATTTGGACCTAATAATATGTTTGATACCTTTGATACAGATGAAGCTGGTATTGCCATTTCGCGCACAGGGGATGTAATGTCTGATGTTGTCACAGGTGCTACGCAAAATGTTCCTAGCGCTGTAGACCAAGGGGTTACAAGCACTGTATTGTACAACCCTACGGATACCAGTTGGGCGGGATATAATTTTCCACAAAAGTATATTACCCCCTCTGATAATTTTGGTCAACCACAGGCAGGTTATTGGGTATCTACCGACAGATATAACTTATTAACAATAGACGCCGCTACAGCAAATGACATAATAAATAATTCTCCAAATTTAGATAACCCAAGCTTTATTACATTCGCGCTTGTGCCAGATACATATAGGTCAGACGGGCTTCTGAATATCCACGGGGATGGAGTTGCAATGCAAATATTCCAAGATGGAGTTGAAGTTTACTCTGCGGTTCAGCCAAACAATAGTGCCTTAACAATCGATGTACTAACGGGTAATATAATAACTTAAATCAAATATACATGAGTAATACAGTAAACGTAGGTAATTTTTCAGTTGAATGTTTTCATTCACCGTCACCTGTCCCGGTAGGAGAGCCGATAAATGATTATCAAACCGTAATCCTCACGCTAGTTCCAGATGAAGGCTACGTGATAAATGCTGCAAATTTTAGCGCAATATCACCGCTGCCTAGTTATGTTTCTTCCGTAACATTCTCTCAATCAGAACAGAACGCTAGCAATATCACCTGCGCAGTTAATTTAACTCCCGGAGCTGTTATGCCTGATTTCGATATAAACATTGACTTATGTATTAGCGGCAGAGCAGAATTTTTAAATTACTGCGTATCAGGATCTGTTGTGTGGAACAAACTTGCATTTGTAACACCTGTTTCTTTAAACAGTCCGTATAGTTTATGCGGAAGCTATGAACAGGTGTCTAACGTGTTTACTCAAGCTATTAGCGCTGATGCTGGGTATTATTTTGAAGAGGCGCCTACAATACAGCTTTCTTCTGGTAATATTAACGATTACACTGTATCAACAGAGAATGTTTTGGATTCTAGCGGCAATATAATTACAACTATATTCACGGTTAATTATACATTCCCAAATCAAAATGTTACAAATGATTTGTGGACAATTAACGGTGTAGCACAAATAATTTACGTGCCAACTATTAAAATAACTAACTATAACATAAGCACCGCAGCTTTCCCTGAGCAAGGTGGGTTTAGGTATGATACTATTTACGGAGCACCTGGAGCAAATTGGACATTAAATGCTTCGGACAATATATTAGATACTGGGTTATTAACTTCTATAGAGTTTGAGCCTATATTTGGCAATTCTGTCAGCGGCGTTATTGGAAGTGATGGTACTTCAGCAGTAGGCGTTTTAATACCGGCGTCCTCCGTTAACACCTCATATACAATAACCATTTCTGGAGATCTTCAGAGTCCTTTTGGTCAAAATGAAACGGTTACTTTACCGCAGTTTTCAACTACAGAAGTATTTTACACCGCCTCTGGTACAGGTTTAACAGTGTCTCCCTCTTATGACTTATCTGGATTGGCTTATTCACAACAGCAGCCCAACATAGTGACTAATGTAGCATACGCAATTAGCGCTACTGATCCATCATCTATTATAACTATATTAGACCCCACAATTGATTCGGATAGAGATATATCTAACAGCATTACTCCAGGTGTTCAGTTTACTGTTACAAGTACTAGCGCCACTCACAACGTAGTAAATGCTTCAAATATTTTAACAGGAATGAATTTTATAGGCAACACGCAATTTTCAAACACTATTTCGGTAGTAAGCGTTGATGTTGCGCAGAGCACTGTGACATTTAGTCAGCCTATATCGGTTACAATAGGGCAAGTGGAAACGCTCGGCCTTACAAACGGCAATGAAGTTCTTTTTCAAGGGTACTCGTATTCAGGAGATGAATTTAATTTATTACTCACTGGTAATAATAATTTACAAAGGTTCGGATGGGACGATGTTACGTTTAATATAGACCTAGATAATACACTGTCAGTAATAGCTTTGCCTACAATTGTTACGACAGGTGTATCAAATGAAACAGGTTCTACAGCTGATAGTGGAGGTGAGGATATTACAGATGGCGGGGGGACAATATCCTCTAAAGGAATACAATGGTCTGAGTTTGCAGACTTTAGCACTGTATTAGGTGCTATTGATGCAGGTACTGGCACAGCTGATTTTGCTTCAACTATGACAGGGCTTACGGTTGGCAACACATACTACGTAAGAGCTTATGCTCAAAACGAAGTAGGGGTAGCTTACGGTGAAATTATAAGCTTTGTTTCTTCGGTATCAGTAGCTTGTAATGCTACAGCAAACTCAGGAGGAGAGGGTATTGCTGATTTAAACATTAATTTAGACAGTGGAGGCGGTTTAATAGCATTAGTTGTTAACGCAAGCGGTATTCCTGATAAATTTGAAATTATACATGGTGGTCCCGGTGGCACGAAAGTAGCTACCTCGGGTATGACAACAGCAAACGCTGGTCCCTTTGATAACGTGTACGGCACTGAAACTTCCAACACAGTACCTACTAATGCTCAAGCAGGTGCTGTAGACCAATTTATAGGCACTAGTAAAGGTACGCCCCCAACTCGACAAACAGAATTTACTAATGAAACAGGCTATGTAGCAAACATAGGTAATTATCAACAGGTTCTATGGTGGGCATACACGGCTACAGACTACCAAACCGCACAAAATGTTACTATTAGAGTAACTGGGCCAGGAGACACAGGCTGGAGCTTCTTAAGGTTATGCTGCCCAGATGCTAATTGTACAGTGCAACAGTTAACCTAAAAAATAAATAAATTATGGATTCAATAACACTTACTTTTCCAGAGCCTATACAGGTATCTGTGCAGATTGGAGATACCGCTTATTTTACTAATGATATAAACGGCGTAGATATAAAAGAAATAGGTATAATAACTGCAATAAATTACAACACAAATAGTATTACATGCGATATACTTCCGACTGCAGAGCGCCCTTTAACTACTAGCTTTATACTATTTAGTAAAACTAGCGAAGCTAATACAAATTCATTAACGGGGTATTACCTTTATTCGCAATTAAGAAATAATTCAAAAGATTACGCTGAAATCTTTTCTGTAGGTACTGAAATCTTTGAGAGCAGCAAATAATGCGTAATAATAAAACTATAAAAAAATAATATAATGATAGGACAAGTCATAGGCGGTTTAACCGGAATAGCGTCTGGAATAATTGGATCCAAGAAAAGAAAACGTGAGCAACAGAAGGCCCAGGCAGAATTCAATAGAAGGAAAGCCTCGTACGAAAACCTAGACACAACTAATGTGTATAAGAACATGGAGAATACCATGGAGGATCTTACGGTTAATCAACAGCAAGCTCAATTTCAAGCAGAACAATCTCAACAAGGGTTAGCTAATATAATGGGGGGTATGCAAGGAGCCGCAGGAGGCTCGGGAATCGCAGCATTGGCTCAATCATTAGCGGGGCAACAACAGAATCAAATTAGACAAGCGTCTATAGACATAGGTAAACAAGAGCAAGCAAATCAAATGGCTGAAAGGCAACAAGCTGGGAATCTTCAATTATATGAAGCAAAAGGTGAATTAATATCTAGAGATGCTGAAAAAGAAAAAGTTGAAACATTAATGGGTATGTCACAGCAAAGACTAGGCGCGGCTAATAAAGCTAGGCAAGATGCTACAAGTGCCATAGTAGGTGGGGTTGGTAGCTTAGCTGGCGCAGCGGCAAGTTTCATTAATCCAGGAAGTACATTTGGTAAAATCCTTAACAGTAAGTCTTAAAAGATAAAACATAAATTATGAATAAACAACTAGTTGCAGGAGAAGCTCTTGTAAGACAAAGCTCTCAACCAACCTGGAATCAAGCATTTCAAAAGGGGTTAGACAATAGTTTAAATCAACTCTATAAGATTCAGGCTGTTAGAAAAGCAGAAAAAAAAGCTATTAATGCCAAGGTTTCTGGTTATATAAATCAATTAAATTCAGATATTGATTTAACAAACTTAACCGAATCTCAGCAACAAGCCGTTACAAATTTTTTAGTTCAAGAAAGAAACGTATATGCTGAAGCTGCAAAGCAAATATCTAAAATTGACGATACTTCTTCTGAACAATACTTAGATCTTAGAGATCAAATGAATGGTATACAAAGATCATTTGGCAACTTAGCTAGCCAGCTTAATGGGTTTAAGGAAGACAAAATTTCCTATTTAAAAGATTTTGATGATAATAGAGTTTCTGATGGAAACGAAATTGGTTCATTACAAAAAGCCTCAAGAATTTATACAAACGAAGGCTCGATGGGAATTGGGCCAGGGGGACAAGTTACTTTTTGGGATGATGACAAACTAAAATATGAAAATTATTCAACAATACAAAAACCATTTTTAAAAGACTTTCAATCTGCTAATTCTATATTGCAGCTTAATGAGTCTGTATATAATTCAGGGCAAAGTTTATCAGGAGCTAGGCAAGATATGGTGCGTAATAAGCTAAAAAACATGATTAACGCCGGGGGAAGAGATACTTTGTTGTCTTTAGCTTCCGACGATTTCTTAATTGATGGTGGATTAAATTTGCAAGATCCGTCTTTATTTGAACCAGAAAATCAAGAGTTACTTAGTAACATTGTTTTAGATAGTTACATGGACGCATTAACTGAAACAGCCACGCAGGGAGCGAATGACAAAAGACCACCTGGAGGCGGAGGACAAGGTGGATTTGGGGGAGCTTTAAAAGATGAAATAGCAACATCCGAAGCTGTAGTAAATAACGCTTTAAATTTCTCTATGCTTAGTAAAAATGTGCCTGCAAATCAGCGTGAACAAAAAACTAAAGCACTTGTTAATGAAATCAACAAAATAGATACGTCCACAGAGACTAAATACATGACGCGTGGCAATCTCTATCAGCAATATCTTACGGTAAATAAACTTGACGATAGCCAAGAAGACAGAGATAGATTTAAGAATGAATTTGGCAATCATCAAATATATTCTTATAATCCTAAATCTTTGTCGTTATCTCAGGTTAAGGGCGTACCAGTAAATACAGACAACTCTAGGGAATTGTATAAATTTTACTTAGACAATCTTAAGCTGAGCTCTAAAGCTAGAAATTACTTTTACGGCAATTACGATAACTATATGCAGTCAACCACTAACAACACCACTCCTTCAGGAAGTGGCCCTTACGATAACTTAAATTAAATGGAAAAACTATATAATCAATTATATAAGGACGGAAAGTATACAAAAACTTTTGAAGATTTTCAAAATCAATTTGGTACTCCAGAAAAATCTGAAAAACTATATACTGCTTTAAATCAGGCGGGTGACTATACAAAGTCATTTGGTGATTTTCAAGCGCAATTTAATATAACGGGAAAGACAAACGACTCTGCAAGCGCGGATCCAGCTGTGGAGTCAAGCCAAAAAGATACGGGGTCCAAATCGGAAGATGGTTCCTTGGAATCAGCTCAAGAGGATAAAGGTTTTCTAGCGGGGTTAAAAAGTTACGGTGAAATTGGCAATAAAATACTTGAGTTTACAGCTGGCCCTGCTGGGCTTATAGCTGGAGCTGTGGTAGACGGAGGAAAAAAAGCTGTAAAATTTTTAAGTGGAGCAGTAGATAACATACAGGAGCGGATAATTGACGAGCCCGTAGAGGCTCCAACAGATGCAAGCTCAGAATATCTTATGGGTAGAGGCTTTGCTTCTAATCCAAGCGGTTTTTTTGAAAGTGCTTATGACGGAATACCAGGAGCTGCTAATACAACTATAAACTTGTTGTACGGCAACATGAAAGATATAGAGGAAGCCTCTGCTATAATAGGAGCGGGCCTTTACTTACAAGCTAAAAAAGGTGAATTTGGCTTATCTAGCGATGAAAGAATAGAAGTAGCTAACTCTGTAAAAGCTGCCATTAAAGTTAAAGATTCTATAATTGATAAAAAAAATAAAGAATTATTAGAATCTGTAGGAATGAGTGGTATATCCCCCTATATCTATGCTTCTAGGGAAAACCTTCAAGAAATAGAAGATAAGTTGTTAAAAAACCAAAAGCAATATGACACCGCTATATCTGAAGAAATATTAAAAGGGACAAATGCTGATTGGGCTGAAATTGGAGGAAGAACCTTAGGAGGTGCTTTAACAAGCGCTCCTTATAGCCTTATGTCTATGAATCCATACTCAGCAGCTTACATGGGTGTTGGCATTGCTGCAGATAAATTTGTAGAAGAAATTGATGAAAACCCTGATAGAGCATTTTGGAAACTATCAGGAGCAGCCGCGACCACAGGAGGAATTGAAATGGCCGATGCTTGGGTTTCAAGGAGACTACTAAGAAGCAAGGGCTTTTTACCTAAAGGCAAAGGAGCTGAAAAAGCGGTAGAGCAAATGAATAGAGGCATTGGAGGAAAGCTTAGAGATATTATAGGTATTGGAGCAAGAGAAGGTCTTACAGAGGTAGGGCAGGCTATTGGGACTAAAATAAGCGATTACCTTTGGCTAGACGAATTGCCAGGTCAAGACAAAGATGGGAATGTAACTAACAAAGGATTGCTTAAGACAGCATACGAAATAGTAGATGAAGGTATAATTGGAGCATTTTCAGGCGGAGGAATGGCTTCCGTTGGAGCAGCAGTTCAAGGCAATGACGCTTTGAGCGAAAGAGCTAAATTTTTACTTACGCCTAATTATATAAAAGATGATCGTAAAAAACTTTATGACGAATATATTGATAGGGCAGCAAAGATAAAAGAAGCTAGAGACAGCGGCAACAACAGAAGAGCTGGTGCTTTACAGGACATTAACGACAGGCTTGGAATAAAAATTAATAAATTAGACATAACTAGTTCTCTGGTTTTGGATAACCTTACTCAAGAAGAGCTTACTGAATATGCTAGAAATGTAGATAAAATAAATGCCCTTCTTGACGGAAAAGTAGATAACGCATTACAAAATGACGTACAAACTTTACAAGATCAAAACAATGATATATTTGACAAAGCCTTAAAAAGAAATTTTGGTGAAAATATGTCATTTGCGCAAGCAGCAGCTAACCAAGTGGGATTAACTACCACTGTTGTTGACAACGCAGCAGATTTTAATAAGTTAATAAAAGACCCAAAAACAGGAAAATTTATAACTAATAAAGACGGGGTTGCTGGGGCTTTTGTTGGTGGTGGTCAGCTTATAATAAATAAAGAAATTGCTTTACAACAAGGGGATGTTACCGTAGGTAGTCACGAAGTATTGCATCCTATTTTGAACGCTATGATTGGTGATATAAACCAGCAAATGCCTATTGTAGAAGAATTTAAAAAGCAACTAAACTCTAGGGAAAAAAAGTGGGTTGAAAACGAACTAAAAAGAAAGGGCAAGAAAAAAGGCACTGCGGAATATTACGGAGAGTATTTAACAGTTTACTCGGAAGGATTAGTCAACAAGAACATAAACTTTGACAATACCACTTTTGAAAATTTAAAAGATTTTTTTACAAGACTATACAAAGGCAAAGGATTTAATAATATAGATTTCAAAACAGGTAGAGGTGTTTATAATTTTATGTCAGCTTACGGCAAAAGTGTTCAAGAAGGTAAATTATCTGAGGATGTCTTAGGAGCTATAGACACAGAAAAAGTATCTACTGTAGAAGCTGTAGATGACACTCAGTTTTCTAAAACAATAGCTGAAGCGGAATTAGCGTTGCAAGAAGCCCAGGACGCGGATCCAAATGATCCTAGATATTTTGATAACTTAAATAAAGCGGAAGATGCTTTGGACGCTGCGGAAGAAGCAGCTAAAAATCCACCTGCACCTGCTCCAGAAGTTAAAAAAGAAACTAAGCCTAAGCCTAAAAAAGCTAGACCTAAGAAACCGACAAGGACGACAGATCTAGGGCCTAGAGATCCTATATCTAAAAAGATAATGAATACTTACAACGAAGGCATGGAAGGCGTTGAGCGCTCGGAGTACAAAGGGAACAAACCTCTGCCTGCCTTGCTAGAAAGAAAACTAGTGCCTTTGTTTGAGGGTTATATCAATACCATAGTTCAGCAAAAGTTTAAACAATTTGCGCCGGAAGCTTTAGAGTTTCAAGATGCGCTAGCTATATTAAGAGCTGAAGTAATTAGCGCCATACGTACATATAACCCCACTAAAAACAAAGATTTAGCCGGTTATGTAAAAAAGATAGTACAGACTAGGCAGTCTTTGATGTTTAAGGAAGCTAATACTGAGTTTACGTCTAACTTAGATGATGCTAAAGGGGTTACGTCCACTGACGATGTTCAATCCGTAGATAGAAGCGGTACCGTCGAAAGAGGACAAGCTACATTTGATGAGCTGGACATTGTTGATGATGTTTTAATTGAAGATATAAAATCTGAGCTTGAAAAAGAAATACGTATTAGAGTTCAAAAAGGCACATTATCTGAAACTGTTTCTGTTAAAAAGGGTAGAGAAACTTATATTGTTTCTTGGCTAGAAAATTATGTTAATAAGCAGCTGTTTAAAAAGCTTCTTAAGAAAGTAGGTGCAATTAAAGGAACATACCCTAATACTATAATACCTACCGCATATATTGACTTTTTACAAGACCCCAAAACTTTTGATATTATAACAAAAGCTTTGCCTATTAAAAGTATAAAGAAAAGTTACGGTAAGCTATTTGAAATAGAGCGTATAGGCAGAGAGGTTACCGCGGAAGGTAATCCTGTGTTTAGAATAAAGAAAATTGATAAGACTAAGTTTTTTAAATACTTTGTTGAAGGGAAAAAATCAACTGTATTAGAAAGACAAAAGCAATTATTCAGAGAAATACTTGAACCGTTAGCTAAACAGGCTGTAGCTGACTATGCAACTGTTGAAAATGTAGCATCGTTGAAAGAAATACAATCATTAGCGCCTGAAACATCAGTAGATGTGGTTGAAAATATAGTTATTGAGGCGCAACTTAACAACTTGGAATCTCAGCTTGATAGATACAAAGGCGAACAAGCTGGGTTTGATATTATTCAATTTTCTAAAACTGCTAACGGTAAGTTTGATAGAAAAGAAGTTACTTCCTTCAAGGTTAAAAAAGCTTTAAATTTAAGTGAACATTCAGTAGAATTTTTAGCTTTACCCGAAAGTTTGCAAATGGCTGCAAATTGGGTAAGAGAAAGCTTACAATTAAAAGGAGCAACGCTAGGTGGTTTAATATATGAAATTTTAACTATAGGCAGGGTAGATGCTAACGCAAAAACCTCAGGAATAAACATCAAAGTAAAAACTCTACGGGGTTCTGTTGATTTTGATAGCAATAGACCAGACATAGAATTAACCATAAAAAAGAAAGGTAAGTCTCAGGACATAAACTACGAATTAAAACAAAGCATTAATGCAAGATACGGTCAAACAACATTAGCTGCTGATTTTAATAAAGATGAAATATTTTCTGTTTCAAGTAAAAGAAAAGATATTGCAGGTAATAAAGTTAAAATGAAATTTGACGATATGCCTACAGGTAAGCAGCTTAAATCTAGTTTAGAAAGCGCGCAAAAAGATTTAAAAGAAATTTTAAATATAATAAATAAAATTGACGGCACAGATATTACTAAAATACCAATAGGGGGTATTATGAGCATAAAAGCTGTTGACGCAATTAAAAGGTCTAAGGCTTACAAAAGAATAGCTAAAGTTGAAACTGGGGCTGATGGTAAAACTGTAGCTGACCATTATAATGCTAAAGATACACACCTTATGCAAATAGGGGGCATAGGCACTTTGCTTATGGGGCCGGATATATATGGTTTAAATAATAATAAACAGCAGCCTATACAGAATTTAACAGATTTTAAATTTAAAGGTAATTTAAGAATTAAATTTAATTATAGATATAAAGACAAAAAAAGAGTAGGAGCGTCTATAAGTTTAATATCGGAGCCTACAATAGCTGATCCAAAATCTATAAATAAATCACCTATAAATTTAGACACAAACCGAGGTACTCAAGCTTTATATGATAGAATACAGCTTTCTAAAACAAATAAAGATTTTGACACTTTTGGTATGGCTGATATTATTAGCCGACAAATGTTTCCTAATGCTTTTGTAAATAAACCTAGCTATGCTCAAGGTTATGACTATTTAACCCCAAAACAACAAGACGCCGTTAAAGCTGAAATGAAAAATGCTAATCTTATTCAATTTAGCAAAACACTAAATAAAGCTAAAGCTATGGTTAACAGGTCTGACGCTCCTGTTAAAGGTATTAGCGTTTGGGACTTTGACGACACATTAGCTACAACTAAAAGTAACGTATTGTACACAATGCCTGATGGCACCAAAGGAAAGATAGATGCTACTGAGTTTGCTTTAAACAGCGAAACACTAGCCGCCCAGGGTGCTGAGTTTGACTTCAGTGAGTTTAGCAAGGTTATGCAAGGTGCCAAAGGTCCTATGTTTGATAAAGCAATTGCTCGTAATAAAAAGTTTGGTAATGACAACGTATTTATTTTAACTGCTAGACCGGCTAATTCAAAATATGCTATACACGAATTTTTAAAAGGTATTGGCTTAGATATTAAATTAGAAAATATATTTGGACTAGGTGATGGCACAGCTATCGCTAAAGCCAAGTGGGTAATTGGAAAAGTAGCTGAAGGTTATAATGATTTTTACTTTGCAGATGACGCATACAAAAACGTACAAGCGGTACAAGAAGTACTAGAAGAAGCAGACGTTAAATCAAAAGTACATCAAGCTAAGGTACAATTCTCTAAGAACCTAAGTAAAGAGTTTAATAATATAATAGAGGACGTTACAGGCATTGAATCTTTTAAAACCTTCTCAGAAGCTAAAGGCAAAGTAAGAGGCCAAGGCAAAGGTAAGTACAAATTCTTTATTCCACCGTCTGCAGATGATTTTGCGGGTTTATTATATAAACTTACA
>ENA-UZWV01013053-UZWV01013053.1-metagenome-genome-assembly--contig:-Day-3-1m-contig-13053_pt1 | contig 15964 bp, 15 predicted proteins | sample MGYA00260342_ERZ794902 | MGnify/ENA metagenome assembly ERZ794902
AGGCGAAAATTATTTCTATTTTGTATTGGTGGAGGCGGCGGGAACTGCACTTATACTGTAAGCTACTGATTAATCAGGGTTTAATGGGTTCACTAATCTGCTTTTGTTACATCCTTTGTTACATCAAATGCTACCTATTTTTATCTGATCTTTTTATCACTAAACAGCCAATTAGACTTAATATGGCTCCTACAAGGTCCCTCATTGAGGTTTTTGCTTTGGAGGTAAAAGGACCGTAGGTCTGGTTCGTTCATTATAGGAATATTTAAAAAGTCCTTATTCAGAGATTAATCATCATTCCATCCCCGTTCTAATTTCGGTCTTTCTTCAAATACGCCATCGTTAGTGAAGGTATTTCCTTTACAATTGGTAACAAGGTTAAATAGAATCTGAAGAGTACCAATCCAACATCAAAGCTGCAGCGCATACTTTTAGAGAGAACATAATATGGGCGATTCCACAGATAGATCTTCAGACACTTTTCGGCCCTTGCAAGACAGGTGGTCATCAAATGCTTTCCCTGCTCTCCATGAAGATACTTTCCCCGACCATTTGGCATCCATAATTGAGGATACTCTTAAGCATAACAATGATTTCAATGCTGAAACACGAGGAAAAGTGCTACAAACCATTTTTGAATTTAGCGAAAGTGGTAGTTTAAGGCCATATCGCGGCAGAATCACCTCTGAACTCAGATCAATCCAAAAACAAATATTTATATTGATTTCAGATGTTCTGAAGGTGGGATTTGATAATCAACAAATCACTACAAATTTGATTAAATACTTAACCGATTATTCCTATCCTTCTGAAAATTATAAAAAATTCGAGGATATATATAGGCTTCAACTTCTTGAAAGATTCATTGCAGCAGGTATCGAGATCAATTCGTCATATCAAGATAGTCTTGACGATTTTGTTGGAGAGGATCCTCTGTTTGACGCCATGATTGCTGCAGGAGCGAATCCCAGCCTATTAGTAGATGGACGCATCCGAAGTGGCTTGCTTTCTGAGAAAGCTCTCCTAAAGATTATTGAGTGTGGCGTAGATATCAATGTCGTTGATAAAAACGGATCAAACCCATATTTCTTTTTGTACAACACCGATGCAATTAAAATACTTCAAAAATCTGGTTGTGACATCAATCACGTGAATCATGCAGGTGAAACACCATTAAGCAACAAAGATTCAGGAGGCTTTGACACCTTGGTGGAAAGTGGGGCGAGTATGTTCTCACCTCCAAACCCTCATCCGATTTGGATGTGCAACATTAGCCCTAGCGAACTGATGAATATTTTAGCAAATTCAGAGGCCCTAAAAGCTCTCCATCAACTGGATCCTCAAACTGGAAATAGTGCGCTTCATTATTGGGCTAGTTCAGAGGACAACGAAGCAGGCCGAATCTGTAACAAACTTATTAAGTTAGGTTTTGATTTAGAAGCCCGCAACAATCAAGATAAAACACCGATTATGTGCGCCGCAGAGCATCATCGGATAAAAACATGGAAGGTATTAGCCAAAAAATCTAATTTAGATGCAGTTTCCAACAATGGATATTCTGCATGCGAATGGGCCATAGCTAACGATATGCTGCCACCGCCTAAGTTTTTGCAATTGATGTTAAAATCAAAAATCCCATTAAACAATAAAGTAGCGGGCACTGAATTATCTTTGCTCGGCTTATTAATTGCGAGAGAAAATTTTTCTCATGCCTTAGAGGTCATATCTAGTGGTGCAGTTATAGACGATAGTGCTGTTCAAACTATTATTAAACATAACAGTGGTGATGAGTTTCAGAGTCTCCTTAAAGTTACAGAGTTTGTAACCCATACTCAGATTGATTTTGAAGTTTCAGTTGAAACAAGCTACAAGAGTAAAATTTTAGCTAATCTCCAAGATTCAAATCTACAGCAAAAAGAGCCTGCCAACGGATTAGAATTTTTAGATAATAAATTTTGGCCGCCCGTTCCGCAAAAAAGAAACCCAATAGTTATTGAAAAAATACCTGAATTTAAGACTGCTGATAAGGTTTGTTTTAAAAATGATGAATATGATGATTATCTAAGCTCTACAAGAAATGAATATACCAAACCATACTCACGACAAGAAGGTAATATAGGGAACGATGCCAAGGTTAGAGACAAAGTCATGAACTTAAAGGGTTCTAAATCATTTCCCTTTACGTCATTTATCAAGGCAAGTGATGAAACAGTATTTGAACTTTGGAACGAGGTCATCTCGAAAAAACCGAAAGTTCTTCATACTAATGACGGATTCGGCAATAACGTGTCAATTTCTGTTGTGGAATTAAGGTATCTGCTTGCACGATATGACACTCCTGTATTACCTGGTCTTTTAAGAATTGCAAAGACCAAGTTGGAAATGATGGTCAAAATTTTAGTTCCTGTGTCATCCTCTCACATAGCGCCCCTTATGGCGAAAGCTTTGATAGGAACACCTGTATCAAGGTGGGCAAGATCATGGTTTCTGCGTCACCAAGATATTGCTATACATGGTCTTATTCCTGCTGCTGTTGGAATATCTAGTACTGAGAGAACGAACTGTGAGAATGCCCTTCGCTTCATGGCACAAAACGGAATGTCAGACCAAATTGCAAGTTTAGCGACTAACTATGGCTGTGATGTTGAACGCTCAATTAATGAAATCTTAAATCAAAATCGATGCCTAGATTATTTCACCAATGAACTTCCCGAATTGCCACCCACCTTTTATGCCTCATCTAAAGATAATCCTGTCGTAACTCAAACAGGTGCTCCCCTAACCGAGCAGGAGCTTGCAAGCCTTGTCGGTATGATGTCGCTATCTACTTATGATGATGTATATCCTGCATTAAAAGAGGTACTTCCCAATTTAGAGTCAGAATCGGTTGCGCGATTTGCCTGGACTATATACGAAAAGTGGGAAAAGTATAGTTGGGAATTTAGTTATTCTGATGATTATGATGGCAATGATGATGGCTTCCTGAAAGGCAGAAGTGAAACTGAAATAGCAAAATTAAGGAAGGCCGCAAAGGCGATGTTCTATTGTCTGGCATATATGGGTGATGATACTACCGTAAAAATGTTAACTCCCCACATCGAATACCACTATCCAGCAGATGCAAAAATAGCACTCGATATCTTGGCGAATATTGGCACTGAATTCGCAATTCGCTCATTAAATAATTTGGTCTTGAAGACTAAGTATAAGCCAATATTGGAATACGCCCCTCAATTAATGGAAACAATCGCTGAAGTACGAGACCTTACTAAACATCAATTGGAAGATAGGTTAGTCCCCACATTTGGTCTAGATAATTTGGATGAGAAAATACTTAGCTTCGGCAATTCTAAATTCAATATCCAATTTAATGAGAAACTTACACCAACATTACTCGACTGTGACGATAAAACGATAAAAGATTTACCCAAGCCTACTAAATCTGATGATAAACATATGGTTAAAGAGGCAGTTTCTCGCTGGAAAAAATTGAAGTCAGACTCTAAAAACGATACTAAAGTGCAATTGTATAGACTAGAACAGGCTATGCTTAGTCAGCGCTCTTGGACAGTCTCAGAATTTAACTACTTATTACTGAATCATCCATTCTTAGAAATCCTGGTGCGTCATCTTGTTTGGGCTGAAATAAAAGATCAGGCAACAATTCGCCTATTTAGGGTAAGTTCTGAGAGTCAGTTCAAAGATTTAAAAGGTGACATAGTAGTTTTACATAAAACTTCTCAGGTCAATATTACTCACCCTATTCACATGGGAGAATCAATAGATGCCTGGAGGGAGCTATTCCTAAGTGAGAAACTAAAACAGCCATTTTCTCAGGTAGCAAGGCAGTGCTATTCAAGGAAAGATGATAATAATAAAGATTTTTTTGGAGTTGACGGAGGAAAAGTACCCACTAAAAGTTTAAGGAGCTTAAAGACTAAAGGATGGACCCCTTCTGTCGGAGGCGCCGGATTAATTGAAGGTTTTGAGAAAACGTTATCTACTGGAATTGTTTACATATATCTTGACGGTATTATGTTCATAGATAGAGCTGATAATGAATCTGATGAACAAACGATAAAAGTGGCAATCCCTTCTGGCACAGAAGGAATCGAATACAGTGAGCTAGTAAGAGAGATAAAAGCGCTGTTGCATTGATAAAAGGTCAAAGATTTTGGTTGATAAAGATGAAAAATTGCAACGAATAAATAATGAAATGCTTGACCCTTTGGAACTTCGAGAGCTTGTAGGTATTTCTTATAAGATGGACAGAGCAGTTGCAAGCCATTCATGCGCTGATATCTCAATTTTAAAGTTGCTTTCAGCTAGCCCTGACATTCAGACACGCAGAAATGTGGTGAAAAATCCTAATATTAATTGCGATATCTTATTATCTTTGGCCTCAGAATTTCCTCATGATTTCTTCACCCACCCAATACTTCCTTTTTTACTGCTAGAAGATCCTGAAATTTTACATAATTTAAAGGCAGGAGTTTTACAAGCCTTCTTGGCCTCCGGCGAATGCTCACAAACCTTAGTCATGTATGCTGCTAAGAGCGGCTCACAAGGAGAGCAAATGGCTGTTTTAAAAAGAGATTGTATAAAGCCAGACGTTCTAGAGTTATTAACAAAAAGTCAGTTTCCTAGAGTTTCTGAGGCCGCCTTTAAAAAATGTCTGGAAATATAGATTTCGGTAGTTATGAGTAGAATTATTCAGGTATATTTGACAAGGCACAGTAAGCAATGCGCTAGCTATGGAAAATAAAGCTGATTAGTAAGGTCTTTTTATGTCTTTTAATGAAATAAATTTCGCCGATGAATTAAGCTTGGAGGATCGAGCAGGCACCGGCTATAAATTTTAATTTGTGGGAAAAATTTAAATCGTCTAATGAGACTACTATTTCTGTAAAATTGAATGATTCTAGGTTTGCACATATTAAAAAGTCATAAAATTCGTGAGGACTTTTAATTTCTGCAGGTGATTGCAGTGATAATTAATTATGAATATTCATTCTTGCTATCGTGCCAAAAGGGATAGCGTCACTTTCAATGCCAGCTTGAGTTATTACCCAAAGAGTTTCATAGTCCTGTGGTGAAGCTGGGAAATGTCCAAATCCATCTGTAAAATACACTGCTAACTCAGGTGGGTCTTTTTCTATTTTTGTAAAAAATGGTTGGAATGAAGTACCACCACCACCCTGTGGTTGTGGCAAAGAATGGTCGCTGTCAATCTGATAGGGACCAAAAAGCTCACTATCACAATAATATAGTTCAGCAGATATATGCGGATACGTATCTAGGATCCCTGTGACCTCAGCAATAAACAAGCTTAGATCATCTTTTGACACAGAGCCGCTAGTGTCAATTGCAATCGCAATCTTTAAAGACTCGCCTTCCATTGCATCCAAGTAAAGACCCTTCCAAATAAACCGCCGGTCATACCCTTGAAAGTCGCAAGGAGTAGCTATCAGAAATGACCACAGTAGTTCTTGCCATGATAATGAAGGTGTCATCGCCGCATCAAATTCACGAAAACCACCTAAGGAGTCTATTCCGATGCTTGTCCCATTCTTATCAGAAATTGCTCGTGCCTGTGATATCGCTATTTTCCATTTTTTTGCATGATCTTTTTCTAACAAACTTGCGGGGGTTGTGGGTAGTAGATCTATCAATGTTAGTTGGTCAAATGAAATGTCATTACGCGCTGGTAACTGCTCATAGACCTCTTCAACACTTAAGTGACATAGTGCGTTACAAAACACTGCGCCTGACGGCAAGGTGTAATTAGTGAGTTTTGTGATCATTCCATTGACTACAATATCAGCCGCAATATTCCACAATAATGGATCTCGGGTACCTCTTCTTTGATTGTGCAGCAACGCCATATGCAGTATTTCGTGAACTAGAAGCCCGAGAAGTTTAGGTCTATCCAAACCTGAAATAAAGCTAGGATTAACAAATAAGCTTTCGCCGTCCGTGCCCGCCGTCTCAAGAGATGTGTCGATTCTTATATCGGCATAAAGCGCCAGAGTGCCAAAGAACGGATGTTGCGATCTAAGCAGAATTAGGGCAGCTTTAATACGATCTTTAGTTTGTAAGTCGGACATACTTTCTACACTGTGTACATAATATCTTGTATGTGTTTTATTCGGTCCATGAGTTCTTTTTCTTTAAGCGCAAGCTTAACAAAGTCAGCGAATATCCCCTTGGACCGCAGCAAGGGAAAAAGCGACGTAACCATCAATTGAATCCATTCAGATTCGACCCTAGGGAGAAGCCATAGAAGTGAATTTACGGCGCGCTCAGGGGTATCTATACGGATACTCAGGCCGGTTACTATCGCGTATCGTTTACTTGGCTCCTCTGGAAATTTATCTTTACTTTTTCCGTCTAAGATTCGTTGAAAATCTGGCAGTGAGGAATATATAGCAGTATAAGTATCAAACTCGGCACCAACATGTCCGACGGCCGGCTCAATAGTTAGCCCCGCCCTAAAAAGGTTGTCAGCCGCGGTCCAACTTCTTGGGGATGGCCAGGCGGGAGAGTTAGCGTCGATTTTATGTAGCAAGGGAGGTCTAAATGAAAGAAATGCCAATATTTGCTCACTGATCCCATTGGACAGGCCCCAATCATTAAAGCTCTTCCAGTCAGGGTCTATAGTTAGATGAATAAACCGATTGGAGAGAGCGGATGGCATTTGAAAAACAGCTGCTTTGTCCTCTTTTCGATTTCCTGCAGCCCAAACGAACCAGTCTTTTGGAACCGTATAATTTCCAATTTTACGATCAAGAATTAATTGCTGAGCAACGCCCTGCATGGCGGGCGGAGCCATATTTATCTCGTCTAAAAAAAGAATACCGGAGCCCTTAGTTGGCATAAATTCTGGTACATACCATTTTGACTTTCCATCTTCGACCCCAGGTAATCCTCTCAAATCTGTCGGAGATAGTTGGCTTAAACGCAAATCAACTAATGCAAGGTTATTATTTGAGGCAATGTTTTTAACGATCGAAGATTTTCCTACTCCAGGAGGACCCCATATCATTAAGCTGTTTAATATGCTTTTGGAGACAATATTTTTCAAGAATGTACTTATTTCAATTGGAGTCATATTTTTTCATTCCACATAGTGTTATTTTGTATTTGTGTCAATTACCAACTCTCTGCTTGTCTGATATTATCTTTCTCATCTTCACTGAGGTCCTTTCTGGTTAAAATTAGAAGATAACCATTTTTCAAAGAAATTTGGATATCCGCTTTTTTTTTCTCTTTGAATTTTCCCCAAAGGTTTAGGCTTATAGCTGGATTTTGAACAGGTTGGAGGTTTTTTGGAAGTTCACAAATAATCTCCACGCGCCTTTTTCTTGCTGTAAACTCTATAAATTTAACTTTCCTTTCGCTTTCCCAAGCCCAAATATCGGTATTGATGTTTGCTGTTGTTACCCTGACATCTGACGAGAGCAATCTGCAACAGCATTCAATATATTCGGCAGAATCCTCTATGTATTTTCTCTCAATTTTTCCTCCGATTAGTACCTTTGGTTTTATTTTTGCGGATTCTGGAAATGAACTATTTTTGGTTGCCCAGCTGACCACTTCGGCTTTACTATGATTTGTTAATTCAATTAATATCTCTTCGGGAGTATTTTCATTTTCTGCTATTGCGCGTAACAAGCCTTTCCATAGTCTAAAGTCCTTATATTTTGCATCTTTGTAGATAGTGTAAGCATATTTAATTATTTTGTTATCTGGCTTACTTTTAACTAATTTCTTGAGTGATTGTCTGTGTTCGGAATACCTATTTTGGCCTGCCTCCGATAGTGCTAATAAAACATCTGGATTTTCTGCCATTAAAAAGGTGTTATGGATGCATATCTCAGGATATTGTGGAAAGTACTGTATAAATAAATTCCGGGGGATAGATGGATTTAAGAGTAACTTTTTTAATGAAGACTTGTTAGCATTTACTAATAAATCCTTAAATTCAGTTTCAGAAATGAAAGTAGCCATATTAACCTCCTATCAATAAATATATTCGCGTGCGTTTTTTAACGTTATTCTGGGCAATATAGACTCGCATAGCGAGAGTGGCCTTTCAATCACCATGTACGTGTCTTACCTCGTGTTTAAAAAGTAGAACATCACCTTCTTGTCCTCCGAAATTATCAAGTTCGTCCAAGATAGGAATCAGTTCAAAGCGAATGTTATCAGGCAAATTTTTAGTAAGACGAGAAAACGCTCTTTGAACCGCGTTTAGCAAATCTTGTTCAGTGTCTCCGTCCAATTCCTCTGTGAAATCAATATCGAAAACATCGCCGAACCAAAGGCGATTACCTGAGCCGAATAACCCTACAACGTCCTTGAGGTCATTGATGATTCGACCTTCGATTGTGGTAGTCATTTTTGTTATATCCTTTGTTAGTTAACAGAAAAACTAAAAACATTCTAAGCTTTGCTAAGCACTCCCAACGCCAATCATCCGGTCACCAGTCAAGAATTTTATAACTTCTTAAGTCCTTCATGACAATATCATAGCCCACGCCTATCTCCAAAATTCAGTTACTGATGCCGTACGAAAGATCTGACCCATAAGTTAGTTTTCAGATTTTAGTAACACCATCTATGCGCCTTAGCTTTATATTTATAATCGCCTTCCTTGGTCTTTGAGTAAAAAATGGTGTAAAAATCTTCAATTGGATCATCTAGTGGTCCACACAGGGTGAATAAGGGTAGCCAGGAGCCAGACCTCATGAGGTTTTCTTCGTTAAAATTACCAAACGAGGTATTCAATCTGAATTTTTGAATATGCATGATTCCATTCAAAACTGCAGCTCCTTCTTTAAAAACTTCATCCTTAATATATGAAGGTTCATCACTAAAAAACTCTTCGTATTCTTTTGCGTCGAAGTTTAGCGTTTTCATCATTTCCGAAAAGAATTTTTTCTGCTGTTTATTAAATAGCTGCACATTAAGGCCTGCGTCTTCAACCCCAACAATAAAAATAGGAGCCCTTAACCCGAGATCATTAGCATAAGTAGAGTCAGTCCAGTCAAAGCATGCGGTTGCCTTATCATACTGACTAGCATTTATAAGACTGCTTGGCTCGTCCACCTTAAAGAAGGAGCCGTCAGAGCTAGTTGTTACATCTTTAATGTCAACTGTGTCACATGTTGCGATACCACCTTGGCCCCAATCGTCATCATGACCCCAAACTTGCAGAATCTTGTCGCCAAAATAGGTTCCAGTGGCTCTGGAGATCATGTCTAAATTAATTTGGACTACAGGCTGGGCGAAGCCCTGCCTAATCCGCTGATCACCCTGATCTGATTTATAAAAATAGCCGCCAATCACACCAAGTATCTCATCTGACGAATCAAAGGCATCGGCTAAGTTGGGTATAAAAACTCTTGGTACAGGCGATTTATCAAGGCCTAGCTCACTACAAGGCAATTGATCGACAGAATTTGTTACCTGCTTATACCAATCTGGTAAATCATAAAACGGTTTCGCCTTCGATACACCAGATTGCTTTTCTTCAAGACCAAGATAACTCTTTATTTTCGCCAGTGATATTTGTGGATTCTTTAAGGCGAACATTTTATCCAATTCACTGCCTTTAGTAATGCAATGCTCTAGCATTTCTTCAGATAAGTTAGGATTGCTTGAGGCCACCACACCTTGACTAAATAATATTTCAAGTACTGAAAGCGGTAAATGTTTTCGGGATAAATCATGCTTAATCTCAGAGTACCACTTGTTTGCAGCCTTACTATCTGCTGGAGGAGCTTCAAGCTTTGCAATCTTTATTAACAACTCTTTAGGTAAATCGTCTCTTTGTATCAGACCCAAAATAAAAGGTAGATCCATATAGTCAATATTTGCATAGTCAATTGGGACTGACATATTTGAAAATGCAGCCACCCTCTCTCTCTCAGAGCCATCTTTTCTAGCCTTTAAAACGATGTCTTTCGGACAAAATTTTGTACTAAGTACATCATATTTAGCCCATTCTATTAGCCCACCGTCGTCATCAGAATTAAGTATCACTTTGGCATGCTTTTCAGAAAAATATTTACATCTAACAATAAAGCGTCCTCCTGTGATTCCAGAACTACATAGATATTCGAAAACTTCAAGGTGTAGATTTGGGTTTGAAAATAAAACTTCAGCTGTTCCTTCGCCGCCAAGCATCCGTTTAGCAAGCACGAACTGATCATTTTTATCTGATAAAGCTGGATTGGATGCTAGGGCAACCCAATATGGGTTCAAGCCCTTTGTCTTTAAAAACGAGGATATAAGTTTTTTTGGGATCTGTTGATTGCCAAGAATCGAACGTTTGTGGTCTTTATTGCGAAATAATGACTTGAGAATGTGATCGGGTGTTTTTGGATTGGAAGCTAGATTTTCCAAAACTTCATACGACTTACTTTTTTTGTATACAACCTCTAGCTGAGTCACAGTTGCCTTCTCAGAACAAGCAATGGCCTTAAGTATCCATTTATTGGGACTCCTTGACAGTAATGTATCAATGACCTCTTCAGTAATATTTGGATTCCTGAGAAGCCCCTCATAAGCCAGTTCATCTAATTTAAATGCCATAGTCTTTTTCCTCGTATAAAACGATATCTTTCTATCCCTTTTCTTTATCAGGTACTGTGGTTAATAAAAAAAGCATTCCTAGCCAAACCAGCGCCCCAATACCTAACCAAACTGCAACTACAGTGTCCATAAAAACTGACCCCATTAATGCTATACTTTTCTAGACTCAAGCAATAGATTAATTCATTTCCGCATAATAATATTTGATTTTCTCTCCGTGCACAAATGTTCATTGGTCGTTAAAGTCACCACTTTGCAGCTACTCAATCAAGCGATGACAAAGAGGAAATGCTTTTAGGATTTTATGACCGATTTTTGCACAAATTTGTTTAGACCCTAGTTAGCGCTCAATATATCTACCCCATCCCGGAGAGAAGGCCCTCCTTCCCCTTTTCTCAATCTGGAACCCTGTGAATTAAAGCTTCTTCATCTAACCCTGAATCCAATATATATGATCTAGCTAGCCGTCTATGGTGAACCGTCCAGTTATAGATAACACAAAAACTTTAAGATAGGATATCACCTGCTCATCAAAATCAAGGCATCTATAATGCTTTCTTCTGCAAATTTAAATGTCACAGACACGCTAAGGCTCTTTAAGTCCGCGGGACTTAAGGTATCGTTTCTGGTACCTACGGCTACCGGGTTAGCAAAATCAATTATGGATGCCACCGCGGGAATTGACTTAAAGTGCAACCTATTGATTTTATTTAGCTTATCTCACTATCATCGATTTATTGTTACATCCGATGTGACATTAAATTAATCATTAATAAATTTTCCTAAAAATGCCATTCATTAAACTATAATAGTTGGCAATACAAATCTTAGTAAGATTTATGCAGAAAGTATTGAGCAACTCAAATTACTCAATTTATTTAATAGTCTTTTCACAAACTGTGATTGAAGAATAAATTCATACATCAAGATACAACAACAGGAAAACTAAATGAGTAAAATTAAAACAAACATCGAATCATTACTAGATGTCTTGCAAGACGCTATGGAAAGTAATTTACATCTAGAGCAGCCTGAAAGGGTAGATGAAATGTGTAGTGCCTTATCAATCTATTGGGAACACATGGATGATGAAGGAAAAGATTATGTCCATGGTGCCCGCTACGCTATTGAAGAGAAGATTGAGTGGAAGGTTTAAACTATTGGTTTTGATATTAATCGCTATCTTCACCTTGAAATTTAGCAATCGCTTTAATTAGCCTATTTTCATATGAATGTGAGCCACTTGAAAAAAATCGCAAGCGCTCAAACCATCAATTTCAAGCTCAGCAAGCATCTCTCTCAGAGTATATCTAGGAATATTTGGGTATTTTCATAAATAATACTAATTGCTACAACATTAATAAACTTATCTTCTATTAAATAAGTTTGGGAGATCTTATTTCATAAAATTCGGTTTATCCAGCCAACATCGAAGCAAAATGCTTCTTTATTGGCAATCATTATAGTATGCTAAAAAGCACAAGAATCGTCCTCTTTCTGTATCAAATATTCATGTAAATTGATTTACAGTTTAAAAATATATCTCATCAACAAATAAGGGGTACTGCATTGGCCATATTTTTAGTTACATTTCAGTTGAAATCATTCTATGAAGATGAACAATTTGATAAGACAGCTATTGTGTCTAACGAGTATGAATCTGATGACCTAGATGATCTATTTGAATTATTAGATGATATGGATGAAATTGAAAAAATTGACGACCAATTAGTAATTAATGAAAAAGCTGATGAAGACCCTGATGAAATAAATGTTGAGTATGTTTTGATAAATGACTCTGCTGGCAATGAATTGTATCGTGATGAGGACTATTGCTAGCAACAACAGAAAGCAATTAAATATTATCTAAATTTCTAGGTCTTTGCTCGCTCTAGTATTGCTAAAATTTAATTTAATTTAATTTAATATTAGTCTAATTAACATTACCGTATGATAAACAGCATAGTTCGGTATTAAATGTATACAAATCATCGCGCAATCGCCCCGTAAACATTAATTTGCTGCGATTTTTGATGTATATCTAAACCAACAAGCTCATAACGTGCAAACACTGAACCGTCATGAAAACTCCAATCGAGCGGCATTGAATTCACTAACTTACCGCCTAGCATGTTATTCTCCTCCTCAGTCAAGACCGTCACATAATCGGATCGTCTCAAGACAAATTCAATATGTGCTTTATCAGTGGGGTTCGCTAAAATCTCATCAGCGACTACATTACTAGGAATTGGGTGCTCATAAGTGAACTTTCTTTTTCTTGACTTACTGCCACGCAATAATCCTTTAGAACTGACTAGGTCTAAATACTTCAAATGATTCCATGCAGCTTCAGTAATGTAGTATCTATCTCGCGATAGGCTATATTTCGCAACATAATTTAAGAAACCATATCGCACGGCACTGGATTTCGCTGCCTCGTTAAATCCAGGCATGGTCGCTAGCCTAATGATGACGTCAGCAAGCTGCCTTTGAAGTTGATTCATGTTTACCTCTTTTGTGTTTTCCGTCTCGCTTAGTATTTTCTTACCAGAGTTTGGTAATTTTAGACAAGTCGGGTATATCAAGTAAGCTCAGACACGACTTATTCAACTCCCTAGTAATCCCTTACATTTTGCTTAAGTTAAACTTCACCTAAAACATTTGGCTCTTTTGAAATCCATTCCTGCAAATGCTCACGCTCCCTAAAACTCAGTGATGAAAAATGACTTCTTTTTCAGCCGTTTAATACTGTTTGATTGTTTATTAATTTTGTACATATCGGTGTCATTCGGCTTTGGGAATATTTAATGATTATAGTTTTAATAATTGTTTAGAACACCCTCTGGGAATGCCTCACAAATTGATAATCGATTTATAATTTTTCTTAATTCATTAAACCCTTCGAACTCCGGATTGATAATATAGAATTTTACTAATCGCCTTTTGAAAGTAATCCAGCAATCAACTCCGCAACCATCCAATATCAAATCGTCTGACCTTGGCTTTAAATTGAGAGCAGTAATTGCCTCTTCCACTTTGCTCCATTCACTATCAATTAATCGTTTGCGAGGCCCATCAATTAAATAGGGAATACAGGGTGTTGTTGATTGGATATCTAAGTAACCATCAATAAATTCAATTTTTTTTAGTGTGTTAAAAAAACTATGCTCCTCGTAAAAAAATTTTCTTGGTAACATGCAGTTCCCCAATAAGCCTATGTTGCAATAATGTATAGATCTTCTTATGCTAAGCCAAGATATTTATAAGGGAAAATATGTCTCTAGATCCTAAATACCAAAAAAGAAGTTTTCTTAATGCCACAAGAGAATTGATTGTTGCTTTATATGCGATTAATGATTCAGAAAGTCCAGAATACAAAACAAAAGGCAGTGAGTTTGATGGATTTATGAAAGCGGGCATCACTCTTGGCATTGTTACTAGAAGTGAGCTACAAAAAATTATTGATGAAGAACATTGGTCAAAATTTGGCATGACTATTAAAGAACGAAAAGCTAAAAAAAAAGACCATAAATCTGAGCCTGAGATTAATAATGAAACTGATTGGAGTATTTACGATACTCCAACAATAAAAAGAAAATAATCCGCCGAGGTATTGGATGACGAGACACAGAGGCACATACAAACCAGAACACGAAAGCCCCTATGAGCTTTCAAGAAGCAAAGTTGAATCATTTATAAAGTGCCCTGCCTGTTTTTGGTTGGATCGCGCTAAGGGAGTGAAATTTCCCTCAATCCCTGGGTTTTTATTAAACTCGAATACCGATAAATTATTAAAAAAAGACTTTGATCAATATCGCGGTAAAGCGCCCCACCCCATCATGGTTGATAACGGCCTTGAGCATCTTATTCCTTTTGATCATCCCGACATGCCTTTCTGGGAAAACTCACTCAGCTTTGGTAAAGATGACCATTACTTTAATACACTTCACGAAGAAACCAATTTTATCTTTGGGGGTGGTTTAGATGACGTTTGGCAAAACACTAAGACTGGTGAATTACATATTGTCGATTACAAAAGTACATCTAATCAAGGAAAAGAACCCGAGCCCGTTAATCTAGATGGCAAATGGAAAAAGGGGTACAAGCGCCAGATGGATATGTACCAATGGGTCATGCGTCGCAAAGGGTTTGAAGTAAGCAATATTGGCTATTTTCTGTATGTAGATGGTCTGCATGTGGGCTATGACGGCATGCTCAACATCGAGGATACAACTAAAGCCGTTATGCACTTTGATACATCCATTCTAGAATACGAAGGCTCAGATCATTGGGTGGAGCAAGCATTATTTGATATCAAGGAATTACTACACAGTGACAAACAGCCTGGACATAGTGAAGAATGTGAGCACGGAAGGTTTATTGAACAAGTATTAATTACAACCAAAAGATAGGAATAATAATTGAAAACCAAATTCCAAAAGATGGGGAAAAAGTTTGAGGCTATTAAAGCACTTGAATTCCAACTACCCGAGGAAGCAATTAATTTTGACCCTCTATCTATGAATAAAGTAACTGGCGCCTCAGTAAACTTTCCAGTCACTGAAACCTGCCAGCCCTCAAAGGTTTGTGCAAACACCTGTTATGCCCTTAGAGGGCCAATTACATGGTCTTCTTCACTTAAAAAGCAACAGTTAAATCTTTTGGCATGCCAAGACAGTCCCAAAGATTTTGCGGCTGCAATAGTCCACAAATGCGCAAAGAAAATGGCGAAAAATCCAAACTTTTTCCTGAGATGGAACGGCGTTGGTGATCTTTTCGATGAGGCAGTTGATGCCCTGTTACTTATAAACCAAGCTCTACCTAAGATGCCGATCTGGGTAGTAACCAGAAAACCACAGCATGTAGCCAAGCTAGCTGGAGTAAAAAATATTTGGATACATTTTTCACTTGATAAATCTTCAATGTCTAGACGGGAAGATGTGCTCAGTCTATTTAATAAACGACCCAATAACCTTTTTTTCAGCTACCAAGCAGACAAGAATGAAATTTTGGAAAAAGTTGACTCAGATATCAGTGTCATTTTCTTTGATGGCTATGAGCTAGCGGGAAATGAATCATTCATAAATCACCCCGCCCTGTGTCCTTTAAACTCTAAAGACGATATAACTAGCACCTGTAATTCATGCCGTAGATGCTTTAATGGAAATGCGCTAGTAGTGAGAAGATTTTAATTATGTACCATTCAGATACACTACGATCAAACATAATAAAAATGTTCACACTGCATATTTCATAACAAGCAGCTGCTCTGAAGGGAACCTAAACCGGTGGGTAGAGCGCATCACCCCAAACTGTCTGCGGATTATCCAGCATTAATTCAATAATAAAGGGGACTAATTTACCC
>ENA-UZWV01001249-UZWV01001249.1-metagenome-genome-assembly--contig:-Day-3-1m-contig-1249_pt1 | contig 15956 bp, 22 predicted proteins | sample MGYA00260342_ERZ794902 | MGnify/ENA metagenome assembly ERZ794902
TCTTTCTTCTTTTCATCAGCAAACATCTGTACCTTCTCTACTTCGTTGAAGTGGATGAAGTCTTCCTCAATAGCGGGCTTGTCTACAAGAGAAATCTTGTACATCCCTTGAGCGATGTCATCTAATGTTATATCAAATAATGGTAAATTATCCATTCTTCTTTGCTTTTTTATGCCACTTAGGTAGCAGGTCATTGTCTTGTACATACTTAGCGTTAGACGGTCTACCGTTCTTTACTAAGTACATAAATGCGTTTAGTCGGGCAAGTCCCCATTGTGTAGCACTTGTAACCTTTGGTGAGTGTCCTGTATTGAACGCACCCATACCACGAAGTACAACACGCTTTGCAGCTCCCATACCAACCTTCTTATCGGGGTACTTCTCATTGTAAGCGTCTACCTTATTCTTTATAGACTTAAGAACTTTCGCAGATAGCTTTCCACCTTTTCCAACACCTTTAGGATTCTTGTTAGGAGTATCGCTCTTAGGTGCTTTGGGAGATTCCTTAATGCTTCCATCCTTGCCTTGTGTAGCGTAATCATCTTGCTTTTTGCGATTACCCCACGGGACGTCAGCGATGTCCGCAGAAGCCTTAACTGTTCCTTTTCGGATTGACTCAGCTTTTCTAATCGCCCAATTAACGCCTGAAGTTCCTCCCCACCCAAGCCAAGCGACATAGCCTCTATCTTTCCAAGGCGTGTCCTTATACTTAGGGTCAATCGCAGCATTCTTTCTATGGCGATTAAAAGCAGCCATTCTTGCAATAGTCTCATATGAGAGTTTTCTTTTTGATGCTAACTGGTTTGCACGAGTCCAGCCCACAGAGGTCATTCCTTTAACTTCTTTTCCGTGCTTCTTCTTCCACTCAAGAACTTTCTTGGCGTTGTTAGTAGCAGATTGTGGGTAGTCGTTGTATGTAGCCATCAAATTAATTTACAATTATTGTAGGAGTCCCGTTATAGTAAGATAAGCGTAATCTCCAAACACTTGACCCTTTGCACTCTTAACTACAATAGTGGATTGATTAATCCTTGTAGCACTTAGTGTTTTAAAAAAGAAATCTAAAGAAGATAACTCTGAGGTCTGTAAGACCATATCAAACTCTATAGTAGGGCTGTTTGAATATCTTATCTTTTCATTGTTAGAAAACAAGGTATAGTAATCTGTAGTATTTCCATCCTCATTTTCAGCCATAAGATTCCATCCAGCGGTATTGTAATGAAACAATCTACCATTAAAAGGATGCACAGTCCAATCTTCATATATACGCTGTGTTATAGTATATATGCTCGGTCTGTATTCTTCGTTAACCACTTTAGGCCTTTTAATTATTGTGTTGTATAACGGCTTGTCTACATAAGCGAATCTAACACCTATGTCTTGATGTTTTGTAAAAAGATTAGGAGTAAAGGCAACTTCTCTTTCTGATATGATGCCATTTATTAAGTTGTCATTATCTGCCCTAAATAGAACTTCGCCTGCTACAGAATTATAATATATAGAGGATTTTAAATCTATTTCTAAATCAGATATACCATCTACATTTACTTCTTGAGTTGTACTTCCTATGGTTATATCATCACTATTCTCATCGTCATAATAAAGACCATAGTCCTTGTTTTTTATACTTAGGTTTTTAATCTTATCTCCGCCAAGATAAACTTTTACGGATTTCAAATCATCTATAAGTTCGTTTATATTTTGACCACCGCTTCTAACTAAGTGCAATGGGTCAACTCTAAGTACGTTTATATTTAGTGTGTTATCATACTCATAGAATATACCGCAACCAAATCGTTTGCATATAGCTAATAACACATCGTATGGAGAGGCTGTAGCTGTGTTCTCTAAAGACTCCTTAATATTATACTCATCGTCAGTGAAATACGGATTGAAATTAGCATTAGCTCTAAGCTTAATATTTAATTGTCCGTAATCCTCTGTTCTTGTAATAGCTTTGCGAATATCAGATACGCTAAATTCAGTAGCGTTAATAGTTGGGCCTACAACAACATAGTGGTCACCTTGGTTTGATAAGTTAAATCCTACTTGTGACCTTATCTCGCCCTCTATTGGTTCAATAAAGTAGTTCACACCATATCTGCTTTCACCGCTAACCTCAATGGTTTCTTCGGGTAAATATAATTGATTCAAACCCAAATCGGTCAGGCTCCAAGACAGCATATCTTGAATATCTGTCCATCCAGATGGAAATATAACATACTCATTTCTGTCGCTATCATACCAATAGTTATGAGTGACATTACCAGTGTTTTGAGTCTTGTTAGAAAATCCTGCTGTTGCGGTAGCATCAGAAGCGTTTAATACTATTGGATTACCCGATGAACCCGCAGCGTCTTGAAGTCTTAGCTTTTTAACTAATTCTCCATTTTCATATACGCCTACAAATATACCAAAAGTCATAGTGGACTCTGGTCTTTGAGGTTTTAATTGATAGACTATTTTGTCTTCTCCGAGAATGGGTAATTCAAAACTTATTTGTGATATATCAGCAAAAGCACTTCCCGACCTGTAAGATATATCTGCATCGTAAGACATAAAAGGGGCGAAGTAACCTCTCTCGTTTCCGAATGCTTCGTCTTCTGGGTAAGCAGCGTTTGTTGCGTCTAAACCAAACTGCGTTTGATTAGTTACAGGTATTGTGTTATTTGGGTCCTCGGGGTCTACTGTATGTGGACCAAAGTTTCCAAACGTCTCCATTGAGTAAAACCAATCGCAAACAAGTATTTTTTGCCCTCCATTGCTACTTGTTTTCCCAAATAAGTTTTCGTTTGTACCTGTCCAAAAGGGGGCTTGACGAAGCAAGAAGTCACGAGTATTTACGTCTTTATCTGCTTCAAGTTTTGATGGTATTAGCAGTTGTAATTTCTCGGGCTGCATATCTGTAATAGCAGCAGTATAGTTTAATCCAAATAATTTAGAATCAACACGAGTATTAAATCCGTTTTCAGTTAGGTAGTTCCCTATAGCAGTAAGAAAATTCTTTAAAGAAAAAGCAGGAACTATACCCGCTCTATCCATCCCCGTCCCATACTCAGTAAATTGTCTTGCCCCATATCCAAACTTTCCTTTTACATCATTGCAAAAATCTATGTACGGAAATATTATTGGTCGGTCTGTAGGGTTTTGGTTAAGCACACCTGCTTCACCGTTGTTAGCAACAGTGTTAAAGAAGGTTGAGAACAATTGATTTGTTCTAAAGTAAGTCCCGTATGTTCCTGGGTCAGCATCATAAACCTCAGCAAGACCTGCATCTTTCAGCTCACTAATGTATTTACTCACAAAGTCCTTTAGGTCTACTTCAATGTAAGGCTCATCGCTTAAATATCCAAAAGACTTTACATTTAAAATCCCCTCAATGATGACATTACTGCTTCCGAATATGGTTACTTTAAAAAAGAAATCATCTTTAGGAAAATCTGGTGCGTTATTAACTAAAGGGTCATATCCAAACCTTACCGATTGCTTGTTATTATCTGTTAGAGGTATTCTTAGCTCTGTAGCAAATGGCAGTTTTATTTTGTTAATTTCTAAACTGTCATAGAAATCCACATCATATTCTAATTCTTGATTTGAAAATAAATCAATTTCATAGTATGTAGAATTGTCTCTACTAATTTCTAACTTAAATATCATACTAACGGGTGGCGATATTAAACTCTAATGATGACTTAAACTTATTGTTTAAAGCTACAAAAGTATCCTCACCAAAAGACACGAGGTAAGCTACTTCGTTACAGCTATCTTTAAATACAACCCAAGTTGTAGATATTAATTCTTTTATCTCGCCAAATAACAATCTTTTTCTTGTGTCTACTATAACGCTATACTCAAAAGAAGTATTGTAGGGTCTGTAGCTTTCTGAGTATGTAGATATAGTTGCATTAGCTTCAAGTCTAAATGAAGAAACACTACTACTTAATAAGTCTGTAGAAACATCAAAGTAGTAGGCAAATGTAGGGGTAAAGCTACTTGGAACATTAACATATATATTATTGTCAAATTTACCTCTTGTTACTACCTCTTGAACTACTACTACAACCCCCTGTGTATCAGATATCTTCATATAAACTACATCTCCCGAGTTGCCCAACGGGTTCACAGCCGCTATTGTCTCTGGGTCAGTAAGCGTACAAGTACCCGTATTTATCGCTACAGGTGTGTTTACTCCGTAAAAATTATAGTCACTCATTATATCTTATCGTTTCGGTCCCTTAATCTTCTTTCTGTTTCGTTTGTTCTCAAGTCACTTGATGTAACAAATGCTCTGACAGGCTTACTTGTTTGAATCGCTGTTGAGGTGGTAGCCTCTGCAATAGCCTTTAGATAATCTACACTTTCATTCATAGGTGAAGATACTAAACCTCCTTCAGCAAATTTCATTCTACCTACAGTTGGATTTATTTTACCAGACTTGTTTATACGCTCAAGCAAATCTCTATGCATAGAAGTAGCTCGCTTGTTAACAATGTATTCACCACCTTCCATTTCGTAACCGCTCTGTCCTTGGACTGAGAATGGTACACCGCCCTCTGAATGAGAAGGTCCGTTAACCATACCCCCTTCAGCAAACTTTTTATCGTAATACTTTCTTTGGTTAATAGCAGCTATCTGCGCGCCTGTTTGTGCCGCCGCAATACCAGCACCTATAGAACCTACTATAATTGCTGTAGCAGGTTCATAGTTCTTAAATGCCTCTATGTAAGCTTGAGCCGCAGCTTCTATTCCCTCAAGGCCCGCATCATTTCTGTCTTGCTTTTTCTGTGCATTAAACAGTTCCTTAGCTATAGCATTCTCTTCAGCTACCTGTGCTTTTCTAAGTTCCTTCTGCTTTGCTCTAAACTGAGACTCTGTAATTAATTGGTTGTCAAGCTGAGACTTTAATATATCACCCTCAGTTTCATATCTGTTTTTAATAGATTCAATATCTGCATCTAATCTGTTCTTTGTGTTTTCAAACTCCGTGTCATTAAATGCACCTAAAGATTCACCTAATGCATCTACAGCTTTCATAGCTACATCAGCCCATCCAGTATCTTTAAACTCCTCCTTAAAGTCTTTCCAACTATCCTTGCCCTCGTCAGCTTTCTTGGCTACTTTTTCAGTATTTTTAGAAACCTCATCAGTAGAACTACTTACTTCGTCATAAGCATCTGCAAGATTAAGGAGTATTTCTATAACTTGGTCACTAACCTCACCACTATCTATTAGTGATTGTATGTATTCTCTATAATCATCTTGAGTTTCTTGCAGAGAAGAACGATACTCATCAAGACCAATATTTCCTTTTAAGTATTCTTCTTTTACTTTTTCAAACTCAGAAGCGTAATCCTTCAGTGCTTTAGTAGCGTCAGATATAACTGTTGAGCCAAGTATTTCAGCTTGCTTTTCTGCTAATTTTATAGCATCTTTTACTAAGTGTCTGTTTTCCTCTTCTTGAACATTTATAGCTCTAATAGAAGCGGCTTTCTTATCATAAGCTGCTGATACATCTAACAATAAATCTCTTTCTATTTCAGCTCTTTCCTCAGCACTTTTGGCGGCAAACGTATCTATTTTAGCCTGCTCTTGAAGAGCTGCTATCTCGTTTTTAGTTTTTTCGTTTATCGCCTTTAATTGGTCCTTTATTCTCTTAGCCTCTGCTTTAATAGCATCGTCATTTATTTTCTCAAGTATGGCGGCAAGTTGCTCTGTGCTTATCTGAACATTAGTAAGCTGGTCTTGGTAGCCAAGCATTTGGTCGGAAGATGCTTTGTATTGCAATACACTTAAACGCAATTGTTCGTTTTTATCTTCTAAGGCTTCTTTTTCAAACTCGTTTAAATTCTTATTGTTTTTAAGCAGAGAGTTATTTATTTTTATTTCTCCGTTTAATCGTTTTATCTCTTGCTTATCATATTTTATTGCATCACCTATTTCTTCAAATAAATCACTCGCTTCAGAGTTTACATTAATTCCCTTCTCAAAGTTATTTGTTAGTTCTTGAACAGCTTTGCTATAGGCATCTGTAGCCAAAGCCTGTCCCGACCTTATAGCACTGTTCTTTTCTATCTGAACAGCTTCTCTTTCTAATGCATCTATAAGCCCTATAACCTGTCCTACAAGAGCCTTTTGCTTAAAGAAGAAAAAGTCGGATTGTAATATACTTCCATTTTGTATTCCTTGTAACAAATCAAAGGCTTCTCCATAATCCTCAAGAGAAACACCTGCTAATTCAGTAGCAACTATAACTGCGTCTAATCCATTAGCAACGTCTTCTGCACCTTTATTAAAGTTTTGGAATCCTACTTCATTTATAGTTGTAAAAGCTCTTGATGTCTTTGCGGCTTTGGGGAAAAACACGTCCATAACGCCTAAAAACAACTTTGTGTTAGTAAGACTATCGCCTATTGATTTCTGATATTCTCTAAAATTAGCAGTGACTAATTCAATTCTACCTGCAAAAGAATCGGCCTGTTTAGCGGCTGATTCAAATGCCTTGCCTTGCTCGTAGTAACTTGAAGTGCTTTCATCAATAGCCTCTATATTTTTCAAAAGAGTGATTAGCTGAGATGCGTTTCTTTTCCCAACAAGGTCAACTGCTTCGGATAAAGATATGTTTTGTTCTGCTAAAGACTTTAAAGAATATTCTACATCCGCTGAGGTCTTGCCTAATTCAGTGAATATACCACGAAGACCTGTACCAACACGAGAGGCGGTAAAGCCATTATCAGCAAGAACAGCCATAGCACCTGCTGTCTGCTCTAAATTTAAACCTAAATTCTTTGCAATGGGACCAACGTACTGGATAGCAGTTCCAAAGCTATCCATAGACAATGCACTGTTGTTTATAGTTGTAACAAGCACATCACCAACAAAACCAGATTGCTCTACCAATAATCCAAATTGATTTACTATTTTACCAACCTGTTGTGCTGTAGTATCAAGAGGTGCGCCAAGTGCTTGGGCCGTAAATGCTATAGCTTCAGTAGACGCTACAACTTCCTTTGATGTAAATCCTAATTTTGAAAGCTCTGTCTGTAAAGATATTATTTCTTGAGAGGTGAATTTAGTCTTACCAGCAACATCTAATGCATTGTTTCCAAGTGTTTCAACCTCTTCAGCAGTTGCACCTGCTACTGCACCAAGGTTCGCTAACGCCTTTTCAAATGCAATTGATTGCTTTATTGAGCCAACTGTAAGCTCTGTAAAAACTCTTTGTACTGAGTTTATTATTTTATAAGCAATCCCGTAGCGAGTTAAAGTACCTATCGCAGTTTTTAGCTTGGCGGAAAAACCCTGGTTAGCTTTAGTTGCTTCTTTTGTAAACTTATTTGACTTCTTTATAGATTCATTTACCTCATCGTGTCTTTTACGATACTGAGGCATAAGTTTTCCATTAAGCTTGGCGTACTGCTTCTCAAGATTTTTTAATTCTTTAACCTGCTCTTTAGTAGCTTTACCATTTTTGTTTATGGTTTCAGTAAGCTTTAATATCTGCTTTTGCAGTTTTATTACTTTATTCTCAGCCATTTTATAATATGTTTCCTATTACGTCGTTTTGTATATCCACGAAAGTAGTGCCATACAATTCAAGTAATCTGTTTGTTATTTTTATTTCTGCTCTTGATAGAGATGCATTCACCCCTGTTGCTCTATCTTCAAAAGGGCTTAAAAAATCTTTCTTATCTATCCCCTCATTTTTAATTTTTCTTGCTATAAAGAAAGCGACAGACCTTCTCTCCCATTCCTTTTTAGCTTCCTTACGAACACCTTTCCTTGTTAACTTAAAGCTATTCCCTCTTGATTGCTTTATCTTAATCCACTCTGCTATTCTATCTAAATCTGGAAACCACTTCTTATCGGGACTATTCTTTGTTAAGTAAACATACTTTTCTTCAGCCAAGCCGTATCTCAATCTTATAGATATCTCCGTTGCTACGGGCGTTCCTTTAGGACCAATCTTTGCAGTCTTAACTACTACACCGCCCTTTTCAACAAGGAACTTATCATCTCTTGAAGGCAGTATACTTCCTGTTAGCTGAGGATTTGAAAGCTCTCCCGTAGCTACAAGGCCTTGTGACTTTATCTTGTTCACCACCTTCTTGATAATAGCAGACTTACGGAACTCCTTTGCTACGGCAGCAACAACGATTACCTTAATAAAATTTTTATATTGCCCCTCGCTGAAAGCCATCTACGCTTCGTCTATGCCCCTTGTGTACGGCTTGCGTGAAAGAACAATATCAAAGTCAGAAAACGCTGTAGTTACATTGTAATCTTCAAGCGGTGTGTTTAGAAGTTCAACCTCATCAAAGTTCACATCTCTACCCAATTGCATAAGCTTGTCTTGCAATTGACCTATAATGAATATATTCTCCTCTATAGATTGTATTGAGGCAAGGCTATCGTCTTTTATTGTTCTGTCTAAAACTAAAACCGAGAAAGAAAGTGTATAAATGGGTGAGTTTAAGTCTCTTGACAAGTTTGATGAACTTGGTATCAAGACGAGTGTTCTGTAATCAAAATCGTATTGCTGTAGGTCATCCTCCGATGCCGCAAATATAAACTCGTTGACCATAAGATGCCCATTAGCAAAGGACTTAATCTCATTATAAAGGTCTGTTAGGTTGTTCATATTGTCTTTCTTTAATTTACAATTTACGCATTGCCGCTTGTTGGCGTTGATTCGCAGACTCAATCTTGTTTTTTTGAGCGAGGTAACTCATCTCTGGCATTACGGTGGACATCTTTAGCATATAGATGTCTGAGTATCTTCTAATATCTTCTTGCGCTAACATACGAACCATAGAATACCAGTACCATTGTTGAGCAAACAAAGAATCTTCCGTTGGGTCCGATTTCTCTGTTCCTTCCTCTACATCCTCTTCGGGAGTTTCGTAGAAGACTCCTGCAAATTGTTTAAACAAAACAAACTCTCTCTTATCTAAAAACCTACTAAGCACGGAGTAAACTTCTTGAACGGGTGTGTTTAGTATTTTCTGCTGATTACTCTCTTCTTCCACAGGGTCCTCATTATCAAAAACTTGCTGAGTTCTTGGTCGTATAAGCAATTTAGCCAATGCTAAATCATTCTCAGCTTCTGTCTCAAACTTTGTCTTTCCTGTTATTATTTGCTCAACCATAATAAATTGACCAAGCACAAGTTCCATAGGGTCTTTGTAGGCGTTGAAGTTGTTGTGTATTTTGTAATCCTCGTTCCAAGACATATCTAATGGATAAGTCTCTGATATACTGCGAGATATACTTACCTTGTCCTCGGGGGACAATCGTTTTATGTACCCAACAATACTTTCGTTCGTGCTTGAGTTCTTTGATATCTCAAGGTGCTGTCTGAATGTAATCATAAAAACAAAGTTACTCCACCATCCTGCTCCTCTACGGCACAATACGCACAAATAGCTAACGACATTACCATATCATCGTGCTTTCCATCTGTGTTGCTAAACTGAAGGTTACCTGTGATAGCATTACGCTTACTCTTAAAGTCGTACAGCTCCTTTATTAAGTCCGTGTTCTTAGGTATCTTAATCACCTTGTCCTCAAATAACTTGATGAGGTTACGGATAATCTCGGGCTTACTCTGTGCTGAGGTGGTAAAGGGGATTAGCTTGTACAGTCTATCGTCATCAGTCAAGTCATCAAACAAGAGGTCGTTATTATTTACCTCAAAGTATGCGGCAGCTAAGTTCCTGTCGTGTTTTAGGTAGAATGATTTTATCCTTTCCTTAAACTCCTCATAGTCCATCCCCTCTTCCTTGTAATTGAATCTGTCTATATCAATAATCCTGTAGTCATCAGACATCGCAGTAAGCACTGTATAATCCTGTGCTACTCCAATATCCATCCCGATATAAACCCTTTCACATCTTGTATCTAAATTATCTACAATAGCGTCCTCAACATTACTGAACAAGGCATTTGCACTCACAGGCTTGCATAAGAACTCTTGGTCAAACTGTGCCTTGGTCATACTCTTCTTAATACCGAGTACGGTCTTAGCAACATTGTCATCATTAAGGTCAAGGTAGGTACGCTTGATACTTTTAATCTGTTCGTGGTTCCCTTCCTGTTGTCCTTCCTTGTACCAATCGTAAAACCAGTTGGGTCCATTGAACGTACTTGCCGCACAAACCTTACCACCCGTCCTTGTAACCATAGGCAGGAGTACCTCATTGATAAAGTCAAGCTTCATATATGCCGCCTCATCCAAGTATATATAATCCAAGGTGGCCCCACGAAGATTATCCCCACTGTCAGCAGAGCGAAACTTAATAAATGAGCCATTGTAAAAATACATCTCATTCGCCTTGCGGTCATACCTCTTAACTATCTTGGTCCATAAGTCTTGGTGGCTACTAAACATACCTTCTATGTCCTTCATCACCTTGTTTGCTTGGTCTTGTATTGGGGACACCCAAAACATCCTGTGCTTGGGATTATTCAATGCCCTCATCACACAGTCGTTCTGCATAAAGAAAGTCTTACCCGTCTGTCTACCCGCAACTAAACAACCAATAAAAGGAGCATCCTCGTGAATGAGCCGATGAAAGTCTACTTGTGGCTCAGTAGGTTTGTATAGCTTAATCTGCATCTACATCCAAATAATCTTGCTCTTCCTCGGGAGCTGTTAAATCTATCGTAGCCGTAATATCTATCTTGGTCTGCTCCACCTTAGTTGGAGCCTTGTACCCTTGCATATCATTGATAATCTTTATAGCCTCCATAGCAGCCTTCATATCATCATTTGATATAGCCATATCCCTAATACGGATTAAGGCCGTTAGGTTCGTTCCCTTGGCCGCCTCAATGCTTTTAAGCTCTGAGTTAGCTATCTCCATTAACGCTTTGTGAAAAGCTGTACCCGTAGTTCTCCTATCACGATAGTAGTTGGTATAACCCAACTCCTTTGCTATCTTACTTGATGCCTCCATACCATTATCACGTATCCCCTCAAGGAACTTTGATTGTAGGTCTGTTAGTTCGCTACCGCGACCCGAGACTACCTTACCGAAATTATTTCTCTTGCTTGGCATCTTCAAACTTGTATAATGGAATATTACGAATACCTAACTTACCTGTAAACATAAGACCCTTGTAAGTCGGAGCCTTCTCATCACTATGATACCATTTCCATATTGAAACCTTTACACGCTGGATACAACTGCCACAAGCAGTCTTAGGATTCTCCTCCTTCGGAAAGTATTTACTCTTCCCCACCATAGAGTTGTAAAACTTAAACATCTCTGCTTTGAGTTCACCCTTGGGCATCTTGTTGCCCGTTAAGGCTATTAGGAGGTTCTTAGTCGTCATAACTTAGTCTTTTGGTATGATTGTATAGATGTGTTTATTTGAAGCTCTTAGAACGCTTCTAATGGAATATACAATATTGAATGTTAATCATCTTTCATTATTATTCCCTTATTATAATAAACTAATTATAATAAACTTTACTCCCATAGTAAAGTTTATTATGATAATAGTATTAGGGTAAAGTAAGACTATTATAATAATAGTATTTATTATTATACAATATTCCCAAAGGTACTTCTGACATTCGTCAAATCACCTTCCCCCCGCCCCTTCCCCCCGCTCCGTGAGGCTTGCCTAAGGATAATCTCTCTTTTACTCGGTCAATCCCTTGCTACAACTACGATACAGCTATTCCAATGTTAAGAAACAGTTATTTCCTGGATTTTGTTTGGATATTAAAAAAATGCGTTTATATTTTCTATGATTCCTATTAAGGTAGGTCGTAACCTATCCACAAAAAAAATAAAAAAAAAACACCAAAATAATTTTGTGCTTTAAAAAATTGTCTTACATTTGAAGTGTTGAAAGGGAAACAAAAAAGCCCACTAAAAAAAAAGAAAAAAAGTTTAAAATAAATTTGGTAGAATAAAAAAAGTTTTTACCTTTACCAAAGAAACAAAGAAACAAAATATAGAAGTTTAATTTAATACATATAATCAATGGAAACTACAAACGTAGTGCTTTACCAAAATGGCAAGGCGAAAATTCAAGCGGAAAGCGTGGAGGAATTAGTGACTCTACTGTACAAAGGGATACGTATGCAAAAATCCTTAGGGCGAAGATTCCTAAAATTAGGAACTACGGCAAAGGTGAGCGTACCAACAAAGGGAGACCAATGGTTAGACCTTCAAAAATTGAGTGCTTCAGCATTTAAAGAAGAGGAAATGTTGGAAATAGTAACCTACCTAAATTCCTAAACGATGGGCGCATTTTTAGACCTTAATACGACAAAGGGCGACAAAGCTATCAACGCCAAAAAGGTTAGAAACCTCAGCGCAACAAAGCGCAAGGCGAGAGCATACGAGCAAAAGGAAGCCATAGAAAATACGTACTCTATGCGAATAGAGAGGTCTACAAATCAAAGAGACCAAAGAAGAGCAAAGCGCAACAAATAGGCACATAGCTGAACACATCGCAAGAGCGGAAACCCCTTTGGGGAGTAGTGGAGACCACACTATAAACGGACAAACCTTAAGCAGATAAGTATGCACTGTACTCTGGGGAACCTATGGGAACGTGTGTCTTGTTGTAAGTCTTAGGGTTTGTTCGTGGTGTATAAAATATATAATATGAAAAGAGTATATCGTTTTGCCCTCGTGAACCTCATAGGTTTGGTGGGTGCAGTAGGTAGTATGTTGAGCGTGTGGACTATGTACTTCACGGGTAACAAAGATTGGCTCGTGCCTTTCGTGTTTTTCGGATTAATAACGTGGTTCTACATAGAGGTTGTAGTCCCTAAAAGCAAGTAGTATGAGGTATACAATAGAACACCAAAAGACATTCTTGGATTTGTTAGAACACGATTTTAGAGTGAGCAAAGAATACTTTCCGACGGCTTGGAGTGGTTGGAAGTTTATACGAAACTTTGACCGCCATAGTCCTTGTGAGAATATGGCGATTGTAACGCCTAACGGCTCAGAGGTTAAGATATTCGTACCTAATAGCGACCAAGAAAATTTGTATAAAGAGGAGTACAATAGGTTTGCCGTATGGATTAATATGTTCGGTATGGGTGAGAATGGATACCCCTTAGAGTTTAAACACGGAGAGGATGTAGTAGGCTACATATTTGAGCAATGGCACAACGATAATTTATAGAAACTATGAAAAGAGCAGTAACAAAGATATCGGATAGAGATATCAAGACAAATCTACGAGAGTGGATTAATGAAGCTATGAACCATCCCGAGATATGGAACGCTGGAATAGATTGGTACAAGGAAGCACAAGAGTTTTGTGAGAGTACGGCTATAGCCCATTGGATGGATAGCTATGATGTAGCGGTTATTACCGCAATCCTTAGCCCTAATAATAAGTGGGAGCGTAACAAGGTGGATGCAATCACAGTCATCAAGGCTTGGAAAGCGGGTCTTAATGCAGAGCAGGTAAAGGTGTGTACCTATAGCGCAAACAAGAGGAAAGCCTTTGACTATTTAGATGGCAAGGTAGACCTTGTTAGAAAGAGTCCAAAGACTCACTCCTTTGCTATGAATGTGGGTCTACTATCCCCAGAGCATATAACGATAGATAAGTGGCACTTGAGAGCGTGTGTAGGTGTGCCTAATGATGGTGTGTTTGATGCGGTGGAGAGTTGCACTATTGCCCAATACCGCAGAATAGAGATGCTCACATCAAGCGTTGCCCAAGAGTACCACTTGAAAGGTTATGAGGTTCAAGCCATAATATGGGTGATGATTAAAAACATTTGGAATAGATAAAAATAAGTTATACATTGCAAGAAATTAAATGATATGGAGCAGATTGGAAATGTGTGGATAGAAGCCACTGTAAAAGTAAGAGTGAACCGCAGAGTAACTCTTTGGAATGAGGATAGTGAGGAGTATTTGTTAGAGGCTATGTACGATGGTGACATTGAGATTATAGAGGTAGCAGATACGCACAGATTTGAAATAACAGAAATAGAAGACGCAGAATAATGAAAGCAAGTTTTTACCCAACGGATAGCGAACAGCAACTAATGATGGATATCGTTATAAACGAGTTCGCACAGAGACAACTGGCTATGGACAATTACAACGTACAAGAGGTAGCATACCGTCAAGCTATAAGTGATGGAGCAATGAGAACAGATAATTACTTTAATATATAAGATTATGAAAAAGTTAGCACACAAAACAGAGATTACAGAGTGGTATGCAAAATGGATTTTAGAAAGTTGTGATACGCCTATTGATGAAATCCAATGGCTATTGTCAGAAATTAATAGTCAGAGATTTCAAAACATCGTAGATATGTATTATGAATATAAAAACAAATAAGATTATGGAGATTAGATTATTGAGTGGCTTAATAGCCTCAGACCTAGAAGTAGATGGTATTGATACTGCCGACTACCCAGACTTTTGTGATGCATATATATCAGATGCTATTGTACTTGAGAATGGAGAATGGAGACAAGCTACTGAAAAGGAGATTGATGAAATAAACGAGGACAGCGACTTAGTGTATAGATGTGTAGAAAATGAATTGTATTAATAAATAGAAATTATGAAGAATGTATTGAGAGATTGGTTAGGAATCAATGAAGAGAAGTTTGCCTTAGAGGTGCAACTAAACACACTACAACAGAAGTTGGACTACTTAGATGCGTCATACGCAGATGTAGATGAAAAGGTGGATAACCTTGATAGCGAGGTGAGTGATATGAAGTATGAAGTAGAGGATAAGCCTACATACAGTGAGGCAGAAGAACTTGTGCGTGACTTAGCATACTGCGATATTGAGTATATCAAGAGCGACCTTGAAGGTGAGATGGATTACTCTGAGATTACAGACAATGTGTTTGACCTTGTGATGCAGGAGATTGAGAACCGAGATACCTTGCAGGAATTAGTTGAGCAGAAGTTAGAAGCACTCACCGATGAGGGCAGAAATAATACAGGCGCATACCCAGACATTACTGAGGTAGTTGAGGATGTGGTAGAGGAATTAATTAATAAACTAAGAGCGTAATGACTAAGCAAGAAAGGATAGAGGAGTATGCAGAACACGTATGTAGAAACTGCATAGTAGACAGCACAATTAACGCACTGTTTACAGCAATTAAAATAGAGATGGATTCAGTAGGTGTACCCGATGAGATTAGAGATGAGGTGTTTGATTACTTGAACTCAACATTCCACGTATCGTGATGCGTAAACTTAGAAAGTACATAGACAAAAAGATTTCTATATACCTTTGGTGGTTTAGAAATTAAGTATTAACTTGCAGAAAAATTAAGAGCAATGATAAATCAAGTAACAAAGAAAGATTGTATGGAAGCCATAGATTATCTATGGAGTATGGGGATGACACAGGAAATGTCCTCAGATAAACAGCACTACACAGAAATCCTGTTGAAGAGAGTGTGTAATATTTATAACATAAAATTAGAAGAGTAATGGTAAAGTATTTCAATGAGGTAGTCGCAGAACTACAAAGCAAAGGAACAATCTTCGGTGCTGAGTATCGTAAGAAGAACGGAGAGCTGACCAAAATCAATGGTCGGTTCGGAGTGTCAAAGTTTGTAAAAGGAACGGGTACAAGCAACCCTAATGTGCTTACAGTGTGGGACAATAATCGTAAGCGTTACACTTCGCTTATCCCAGATAACATTGTACGCATAACAACCAACAAGCGTAGATACCTAAAGACAGATGAATTTTTAATTGAGAACTATGAGTAAGTATAAGTACACAGTAGAATGGGATGGTGATATAACTAACTACAAGCAAGACTTTGAGACTATTGAAGAGGCTCGTATAGCTATGATAATGCACCACAAAAGAAACGCAGTTATTAAAGTAATAAAAATAGATGAGTATTAAAGATGACCTACTGATTACTGCTGACCTTGACAACCTGTATTGGGTGCTGGGTCAGTTAGCTGAGAAAGCAAAGGA
>ENA-UZWV01014507-UZWV01014507.1-metagenome-genome-assembly--contig:-Day-3-1m-contig-14507_pt1 | contig 15932 bp, 19 predicted proteins | sample MGYA00260342_ERZ794902 | MGnify/ENA metagenome assembly ERZ794902
GGCGACTTTCTAATTTTTTGGTGGCCGCAGCCGTCAGTGTTGGAGGTGTTGGCTTCTTGTTGGCGTCACTCTCCAGCTATCTCGGACAAGACCTGTTGCCCTTTGGGCATCCTGCAGCTCTGATTTTTGTTCCGCAGGGCCTGGTGATGGGCCTGTACAGCATCGCCGCTGCACTGTTGGCCTCCTACCTCTGGTATGTGATCGCTGTCGACGTGGGCTCTGGAAGCAATCGTTTCGATAAAGAATCTGGTGTTGTGGTGATCAGCCGTCGGGGTTTCCGTCGCCCGGTTTGCGTGGAATTTCCCTTGAAAGATGTCAAGGCGGTGAAAGTGGAAGTGCGTGATGGGTTCAATGCCCGCCGCCGCGTGTCTCTGCGTCTCCAGGGGCGTCGCGATCTTCCCCTAACCCGGGTGGGTGAGCCGCTGCCATTGGCTCAGCTCGAGCAGGAAGGAGCCGAACTCGCCCGTTTTCTTGGCGTCAATCTCGAAGGGCTTTGATTCCCATGCGTTCTCCTTTTCGTCGTGTTGTGTGGTCGTTGCTGCTTCTCTTCCCCTTGATGGTGAGTTGCAGTCCTTCACCGCAGGCATCGCCAACACCATCCTGTGCCGACGCAAATGTTCCTTGTCTTCAGGGCACAACCCAGGTGCAGATGAGCACCAATCGCGGCGAGATCACGATCGAGGTTGATGGTGATGCTGCGCCGATCACAGCTGGCAATTTTGTGGATTTGGTGCGTCGTGGCACCTACGACGGAACGATGTTTCATCGCGTGGTGCGCGAACCCGTTCCCTTCGTTGTTCAAGGGGGAGATCCCAAGTCAACGGATCGTTCCGTTCCCTTAAATCAATTGGGCACCGGGAGTTTTGTTGATCCACAAACCGGTCAATCCCGAATGATTCCTCTGGAGATCGGTTTCCGTGGAGAAGAGAATCCCCGCTACAGCCGGGAAATTACCAATCCCAGTCAGCTGGATTCCCTCAGGCTGAACCATGAACGTGGCTCGGTGGCGATGGCACGGTCTCAGGCCCCAGACTCCGCCAGCGCTCAGTTTTATATCGCCTTAAAGCCTTTACCAGAACTGGATGGCCGCTATGCCGTTTTCGGGAGGGTGATTGAGGGCATGGACGTTGTTGATGAGATTCGCCAGGGGGATCGGATCACCAAAGCCAGCCTTGGCGATTGAACTCAAGCGGGGATCCGCGTTTCGCTGGGTGAAACCTTGAGCAGTTCGGTGTTCACCCCGGAAGCCCGCTCGAGGGCCACTTTTCCGGTTCGTGCGATTTCAAGGATGCCGAAGGGCTTCATCAGGCGTTCAAGAGCTACCAACTTGCCGGGGTCGCCCACCACTTCAAGGGTTAGAGCTTCATCGGCCACGTCGACAACCTTGGCGCGGAACACCTGAACCAGATCAAACACTGCGCTTCGCGTTTCGGCTGGGGCTTTCACTTTCAGGAGCATCAGTTCGCGTTCCACTGCAGGACGCTGGGTTAGATCCAGAACCTGGAGAACGTTGACCAGCTTGTCCAGCTGTTTGGTCATCTGCTCCAGGGTTTGCGCATCTCCTTCCACCACCATCGTTAAGCGCGATTGGCCATCGGCTTCCGCTGGCCCCACAGCCAAGCTGTGGATATTGAAACCACGGCGGGCGAACAATCCGGCGATGCGGCTGAGTGCTCCAGATTCGTCCTCCACAAGCACCGAAAGGGTGTGCTTCATATCTGCTGAACGTCCCCTGCTGGTCTGCTGTTACCCAAGTTACGGTCCAGCCAGGGCAGCAGAGCATTTAGGAACTGATTCGGGTCCTCATCGTGGGAGCAATGCCCACAGTGATTGAGCACTTTGAGCTCCACCCAGGGGTGTTGATCCACAACCTTTTGGCCGACGCTGAGGGGGACAAAACGATCGTTTCGGCCCCAGAGCATCAACATCGGCAGTTGTGTTGTCGCTAGCTGTTCCAGTAGGGCCGGAGCTGTTGCTCCGCTGGGTCGAAGACCCATGCCAAGAGTCATGGCCCGTAGGGCTCGGGCTGCGGTCGGTCGGCGGGCTGGACGACAAATCAGCTGCTGCAGATCAAGGTCGTTGGTGATGGAACAGGTGTAGGCACCTTGCAGTCCAAGCCGAATCAGCTTGCTGCGGGCAATCACTGGCACGATCCACTGCAAGGGAATCAGTTGAACGATCAAGCTGAGCCATCCCCGTTGCCAGCGTCGTCGCCACGGTGAACGTCGTCGTGGCACCGGCTGGAGCAGGGCCGGATCAGGCAGCGGTGCTGCCACGAGTGCTCTCACCAAATCGGGCGTCAGAACGGCTGTGGTGAGGGCACTGAGACCACCCAGGGAGTTCCCCACGAGTACGGCGGGCCGCTGAACAATCTCCTGGAGAAAGGCAGCGGTTTGCTGTCCCCAAATCCGGTTATCCAGTGGACCTCCCTGGCGAATCCCCGGTTGCTCCGACGCGCCAAATCCCAAGAGGTCGAGGCTGAACACTTGCCAGCCCTGGGCTGCCAGTTTCGGCGCGATGCGCCGCCAGTGCCCGCTCGAGGCCCCGAAACCATGCAAGAGCACGAGGGCTGGGCCATGGCTTGGCCCCAAAACTCGCCAATGGCATGTCCATTGTTGATTTTGGTTTCTACGACTTGGCTGTCGACGCCAAGTCCATTCGTGGTGGTGCCCCCAGGCGCTGGTTTCGGCCTCCGGGCACCATGGCTCGGCAGGCTGGAGTGCATTGGCTGACACAGCTCTGGGCATACCGGATCATCACTATCGCGAAGGGTCTGCCTCCCTAACGCTGGGATCGGGGTTTTTTCGTCCGGATTCTCGGCCTTCCCGGGACTGTTCGGTGCTGCTGGCCCGTCATCAACAGCAGAACGCGGAGGGCCAACTCCGCTGGCTCGATCTCATGGCAGGGTGCGGGATTCGTGGTTTGCGCTGGGGATTAGAAGCCGTTCCAGCCAGAGCAGAGCGGGTTGAGCTCTGGGTGAACGATGGCGACCCAGATCGTTTGCCCTGCCTGGAGAGCAACCTGAGTGGTCTCCCGATGCCGGTGCGCATCAGTTCCCAGGCTGCCGAGGTGGTGTTGGCACAGGCGTATCTGGAAGGCCGCTTTTTCGATTTGATCGATCTTGATGCGTTCGGCGCCCCTGGGGCATTAATTCAGCCGGTTTTACAAGCCTTGCGGTTCGAGGGGCTGCTGCTGCTGGCAAGTACGGATGGGCGCTCCCCAACGGGCCACGACCGCGCTGGAGCGGTTCGCAGCCTTGGTGCGGCTGCACGGGTGCATCCTGCGAGCTGGGAATTGGCTTTGCGCCACCAACTTGGATTGCTGGCCCGTCAAGCGTGGATGTTGGGTCGGGGTCTTCAACCCCTGCTTTGTTTCAGTGAAGGAAGAACCTTTCGGGTTGGTGTGCGCATGCGGCGGCAGCTTCAACCGGGCGAGGAGCATCGCTTGGGCCTCTTGGCTCGTTGTGACGCCTGTGGATCGCAAGTGGTGCAGATTTTGAGAAATCTCAGTGGATGGCCAGCCTGTCGCTGTGCAAGCGGAGCAGGTCGGTGGAGTGTGAGCGGTCCCCTCTGGATCGGACCTCTGCAGGATCCTCAAACCTTGGCTGCGTTGCGCCGCGATCCCTGGCTGCGGGAACCGGGGGCTATCTCCAATCAGACGCAGCGGTTGCTGGAGCGTTTAGAAGCCGACCCAGGCAGTCCGGCAACGGTTTGGCCCACCGATGAGTTGGCGCGACGTGTTGGTATTGGTGGGCCGCCGCCCTTGAACCAGCTCGTCACAGCGGTGCGGCGAGCCGGATTTCAGGCCTATCCCAGTGGCGTGATGGCTGGGCAATTGCGAACCGATGCAGATTTAACAGTCCTGTTAAGGCTTTGCGCTGATTTGTGTTCCGAAGGGACTTAAATGGAGCGTGAAAGTTGCGCCTCGATCATGGCTTCAGAAATTTTCGGAACGGCCGCCATTTTCTGGGTTTTGATCCCCATTGGTCTTGTCGGTGGTGCCTTGCTGTTGAAACTTGAGGGCGATTGATTCAGCAGCTTTTGCCTCAAGCCCACTAAGCTCGCCACCTTGAAGTCGAGGTGCCATGCAGGTTCTGGTGGTTGGAGGAACGGGCACCCTCGGACGGCAGATTGCTCGTCGAGCCTTGGATGCAGGGCATCAGGTTCGTTGCATGGTCCGAACCCCTCGCAAGGCGGCGTTTTTGCAGGAGTGGGGCTGTGAGCTCACACGTGGTGACCTGTTGGAGCCCGACAGCCTCGATTACGCCCTTGACGGTGTTGATGCGGTGATCGATGCCGCCACCAGTCGCCCTAGTGATCCGCAGAGCATTTACGAGTCTGATTGGGACGGAAAGCTCAATCTCCTGAAGGCCTGTGATCGCGCCAATGTGAAGCGATTCGTGTTCCTTTCGTTGCTAGGGGCCCACCGGTATCGCGATGTGCCGTTGATGGACATCAAGGCATGTACTGAGAATCTGCTGGAGGCTTCGGATTTTGATTACACCATCCTCCAAGGCGCAGCTTTTATGCAGGGTGTGATCAGCCAATTCGCAATCCCAGTGTTGGAAAGCCAAACCGTTTGGGTGAGTGGAAGTCCTACGGCGATTGCTTATATGAACACCCAGGACATGGCCCGTTTTGCGGTGGCGGCCCTCGAACGTCCAGAAACGGTGAGGGGAACCTTCCCTGTTGTGGGCCCTAAACCCTGGAATACAGGGCAACTGGTTCAGCTGTGCGAGCGTTGCAGCGATAAGACGGCGCGTGTGTTCCGCGTTCAGCCGATCTTGATCAAGCTGATGCAAGGCGTTGCTTCATTTTTCGAACCTGCCGTCAATGTGGCCGAACGTCTGGCCTTCGCAGAAGTCACCGGTGGTGGTCAGGCCCTCGATGCTCCGATGAAATCCAGTTATGCCGCGTTCGGCTTGGATGAAGCCGAGACAACGGATATGGAGAGTTATATCCGGGAGTACTACGACACGATTCTCAAGAAGCTTCGTGAGATGGAGGCGGATCTTGATAAAGACGCCAAGAAAAAACTTCCCTTCTAGGCCTTGTTTTCTCTTAGTTGATTTGTACTATTAATCTAGATTTCTTGGTCCTATGGCCGTCGCTCAGCTCAAAAATCTGCAGCGCCGACTGCTTTTGCTCTCTGACGAGGCTGAGCAAGGCCTGAACCGTGCGTGTGGCCATGAGCTTTGGAGAACCGTTGGCCCCGATGCCATTGATGGCTTAGAAGACCCGGCCAGGAGAGCAGAGGCAAATTATTGGTATGGCCAGTGGAATGTTGTGCGTGAGCTGCAGGAGGCCATCGGCTGATGCCTGATTCTTGTTGTCCGCCATCGGATGCTTTTGATCAAACCCGTGCCGTGGAGGAGCGTTATGGCGCTGCCGCCCATGCGCAAGAGGCTTGTTTGTGCACCCCTGTGGGGTTTGATCCTGAACTCCTGCGTGTCATCCCGAAGGCCGTTGTCGAGCGTGATTACGGCTGTGGAGATCCCACTCGCTGGGTTCGTGCGGGTGATCGGGTGTTGGATCTTGGCAGTGGCAGCGGCAAGAACGCCTTCATTTGTTCTCAACTTGTGGGTGCCGATGGTGCCGTCATTGGCATCGACCGCAACGTCGAGATGTTGGCCTTGTCCCGTGGTGCTGCGGCCCAAGTTGCTGAGGCGATTGGCTACAACAATGTTCAGTTTGTTGATGGATCCATTGAGGCGCTTGATGCCCCCATCGACGATGGAACACCCCTTGTCGCTGATGAAAGCGTTGATTTGGTCTTAAGTAATTGCGTTCTCAATTTGGTGAATCCTTCCGATCGAGAGCGACTTTTGGCCAACATTCGACGCGTTCTTGCTCCAGGTGGTCGAGTCGCCATCAGCGACATTGTTTGCGATCAAGTTGTGCCCCAGCACCTTCAGGACGATCCAGATCTCTGGAGCGGCTGTATCAGCGGAGCCTGGGAAGAGAGCGCATTTCTTGATGCCTTCCGCCGCCTTGGTTTCGAGCAGGTGCATTACGCCGATCGCAGCCAGGATCCCTGGAGGGAAGTTGAAGGAATCGAGTTTCGGGCTGTCACCCTCGTCGGCGACCTGCCTGGTTCTTCGGGTTGCTGCCCTTGAGCAACTGCACAAAACGAGCTTCTTCCTCCTTGCTCACTGCCCGCGATGCGCCGGGTTCGAGTCCTGTCAGAGTCAAGGGAGTGCCCCCATCCATGAGGTCGATGGTGTGGCGGACCAATCGAAGCGTGGGTAGGCCAACGGCTGCGGTCATGCGACGCACCTGACGATTCCTGCCTTCCATGAGGGAGATTTCCAGCCAGTGAGTGGGGATGGTTGCGCGGTACCGAATCGGCGGGACGCGATCCCCGATGGTTGGTATGGCTTCAGCTTTAAGCCATGCGGCTTTGGCCGGACGCGTGCGATGGCCCTGCACCGTGATGCCGTCGCGAAGTTGTTGTAGTTGATGGGGCTGGGGAGTTCCCTCCACTTGAACCCAATAGGTTCGCCAATGACCGAAGCGAGGATCGGTTAACTGTTGTTGGAGTCGTCCATTGCTTGTGAGTACAAGTAATCCTTCGCTGTCGGCATCCAGACGACCAGCTGCATACACATCGGGTGTATCAACAAAATCTTGCAGGCTGGCCCAGCGACTGTTCTCTTCGCGAGTGAACTGGCTAAGCACCCCGTATGGCTTATGGAGCAACAAAGTCGTCAAGAGGTTCAGCTGATGACTTCTTTAAAGAAAACTCTAAAGTAAAAATCTCCGGGATGAATCTCCAGAAATTACTTCAGATAAAAATATTTTTATGGTTAAAGATTTTGATTGGGGGTTGATCAGCTTTCTTTTGGCATGATTGGATTCAACGTCGATGGCGTTGAACAATCCTTGGCTTATTGGGCATTGCCTTGGCGTGCACGCCAAAGGTTGACCGCTCCGATGGAAATCAGCAGCAAGCCCAAATCGAGGGTAAGGGGGGGGAGCATCATCGATTTGGTTTCAGCGAGCGTCGACCTTAAAGGGAAAAATCTGTGAATGGGTTCTGCATGCACCCTCCTAAAGTGAATGGCATTACAGGTTGAAACCCTCACCAGCGCATGATCGAAACCTCGGGTGTGATCGAGAAGGAACAGGGCAATGGGTTCTATCTAGTCACGCTCGAGCAGCCTGCCGGTCACCAGTGTCTATGTCGCGCTGCAGGAAAGCTGACCAAATTTCGGATCAAATTGTTGGCTGGCGACAAGGTGCTTGTCGAAATCAGTCCCTACGACCTCACCCGCGGGCGGATCACCTACCGCGAGCGCAATGCCGGAGCACCCGGCGGACGCCCAGGCGGCAATCGCCCAGGTGGACCACGGCGCCGCTGATCAGATTTGGTGTTGGGGGCGCAGGGATTAACTGATCAGGGCTTCGATGGCCTGTTTGAACTCACTGCGTTGTTTCACCCCACGCCATTGCTTCACCATCGCTTTTTGGTGAAACAGCTGAATGGTGGGGGTACCGCTCACCCCTGCCTGCTCGGCAATCTCTTGGTCGGATTCGATATCAATCACGATCGCTTGGGCGGCCCCGTCGAGCTCATTGATCACCCGTTGAAGCTGAGGCTTCAACACGTGGCAAGGGCCACAGCTTGGTGAGGTGTAAACCACAAGAATTGGTTTGTTGCTGTCGTGATAAAGCTTGCGAAGGGCGTAACCCCCTTTTTGCCAGAGCCCTTCAGGGCTGTAGGTGGCTTCCGTGGTGACATCCACGTTGACCGGTCGTTCCGCCTTGGCTGGCTCAACGTTGTCCCGTTTCATTCGGGTGGCTAAATCGTGATGGCTCAGCCAACGCTCGGCCGCTAAGGCTGCCTTACAGCCGCTGCCAGCTGCTGTAATGCCTTGCCTCCATTCAGCGTCCGCCACATCACCAGCTGCAAACACGCCATCAATGGATGTTTCTGGGCGGCCTGATGTTGTGGCGAGATAAGCCTTGCTATCGAGGTCAATTTGACCTTTCAACAGCTCGGTGTTGGGGGTATGGCCAATGGCATAAAACAAGCCTTTGACCGCAAAGTCAGTGGTTGAATCATCGATGCGGTTTCGCAAGGTAAGCGTCTCCATCCAGTCTTCACCGCTTACATCGACAATCTCACTGGTCCAATGCACGGTGATGGCTGGGTTAGCAAGCACTCGGTCGGCCATGGCGGCGCTGGCCCGTAACCGTTCGGAGCGCACGATCAGATGCACGTGGCTGCCGTATTTCGTGAGATAAACGGCCTCTTCGCAGGCGGAATCACCGCCACCGACAACGGCGAGTTCGGCGTTGCGGAATTGGGGTGTCGCTCCATCACAAATTGCACAGGCACTAATGCCACGGCTCCAAAATTTCTCCTCTGAGGGCAATCCCAAGCGGTTAGCACTGGCGCCCGTTGCAATCACAACTGCATGGGCCCGAATAGTTTCCCCTTCAACTTGAATCTGAAATGGGCGCTGGCTTAGATCAATAGAATCTGCGTCGGCCTCAAGCAAATGGGTTCCCCAGCGAACCGCTTGAGCCTTCATCAAATCCATCAAATCTGGTCCGAGCACTCCATCGGGAAATCCAGGAAAGTTCTCGACGTGGGTCGTGGTCATGAGTTGCCCGCCCGGAATTCCTCCTCGCTGGAATCCCGTTACCAAGATGGGCTGGAGGTTGGCTCTGGCGGCATAGATGGCTGCTGTATATCCAGCCGGCCCTGACCCAACAATTACAAGGTTTTCAATCGACTCGGGAGCACCAGAAACCATGCCCTTATGCGGATTCACTATGAGTTAAATCTAAGGCCTGAAAGATGCTGAACGTGCCGGGTGGAGTTCGTATTACCTACACCTCTAAAAATAAATAAAACCTTTAGATTTCGACTTGATGATCGTTTGACGGGCGGTCGTTGATGCCTTCCGAATTTTTCGGATTATTTGGCGCGATCAGGATTGTGTCATCGAGCATCGCAACGTTTTCGCCGATGCATGTAATCCATTCTCGAAATTCTTGGGTGATGGCATAACTGTCTTCATAGCGCTCATCTTTGTCGAGATAAGCAATCCGAGTTGATGCCCAGTTGGTCGCAACATTGATTCGGCGCTCCATTGCTGCATCCATAACAATCTCTTCGCTGTGGGCCAGGTTGGTTGATCCAAGGGCTAAGTCGTGGCCCTCATGTTGAAAACTTCGCATTTTTCTCTCAAGAAAGCTGTAATCACTGCTGCAAAAACAGTGGAAGTTCTGGTGTCTTGAGACGGATCACATTCCCGGCTCCATCTTCGACAGCCTCCATGGGAAGGCTGGGACCACGCCAGTGCCCACCAGCCCCAAGTTCGTCCGCCTCGGCATCCTCGCGCGGACGTAAAACGTAGGGCTCCGCGATCGACCAAGAACGGGCGTACTCCATCAGGAGTGGGTCGGCTGGAGCAAAAACAAACGAGGGTGCGCGGGGGATGGTCTCCTTGGCCGCAAGGGTTGCCGTCATCCGAACCGCCCGGGTGATGCCTTGAACAAACCGACTTCGGGTAACCACGGTGGTGAGGTAAGCCACAACCCTCAGGCGTGGCGCATCAAAACCCTCAGCACACATATCAATGCTGACGAGCCAGTCGGCCGTGCCGCACTGAAATCCATGGAGCCGCTCTGCCGCCTGTGGGCTTTGGGAATGCACGAGCTCCACGCGATTGCCGTCTTCCTTCAGCAGCGTGGCGATGGCTTCCGCGTGATCAATATCCCTGGCGATGACAAGTCCTGCCGCATCAGGATGGCTTTGCCGTAAGTCCGTCAACTTGCGTTGCGCTCGCAGCAACACCTGTTGACCGATGCTGCTGCTGTCGGCCAAGCGGATGGCGCGGCGAAGGTTGCGGGCTCGCCAGCTTTCCCGATGTTCGGCGGAGAGGGGTGACACGTCGCGGTCGGGCATCCCTTCTCGACTGTGCTCCACCCACCCGTCTTGAAAGCGGAATTCGAGAGGTCGCACGTCTCCAGCGGCGATCAAGTCCCTCGGCTCAACGCATAGATCAGGGCGAATTTGCTCCATCACCATGCCGTCTTGAACAATGCGAATCCGGCGGGCTGCGCAGAACCCCAAGTTGTCGGCGCGGAATGGTGTGCCAGTGAGTCCGACGCGCAACTTGAAGCTTTCGGTCAGCGCTTGGAAGGTTTGTCCCCATGCCGGTGCTTTGGGGTCTTCAGGATCCAGCCCAAGGTGGTGAGCCTCATCGGCAATCGCCATGCAGCGATCAGCTTGAAGTTGCCCGAGTTGCTGCTGCAGAGGTTTGAGCTGACGCCCCGCTCCCTGATATGTCACCAACAGTCCATCAGCCGCTTTGGCCGCCGCATCGGTGCAGGGCCATTCCTCAAGGCTTAAACCGAGTCCAGCCGCTGCTTGTTTCCACTGCTCCAGGATTGATGTTCGATGGCAGAACACCACAAATTGATCCAGATGGCCCTCGCGTCGCATGCTGGAAAAGCCCAGTAATGCCCCAAGGGTTTTGCCTGCTCCAGGTCCGGCAAATACAAGAATGTCGCCAAGGTCAGCAGCGGGCGAGCCGCTGGAGAGTTGATCCAGTCGGCGGCGTAACAACTGAATCAGATGTTGTTGCCATTCCCGCGGTTGGATCGGTGCCGAGTTGGCGTGAGCCGGAAGGTTGAAGCTGCAGGCGCTGATGGTGTTCCTGAAGAAGGTTGAGTCTTTTTAACGATTTCGAACGGCTTTGGCACCTCTTGAGGGCCTGCCACCAACGTCAGACAAGACGTCGGTGGCAGGCCACTCCTTCAAATCAAGCCAACAAACGGTTCAAAGGGCGTCGGCGTGGTTCAACACCAAGCGTTCAACTTCTTCGAGGGCATCTTCCGTGGCGTGACGTGCGGCTTCGAAGTCACCCTTGGCCGTATCCATGAGTTGATGGGCCACACGGTCGAGCAGGTCTTGGCGCCGTTCTTCAATCATCGCGAGCAGTTCTTTCTCAACGAGGGTGCGAACGGCTTGAACACGAAGCTCGTCTTCACTCGCCTCAGCAAACGTGCCCTGCACCAGCTCTTGGATGAACAAGCGGTGCACTTCACTGCTGCGCAGGAAGCTTTCGGTGGCATTGATGATGCCGTCGACCAAGGTCTGATCGGGCTCGGAATCGTTTTCGGCAAGTTTGAACTCCCAGTCCAGATGGCGCCGTTGCCAGCCCGATGCATGCAGGCTGGGCATCACGCTTTGAGAGAACGTGTCGACCGACATCTCATAAATCCGCTCAGCCAAGCGTTCGCACCAGTCCCTGCCGTGCTCCTGCAGGGTCGATTTCATCGTTTCGCGTTCTACTGAGTGGCCACCGTGGTGGCTGTGGCAAACGCCATCTGGACATTCGATTGCGCTGAGACCCATACAAAACACGAGATGTTCCTTTGAACTAGCCACACCAGCGGCTTTCGGCCGCGTTCTTCAACAATCCTGCGGATCTCAAGATGATGACCTCGTAATCTTGATTGGGTCGGTGGATGTGTTCGCCTTGCCCAGACTTCTGATACCGGTGGAGTCGACACCGGGAGAAACCCGGATCGCGGCAACGCCCGACACGGTCAAAAAATTTATTTCGCTCGGCTGTTCGGTCTCAGTTGAGCGCGGCGCCGGTGTGGCGTCGGGTTATTTAGACGCCGCCTATTCCGATCAGGGTGCAGCGTTGGTTGCGGTTGGGGACGCCAGTACCTGGTCCCAAGCCGACATCCTTCTCTGTGTGCAGCCGCCTTCGTCAGAGAACTTGCGTCGTCTGCATCAGGGGGCGTTGGTGGTGGGTTTGATGGCGCCCTATGCCAACGCGGCGTTAGCGACGACCCTCCAACAGGCAGGCCTGTCGGCGATGGCCCTAGAGCTGCTGCCAAGAATCAGCCGTGCTCAGTCGGCTGATGCTCTTTCATCTCAAGCGAATATCGCTGGATATAAATCGGTGCTGTTGGCATCGTCCGCCTTGGATCGCTACTTCCCGATGCTGATGACGGCTGCCGGCACGGTGCAGCCAGCCAAGGTGGTGATTCTTGGCGCTGGAGTGGCTGGATTGCAGGCGGTGGCAACGGCCCGCCGTCTCGGAGCGGTGGTTTACGTGAGTGATATCCGGCCCGCCGTGAAGGAACAGGTGGAATCCCTCGGCGCTCGCTTTATCGAGCCGCCAGAAACGGACGACAAACCTGCTGAATCCGGTGGCTACGCCAAGCAGGCTTCCGATGCTTTTCTCGCTGCGCAGCGTCAGCAATTGTCTGACCAATTGGCCGAGGCGGATGTGGCGATCTGTACCGCCCAGGTGCCGGGCCGCCGTGCCCCCCGTTTGATCAGTGAAGACATGCTCGATCGCATGCGCCCTGGTGCCGTTGTTGTGGATTTAGCCGTGGCGCAGGGCGGCAATTGTGCGGATACGGTCCCCGGACAGACCGTGGACCGCAAAGGGGTGAAGTTGATTGGGGGGAACGACCTTCCCTGCACTGTTCCCAACCACGCCAGTGCGCTGTACGCCCGCAACCTTGTGGCTCTGCTGGAGCCCACGATGAAGGATGGCCAGTTCAGTTTGGATCTCGATGATGAACTGATTGCCGGTTGTTTGATTGCTCAGGACGGCTCGATCCGCCGCGGCGACGTTCTTACCCCAGGAGCCAACTGATGGAATCCTCGTTTGTTGAATTTTTATGGGTGCTGCTCTTGGGCAGCCTTCTCGGTCTTGAACTCATCGGGAAAGTTCCACCCACATTGCACACACCGCTGATGAGTGGTGCCAATGCCATCTCGGGCATCACGGTGCTGGCAGCTCTCACAGCCATCATCAAGGCCGACGGCAATCCAACCCTGTTGGTGCTCGGCTCGGTTTCCCTGGGTTTTGCCCTGTTCAACGTGATCGGTGGCTTTCTCGTCACGGATCGAATGCTGGCGATGTTCAGCCGTAAGCCCGCACGCAAGGAGAACCGCTGATGACTGACTACCTCAAATACGCGATCGATCTTGTCGCCGTTCTGTTGTTGGCCCTTGGTATCAAGGGTTTGTCGAAAGTGAGGTCCGCCCGAGGGGCGAACCAATTGGCGGCTGTGGCGATGGGCTTGGCGGTCGTTGGCCTACTGGTGAATTACGTCGGGGTACCAACCTTCAACACCCAAGCTTGGTCTTGGATCGTTGGTGGAAGCATCGTTGGTGGTGTTCTCGGGGTGATCACGGCCCAGCGGGTTCCGATGACGTCGATGCCCGAGACCGTTGCTCTTTTCAACGGTTGTGGTGGCATGTCGTCATTACTTGTGGCTTTGGCTGCAGCTTTGGAACCGATTGCACTCGATGCAACGGGACCCGTCGCGCTGGTGTCGATTGTCGTGTCGGTCTTCGTGGGCTCGATCACCTTTACCGGTTCGATTGTGGCGATGGCGAAGTTGCAGGGCTGGCTGTCGACGCCCCCCTGGATGCAAAGCCGGCTGCGCCATGCCGTGAATATCGCCTTGGCCGTCGCGGCGTTGGTGGGTGCCATTGAAATGGTGAGAACCACCGGTGGTGCCACGGGCCTGTGGCTGTTGGTGGTGGCCTCCAGTTTGTTGGGCATTGGCGTAACGCTGCCGATTGGTGGCGCTGATATGCCCGTGGTGATCTCTCTGCTGAACAGCTACTCCGGTGTTGCAGCAGCAGCAGCAGGTTTTGTTGTCGGCAGTCAGTTGCTGGTTGTGGCGGGAGCGATGGTGGGAGCTGCCGGCTTGATCCTCACCCAGGTGATGTGTAACGGCATGAACCGTTCCCTGGTGTCTGTGCTGTTTGGTGGAGCGCTGGGAGCAAGCTCCAGCTCGAGTGCGGGTGGTGGTGAATACACCAACATCACGAGCTGCAGTGTTGAAGAGTGCGCCCTCACGCTTGAGGCGGCCGAGCGGGTGATCATTGTTCCTGGCTATGGACTCGCCGTGGCCCAAGCTCAGCACACGCTGCGTGAGGTCACCCGTTCCCTTGAGGCCGCGGGTATTGATGTCACCTACGCGATTCATCCCGTTGCTGGCCGTATGCCAGGCCATATGAATGTTCTGCTCGCAGAGGCCGATGTGCCCTACGAGCAGCTCAAGGAGATGGATGTGATTAATCCTGAGTTCCCTGCCACCGATGTGGTGTTGGTGTTGGGAGCCAATGACGTGGTGAATCCCCAGGCCAAGACCGATCCCAATTCACCGTTGTACGGCATGCCTGTGCTCGACGTGCAGCAAGCCCGCACGGTGTTTGTGGTGAAGCGGGGCATGAGTGCCGGCTATTCCGGGATCAAAAACGATCTGTTTGATCTGGCGAATACCTCGATGGTGTTTGGCGATGCCAAAAAGGTTCTGGGAGATCTGCTCGTGGAGCTCAAGGATCTCGGCGTTGGCAAGTAGTGACTGACCATCCCGCTCGGATGGCGAATGACCCTCAGCTGTTGAAGCAGCTGGGGGTTTCTTCGTTTCAGCAGCGTTTTCCTTGGTTTGGGGGTGATCTCCAAACGCTGCGCGACACCCTTCGCACCGTGGATCTTCCCGATGAGACGGGTCGTCGGGTGTTGGTGGATGTGCCTGCGCTGCCAACGGGGGCGGCGCAATCCGGACAACTCTTGGCCCTTCTTGATCAACCGAATCGGGAGCCCCGTGGCCTGGTGTTGTTGCTGCATGGCTTGGGAGGGTCGAGTTCCCGGGAAGGCCTACGGCGGATGGGGCTTCGTTTGCAGTCGGCTGGATTTGCCGTGCTGCGTCTCAATCTGAGGGGAGCGGATCCTGGTCGTGAATTTGCCGGCGGCACCTATGCGGCACGCTGCAACAGTGACCTCCTGCCGGTGATTGCCCGTGCCCGTGAGCTGGCCGGTGATCGTCCGTTGTTGGGTGCTGGCATTTCCCTGGGGGGAACGATGTTGCTCAATGCCTGCCTCAGTTTTCCTGGGGTTTTGGATGGGCTTTTTTGTGCGAGCAGTCCGCTGGATCTCGCGGATTGCAGTGCCTCGATCGAGCGTCCCCGGAATCGGGTGTATCAACGTTGGCTGCTCAAGCGGTTGGTGCGTCAGACCCTTGCGGATCCCTTCGGCGTTAGCGCTACAGAGTTAGAAGAGCTCAGCGGTGATGCTGCCCCGCGCACAATTCGCGCCTTCGATGCTGCCGTGACGGCACCGCGGTGGGGCTTTAACGACGTGGAGGCCTATTACCGGGAGGCCTCACCGTTGCTTCATCTCATCGCTGGGCAAGACAAGCTGCCGCCCACCTTGTTGCTTCAGGCGTTGGATGATCCATGGGTGCCAGCCTCAGCTGCCATCCACTTGGCAAATGCCTTGGAGACCACGAGCCCGATCGGGTTGCAGTTCACCAGAAAGGGAGGACATAACGGGTTTCATGGTCGAGGGGGCTGCTGGGGTGATCAGCTCGCCGCTGCCTGGTTGGGGTCCATCGTCGACCGTTGAATCAGCCATTCTTCGATCGGTTCTCCGCCGATCACGTGTTCGGTGAGAATCCGTTCAATGCGGTCGGGAGTGACCTCTCCATACCAAGTGCCATCGGGCCAAATCAGCAGTACGGGTCCGCGATCGCAGATTCGTAAACAATCAACTTTGCTGCGCAACACCATGCCTTCAGGCCGGGATGCGGCTTCGAGTCCAAGGCGTTTGACACCCTGTTTCAGAGCATCCCAAGTAGCTGCTCCCTTGGCGGGATCACAGCATTTGGCCTTGCTCGGGGTGGCGCAAAGCAGAAGGTGATGACTGATCTTGGCTGGAGTCATGCCGCGACGGCAGTACTTGGAATCCGCTTGGTGCCTCGACTCACCTGTTCACGCACCGCCGTCCGCGCCCATTGGTCCACCTCCAGCACATCATCGAGTTGCGGATGGGCCATGAGATCGGGTTTGTGGCGCTCGCAGGCCGCTTCGATCACTTCAGGAATATCAAGGAAGTGGATGCGCTCTTCAAGGAACTGGGCCACGGCTTCTTC
>ENA-UZWV01013832-UZWV01013832.1-metagenome-genome-assembly--contig:-Day-3-1m-contig-13832_pt1 | contig 15903 bp, 18 predicted proteins | sample MGYA00260342_ERZ794902 | MGnify/ENA metagenome assembly ERZ794902
GCAAAAGCATACTAATCAAAATATAAGTTGCAAGTTTGTTAGGTATCATATAAATTTGCACCTCGTTAATCCGAAGGGCCCGTTCGTCTATCGGCTAGGACGCCAGGTTTTCATCCTGGTAAGAGGGGTTCGATTCCCCTACGGGCTACTAAACATAAACTATGGCAAATCATAAATCCGCCTTAAAAAGAATTCGTTCAAACGAAACCAAGCGTCAGCGTAACCGTTTTCAGCACAAAACAACACGTAACGCCATTCGCGATTTCAAAGCATTGGAAAAAAAGAAAGAAGCTGAAAAGCAGTTTCCACTTGTTGTTTCCATGATTGATAAGTTGGCTAAGAACAACATCATTCACGACAACAAAGCAGCTAACTTAAAGTCTAAGCTCACCAAGCACTTGGGAGCGCTTTAATACAGCTTTTACATATTTCAGGAAAGGTGTCCATGTATGGACGCCTTTTTTTGTACCCTTATATTTATTGCTAATTTAGTTGTGAATAAAACCCCTAATCCCCAATGATTCCCTTTTTTAAAGAAGTCTTCCATACTTTTCTCAGCAGCAATACCTTTCAGAAAGGAGCCTCTTTGACCTACTACGCTGTATTTTCCCTACTGCCCATTGTCATCATAATTACCTCGCTTTTGGGCTTATTTTTTGGCGAGCAAGCTGTTGCAACCAAAGAAACAACCAACAAAAAAGGCGTCCATTTGGACGCCTTTTTTAATGTATGCACGCAAGTGATTTATGCATTCATCGAAATCAAAAACTCTTCGTTATTGAGTGATTTCTTGATGCGGTCGCTGATAAACTCCATGGCTTCCACTGGATTCATGTCAGCTAGGTATTTGCGCAAAATCCACATGCGTTGAATGGTTTTTTCATCCAATAACAGGTCATCACGACGTGTGCTTGAAGATACCAAGTCAATGGCTGGAAATATACGGCGGTTGGAGATGCGGCGGTCTAGCTGTAGCTCCATGTTTCCTGTACCTTTAAATTCTTCAAAAATAACCTCGTCCATCTTAGATCCTGTTTCGGTTAGTGCTGTTGCGATAATCGATAGCGATCCGCCATTTTCAATATTACGTGCCGCACCAAAGAAACGCTTGGGTTTGTGTAGCGCATTGGCATCTACACCACCACTTAATATCTTACCAGACGCAGGCTGTACCGTGTTATAAGCACGTGCCAGACGTGTGATGGAATCCAAAAGGATAACCACGTCATGACCACACTCTACCAATCTCTTTGCTTTCTCAAGCACAATGTTGGCCACCTTTACGTGACGGTCTGCTGGCTCATCAAAAGTGGAGGCTACAACCTCACCCTTAACGTTGCGTTGCATATCCGTAACTTCCTCTGGACGTTCGTCAATGAGCAAGATGATTTGATATACCTCTGGGTGGTTAGCCGCAATAGCATTGGCCACGTCCTTTAACAGCATCGTCTTACCTGTTTTAGGTTGCGATACAATCATACCACGCTGTCCTTTTCCAATTGGGCAAAACAAATCCATTACTCGAGTTGAGATGGTGCTTTGCTTGTCAGCAAGGTTAAATTTTTCCTGTGGGAATAGGGGTGTAAGGTGTTCAAATGAAACACGATCACGTACGATATCGGGGGAAAGTCCATTAATCAACGATACTTTGATAAGTGGAAAGTATTTTTCCCCTTCTTTTGGTGGACGAATATGCCCTAATACTGTATCACCTGTTTTAAGGCCAAACAAACGTACTTGCGACTGCGATACATAAATATCATCTGGCGAAGTGAGGTAGTTGTAGTCTGACGAGCGTAAAAAGCCGTAGCCTTCTTGCATCATCTCCAAAACACCTTCACTTTCTATAATACCTTCAAATTCGTAATCGGGCTGGCGATAGCGGTTGCGGTGATCTTTGTTGTGATTGCCTTTTTCAGTGGCATCATTTCCGTTTTGCTGGCGATTGCCTCTGTTATTATTGTTGCCATTGCCATTATTGTGCTGTTGCTTTTGTCTAGGCTGATCCGATTTTTTATCGTTTCTGTGCTCAGGTTTTTTGTCTTTAGAATCCTTAAATTCTTTATGGTTCCTGTTGTCTTTCTTGTTTTCTCTCTTTTCTCTGACTGGCTTTTTGTTCTCAGCAGTTTCAGTTTTAGCAGGTGCTTTTTGCTCCTCCTTTTGCTCACCTTCATCTGGAAGCGTAGACTGGTGATCAATTATGCGATAAGTGAGTTCAATTTTTTTAAGTGCGGTAATTTTTCTAATACCTAGCTCCTTTGCAATTTCCTGCAATTCAGCAAGCTTTTTAGCTTTTAACTCTGATAATTCAAACATGTGTGTTATGGTAATTGTATATTGTATGACGACTGAAGTAATTGTCGTTAGGACAAACATACAACTTTTTTTATTTTTGTCTTTTAATTTTTTAAAATCTGAATGGATATTTCCATAGTAGTTCCTGTATTCAACGAAGAAGCTTTTGTAAAACAGTCTCTTACTTCTTTGTTAAATCAAACATATCCAGCCAAGCAATTGGTTGTTGTTGATGATGGCTCATCGGATAATTCCGTTGTCATTATCCGCAAACTCGCCGATGCGCACCCCAATTTGAAGCTTATCACTTCAGAAAAGGCATCTACTCACGAACCTGGAGAAAAGGTAGTGCGGGCATTTATGCGTGGTTTTGATGCGCTTTCTGCTGATTGGGACGTGGTTTGCAAGTTTGATGCTGATATTGTTTTTCCAGACAATTATTTAGAGAAACTCAACGACGCTTTTAATAGTAATGATAAGCTAGGTATGTTTGGCGGCTTGTTGACCATACCTAATAAAGACGCATGGGAAGTTGAGTCTATTTCACATAACAACCACCTTAGGGGTCCTATTAAGGCCTATTCAAAGGCTTGCTATACAGATGTGGGTGGCTTACGAGCAGCTTTGGGCTGGGATACCCTAGACGAATTATTGGCATTGCAGCGAGGGTATCAGGTTAAAATAGATAAGGAATTACTTGTTAAACACTTACGTCCCACAGGAGCAAAATACAATTATAAAGGTGCTGTTACCAATGGCCGTTTGTTCTATGAATTGGGCTATGGATTCTTTTTGGGTGTTTTGGCTTCTGTTAAGTGGTCGTTCAACCAGCGGGGTAGTTTGCTTGCGGCTTTAGGTGGGTTTTTAGGTGCTTGTTTTACTTGTAAACCCAAGCTTGTTACGAAGCAGGAAGCCCGTTTTATTAGGCGCTACCGCTGGTCACAAATTTTTTCTCGATTTATCTCCTAGTTCAATTACAACAAGATTTTTTGCTTTTCCCGCTTCGATTTCAAAGCGTATCATGGTTTGTTTTTTATGAAAGCCGTGTTTGCCTGCTGCACCGGGATTCATAAACAGTAGGTTGTGTTTTTTGTCAAAAGCAACTTTTAGTATGTGGGAATGACCACATATAAATATATCTGGTTTAAGACGTTGCAGTTTTTCTACAATGCCCTTTGCATAGCGAGGAGGTTTGCCACCAATATGGGTCATAAACACGCGCACGCCCTCGACGGTAAAGAATAAATCCTCATCAAATTGACTTCTAATACGTGCATTGTCAATATTCCCATACACCGCTTTTAGCGGTTTGATTTTTTCTAGGGCATCTGTCACTTCAAAAGCACCAATATCGCCAGCGTGCCAAATTTCATCAATTGCCATCGCATAGTCCAAAACCCGTGGGTCTAAAAAACTGTGCGTATCTGAAAGTAACAATATCTTTTTCATCATCTTTGTACAAAATTACACCTTTGCGTTATTTTTTAGAGTTTTCATACAAAGGAACTGCATATCACGGATGGCAACGCCAACCCAATGCCTCCACGGTACAGCAGCAAATGGAAGATGCCTTGAGTACTTTGTTGGGTAAGGAAATGGCTGTACTCGCTGCTGGCAGAACAGATACAGGCGTACACGCCAAGCAAATGTTTGCACATGTGGATTTGGCACTCAGTACGGAAGAGGTCAAACAACTTACGCACAGACTAAATAAATTTCTGCCCCACGACATTGCCGTTACAGATATACATCCTGTGAAAACAGATGCCCACGCACGTTTTGATGCGATATCACGGAGCTATGCCTACCATTTGGTACAGCACAAATATCCTTTTGCACACGAGTTGGCCTATACGTTTACGGCTTCACTAAACTGGGATGCCATGAATGCCGCCGCAAAATTGCTTTTGAATCACACCAATTTTAAATGCTTTTCTCGCTCCAAGACAGATGTAAAAACCTATGACTGTAAGGTTACTGAGGCTTATTGGGAGGAATCAGATTCGGAATGGGTTTTTCGTATTTCAGCCAACCGCTTTTTGCGAAATATGGTGCGTGCCATAGTGGGTACGCTGCTAGATGTTGGTGCTGGTAAATCAAGCTTGGCTGATTTTCAAGCGATTCTTAATAGCGAGGACAGAACCAAAGCAGGAAGTTCGGCACCTGCACATGGATTATTTTTGACGCAAGTTCAATACCCAAACACTATCTTTGAAACAAATGGATAAAAAAGCATCGAATAGCATTTTGGATGTAAGCTTGTTTAAGCGTCTCATGGTTTTTGCGAAGCCCTACCGTATCACTTTTATATTTGTGTTGGTTTCGGCAGTTTTATTATCTGGATTTTCTACGCTAAGCCCATACTTGCTTAAGGTCACCATAGACGATTATATTACCCTGAAAGATTACGATGGCATGTTGCTTCTTATTGGGCTTATGGCGTTGACTTTGGTGCTTGAAGTTGTTTTTCAGTTTGTGTTTATTTATTACGCCAACTGGCTTGGGCAACACGTTATTTTCGATTTACGTAATACGCTTTATCGTCATATGATACATTTTAAAATGGCTTATTACGACAAGTCAGCAGTGGGACGTTTGGTTACTCGTGTTGTAAGTGATATTGAAACCATTTCTGGAATTTTTAGCCAAGGCTTATTCATGATAATTGCAGACCTCTTAAAGATGCTTGTGGTTATTGTGGTGATGTTGACGGTAAGTTGGAAATTGTCAATAATTGTTTTTTCTATTTTACCATTGATTCTGTTTGCAACCCGACAATTTCAAAAAGCCATGAAATCGGCTTTTGATGAAGTGCGCACACAAGTAGCCAACCTAAATAGTTTTGTGCAAGAACGTATTTCGGGTATGACTATCGTACAGCTCTTTGGTCGTGAAAGCTTGGAGTCAGCCGCATTTAAAGATATCAATGATAAGCACCGCAAAGCCTGGTTAAAAACTGTTTGGTATAATTCAATTTTCTTTCCCATTGCAGAACTTTCAACCTCGATTACTATCGGACTTCTTGTGTGGTTTGGTGGGCTGAATGTGATTGCGGGATCCTCGGGAATTACATTAGGCATTATCTTTTTGTTTATTCAACTTTCCCAAATGCTATTTCGTCCACTGCGACAAATTGCGGATAAATTCAATACGCTTCAAATGGGCATGGTGGCGGTTCGACGCGTTATGGCAGTCCTAGACACGGAAGATTCGATTTCAAATAATGGCCAAATTCCCAGTACTGAAATATCTGGAGCGGTAGCTTTTGAAAACATAACGTTTTCTTACAAAGAAGACGAAACGGTCTTGCACGGCATATCCTTCACTATGGCACCCGGTAAAACAGTAGCCGTAGTTGGTGCTACTGGCGCTGGGAAGTCTACGCTTATCAATATTCTAAGCCGCTTCTATGAGGTTGAAAGTGGACAGGTAACATTGGATGGCGTTAATATTGAAGATTATGATCGTTCTTGGCTGCGCAAGCAAATAGGCGTGGTACTGCAAGATGTTTTCCTTTTTGCCGATTCCATTTACAACAACATTACGCTTTGGGATACTTCCATCTCTGAAGACGACGTGATTGCAGCTGCCAAAAAAATTGGCGTTCACGATTTTATTTCAAGTCTTCCAGACGGTTATCATTTTAATGTAAAAGAACGCGGAGGTATGCTCTCAACAGGGCAGCGCCAATTGATTGCTTTTTTAAGAGCCTATATTATAAAACCTAAGATTTTAGTTTTAGATGAGGCCACTTCTTCAATTGACACACATGCAGAAAAGCTTATCCAAAAGGCTACTAAAGAAATTACCAAAGGCAAAACCTCTCTTGTAATTGCACACAGGCTTGCCACCATACAGCGTGCAGACAGCATTATTGTATTAGATAAGGGAAAGATTGTGGAGTCGGGAACACACAGCGCGTTACTACAAATTGAGGGAGGCTACTACAAGAATCTTTATGAGGTTCAGTTTGTTAATACTGAAGCTGTTGTTTAAGCCATGTCTTTGGCAATGATGTCATGCAACTCTTTATACGAGCCAAAAGAAATTTTCTCTCCGTCTTTAAAGTAGCTTATACCTCCTGTTTCTTCGGATACCACCAACACAACCGCATCTGTTTTTTCTGTAATTCCAACTGCAGCTTTGTGCCGTAGGCCGAATTTTTTTGGTAGCCCACTTTTATCGGATACAGGAAGAACAACACGTGTTGTTGTAATGTTGTTGTTTTCAATGATGGCAGCGCCATCATGTAGGGGTGCACTTTTGTGAAAGATACTTTCAATTACAGGAATTGAAATTTCCATATTTACTTCGACCCCCGATGATTTAAGAAAGTCTAAGCTGCTGTTGCGTTCGAGAACCAAAAGTGCGCCTGTTTTTTGTTTTTTAAGCGAAGCGCAACTTTTCACCAAGGCGTCAATATTAAGCGCTGATTCAATATCACTTGAATTGGTGTTAAAGATTTTGAGATAGCGATTTATTGTCTTTCGGTTTGCCAAATTTGAAGATCCCAACATCAATAGTAGTTTGCGAATTTCTTGTTGAAAAACCACAATAAGGGCAAATACCCCAACACTCATAAAGCCCCCGAGTATATTACTGAGCAATTCCATATTTAGCGCATCTGTGATTTTCCAAATTAAATAGAGTATGACAATGCCTACAAAAATATTGATGGCCGCGGTTCCTTTAACAAGGCGGTAGGCATAGTAAAGCAACATCGCTACCAATACAATATCGATGATGTCCAGTATATTAAAATCTAAAAAATCAAACATCCTATAAAATTACGAATAATTGGTTAAGCATACTTAAGTTTTTCAATGAGTTGCACGGCTTGATGGGCCTCTTTGACGTCGTGTACACGTAAAATTTGTGCTCCTTGCTGCAAGGCAACGGTGTTTAATACAGTTGTTCCGTTGAGTGCTTCAGTAACTTCTGCTTGAAGCAGTTTATAAATCATAGACTTACGCGAAACCCCAATTAGCAGGGGTATACCGTTCATTTTAATGCTACTTAAGTTTTTTAGTAAAGAATAGTTGTGTTCTAGTGTTTTGCCAAATCCAAAGCCCGGATCAATGATGACGTCATGAATGCCGGCCTTGTGCGCTGCATCAATTTTTGCAGCAAAAAACGACCTGATTTCTGTCAATATATTGTCATAGCTGGGTTTGTCTTGCATGTTCTGCGGGGTACCTTGCATGTGCATGACAACATAAGGAACGCCGAGTGCACCAACAGTCTTCAACATTTTAGGGTCTAGCTTACCACCCGATATGTCATTGACCATGGCTGCGCCTGCTGCTACGGCTAGTTTAGCAACATCACTTTTGTAGGTGTCTATCGAAATGATGGTTTCTGGAAATGTTTTGTGTATTTCCTCAATAACAGGCAATACCCGAGCCAATTCTTCATCAGTTGAAATCTCAACTGCTCCGGGTTTCGAGCTTGCTCCTCCGATATCTATAAATGTAGCGCCTTCCAGAAGCATTTTTTCCGTTTGGGCAAGTGCTCGGTCTGTGTTGTTGCATAAACCACCATCGTAAAAGGAGTCTGGGGTGAGGTTAAGAATCCCCATTATTTTAGGTGTTGTCAGGTCTATAAGCTTGCCTTTACACGAGATGTTCATAAATAGCGCTTAAATTAGTTGGTTTAAAATGAAAACATTTTCATTTTTGAGCGAAATTTACAACAAATCAAATCAGGTGGCACAAACCGAAGCACAATATCTTACTGTAGCAACAACATGTAAGTCATTGTTTGAGCAAAAAATGAAAGATTATGGCTGTGCGTGGCGCATACTTCGCCCCACTTCGCTGACCGATCAGATTTTTATCAAAGCCCAACGCATCAGAACCCTGCAACAACTTGAAGCAAAAAAGGTTGACGAGGGCGAAGCATCTGAATTTATTGGCATAGTAAACTATTCCATTATGGCACTAATTCAATTGGAATTGGGTGCCGCAGAACAGCCTGACCTTTCGAGCAAGGAGGTAATGGTCCAATACAACAAACACGCTGCAGCAACCAAAGCCCTGATGGAGCTAAAGAATCACGACTATGGCGAGGCATGGCGCGACATGCGCGTAAGCTCCCTAACCGATTTGATTCTTCAGAAGCTGTTGCGCGTAAAACAAATTGAAAATAACGAGGGCAAAACACTTGTGAGTGAAGGACTTGAAGCCAACTTCCAAGACATGATTAATTATGCCTTATTTGCATTGATACACTTAAATAACCAACCATAACCATGAGAAAACAAATTGTAGCCGGTAACTGGAAAATGAATCTTAACGCGACAGAAAGCCAAGAACTTATAGATGCTTTAAAAGCACAAACCCTTAATGATGGCGTTCATGTAGCCATCGCTACACCATACGTACATTTAGCTGCAGCAGTTACCCAAACGGCTGGGACATCAATCGATGTCGCCGCACAAAACATGCACCAAGCCGCTTCTGGCGCTTACACTGGCGAGGTTTCGGCTGCCATGTTGGAAGGAATAGGGGTAAAGACTGTAATTCTTGGACACTCTGAACGCAGGGCTTATTTCCATGAGACTGATGCCCTTTTGGCTGAAAAAGTTAATGCCGCATTGGAAAACGACATGCATGTCATTTTTTGTTTTGGCGAGGAGTTAGAAGACCGCAAATCAGAGGCGCACTTTGACCTTGTTACTAGTCAGCTTACAAACGGACTCTTTCACTTAAATGCATCCCAATGGGCGAATATCACACTTGCTTATGAGCCAGTATGGGCCATTGGAACAGGCGAAACGGCTAGTCCAGCACAAGCACAAGAAATGCACGCGCACATCAGAGCAGTATTGGCTGCAAAATATGACAATGCATTAGCACAAAGCGTTTCTGTACTTTATGGAGGAAGCGTTAAGCCTGCCAACGCCAAAGAGATTTTCGCACAAACAGATGTTGACGGCGGATTGATTGGTGGGGCTTCACTCAAGGCTGAAGATTTTACTGCTATTGTCAACTCTTTTTAAATTTGAAAGCCTACCGCGCTTATCATTTTGATGTTCACCCAACAGATAAAATAGCTATTTTTTCAGCTTGGTTAACATCCTTTCCATTTGAGAGTTTTGTCACTTCCGAAACAGGCGTAACAGCCTATGTTTCTTTTGATGAAACTGCACAGATTTCAGAGGCTGCATGTCTGGCTGTTCCTTTTGACGGGGTGTCGGCTAGCGTTAAAACAGAAGATTTTGAAGGGCAAAACTGGAATGCCATTTGGGAAGAAAACTTCTATCCCATTACAGTTGGCGATTGGACCATAAGGGCTTCGTTTCACAAAGCTGCCACTACCAAGTACGAAATTATTATTGATCCACAAATGTCTTTTGGCACAGGTCACCATGCCACAACACAGCTTATGCTTGAACAGCTTCTCCGCATAGATGTTGCTAATAGAACGGTTTTAGATATGGGTACGGGTACGGGTGTTTTGGCAATAGCTGCAAAAATGCAAGGAGCTGAAAAAGTAACTGGCGTTGATATTGAAAGTTGGTGTGTGGAGAATGCTATTGAAAATGCTGCGAAGAATAACATAACCGATATTGCCTTTAACACCAAAACGCTGGATCATTTAACAGACGTTAAGCCTCAAGTGATTTTGGCAAATATTAATAGAAATGTGTTGTTGGCTCATTTGCCGACTTATGCAAAAATGTTATCAGCAGGTGGCAGCTTGTTGTTATCAGGATTTCATGAAGAAGATGTGGTTGTGCTAGATGCTTTGGCGCAACAAAACGGACTCAAAGCGGTTGATAAAACAGAAAAAGAAGGTTGGATTTGCTTAAAATTTATAATTTAGTGGAGATGATTTACTTTGAAAAAACAAAAGAACAAGAGCAAGAACAGCGGGAAGTTGCCGTTGAATCCTCTCGTTTGCACGAAATCATCCTTTACAACGACGATGTCAATAATTTTGATCATGTAATCAGTACTCTAATTGAAGTGTGTGAACACACTCCAGAGCAGGCAGAGCAATGTTCGCTTATTGTACATTACAAAGGCAAATGCTCAGTTAAGCGAGGTTCTTACGATGAACTAGAACCCAAATGCATCCGACTACACGCTGCTGGACTGAGTGCAGAAATCGTTTGACATAGTATTTTTATCAATTTATTACCTTAGCTTAAAATAAAACCATGCGAATACTTTTTGTTTTGATGCTTTCAACCTTTATTGGTTTCGCACAAACCACATCTATGAAAAACTCTATTCATTTTTTCACTGTCGAAGATATTAATGGCAAAACGTTCTCTTTGAAATCACTAAAGGGAAAGAAAGTCATGATAGTGAACACAGCCTCTAAATGTGGCCTAACACCCCAATACAAAAAATTAGAAGCTCTTTATCAAGAATACAAAGACCAAAATTTTGTTATTGTTGGCTTTCCAGCCAATAACTTTATGTGGCAGGAACCCGGCAGCAACGAAGACATCAAAGCTTTTTGTGAGAAAAACTACGGTGTTTCTTTTCCAATGATGGCTAAAATCAGTGTCAAAGGAAAAAGCCAGCACCCGCTTTATGCTTTTCTTACCGAAAAAGATAAGAACGGCATCAAAGACAGTTCGGTTAAATGGAATTTTCAAAAGTATCTTATAGACGAAAATGGTCATTTGGTGGAGGTAATTTCGCCTCGCACACAGCCCGATGATCCTGTTGTATTGGATTGGATAAAAAGCTAGAGATGAAAATAGATATCCTAGCCATAGGCGCACACCCTGATGATGTAGAGCTTTCTTGCGCAGGGACCTTGGCCAAAGAAATTGCCCATGGAAAGCAGGTCGCTATATTAGATCTTACGCAAGGGGAGTTGGGAACTAGAGGAACTGCTGAAATCCGTGCAAAAGAAGCCAAAGACGCAGCCAATATATTAGGGGTAACAGCTCGATATAATCTCAATTTTGCAGATGGTTTTTTTAAAAACAACAAGGCGCATCAATTGCAATTGGCCACATACATTCGCTTATTAAAACCCGATATGGTGCTTTGCAACGCTGTTGAAGATCGACACCCCGATCATGGTAGAGCAGCTGCGTTGGTTGTGGAAAGTTGTTTTTTGAGCGGATTACAGCAAGTCAAGACCACGTATGAGGGGCAACCCCAAGACGCATGGCGCCCAAAGCAAGTATACCATTACATTCAATGGAACGATGCCCAGCCAGACTTTGTCGTGGACATAAGCACCCATATGGGCACCAAGCTAGAGGCTGTTAACGCTTATGCATCCCAATTTTTTAATCCAAAAACGTCAGCGCCCGAAACGCCCATCAGCAGTCAAAATTTTTTAGATAGTGTTAAATACCGTGCTGCCAATCTGGGAAGACTCATTGGGGTAGACCATGCAGAGGGGTTTACAGCCGCGCGTTTGTTGGCTGTTGACCGTATAAACGATTTGATGTAAAAGCTGTTTTGGATTCTCTAAAAACATAGTACATTTGCATCCTACAAAATGGTGGTTGTAGCTCAGTTGGTTAGAGCGCTAGATTGTGGTTCTAGAGGTCGCCGGTTCGAGACCGGTCTTCCACCCAACAAGACCCTTCGAGAAATCGAGGGGTTTTCTTCTTTAAACAAGTTATACGTTTAGTTCGGCACTTACGCGTAATTGATGCTTAAAATTACAAAAAAGTTAAGGCTCTCGGCACTTTCTCGGCACTTTTTTACAACGTTAACATAGGAATTTAAGGCACTAAACTGTATATGCGACTCAACTAACAAGTATTTAATTCTTAAATGAATAGAATTTCTACGAGACAAGAACAACACTAGGAGGTATTGCTGTGGGAGACTATGAGCTCATTGACAATCCCAAGGCAGTTACAAACTATGTCACCAAGTGGATTGACCGTGATTGTGAATATGATTTTTTTACTAAAACCTCCTAATCATGTAAAACTTAGAGCTATAACATTGTCCTGAACAATCTGAGACCTGAATACATCCTATAAGTACTTTTCCTACAGAATTATAATATGTTCCAGAATTTATATACATGCCTTGAACCATATTTCTACCGATAATATTATCACCATCAATAGAATTACTGCAGTTAGTTACCCCTGCATAAATTAATAGCTTACCAAGCTCTATCCCGTTTGGGATATACCAATCATTATATCCATTAAGATTAGATTTGGAGGCAAAAACCCATGCATTTAAATCATTATCCAATTCAGAGGGTCTGTTTAACAAATAAGTTTGATTAATTAAGGTGGTGGTTTCTAAACCATCACCTATTTGGTATAGTGAGGAATTTTTTATTTGTTCATACATCTCTTTGTATGGACTATATTTCCACGCGGTGCCAGGGTTGTTTGGGCCTCCCCCAGCAACAAAATTTTTAGGTGCAATCAACCCATGAATCTCTCCCTCAACATAAATAGGGTCTCCTGGCTGTGCAATATAAAACACTATGCCCCCTCCCCATTCGTCTCCAACTTGTAATGTTGATGGTGGGGTTTCTGTATTTGTTGAGCTTGAACTAGAATCATATTCTAAAATTGAAATAGCACCTAAGTTTTTGCCAATATTTAAAGATGTTCCAGCTGGAAGCCAATATTCGTTATTTGACAAAAATATTCTAGCTCCGTCCGAAATAGAATCTCCACTACCCATCTCTGCAATTAAAAACTCTGCGTTGTTGATTGATATTTTAACATAAAAATCTGAAGTAGTATTACCAAATGTATTAGTTCTAAATTCTAATTCCTCTCTTAATAATACAGATGATACTTTCCATAGTTTACCTTCAGGAACTACAGTAGCAGTAGTTATAACTTTAGGTTCAAAATTCAGATTTGAGTATAAATTAATAAACAACCTACCAACAAATTGACTTTTACCAGCAATATCTGGTATTGATATCACACTATTAGGCGGCACCCAAAAATCTCCTCTAATTATGGAGCTGTTGTAGTCTCCAGCTCCACCAGTAGTTCGTTCAATCTGATAATTTACGCCATTAATAGCTATATAAGTTTCATCAGAAATTCCATAAATAAATGAATTTTCACCAGGCGGCATTAATACTCCTGTAATTTTTGCATATTTATTATCAGGCACAATAAATGATACTGTCTCAAGTACGTTATTTTCAAGAATTATAACATCGGTAGGTAAGTTTTCACCTGAGTTATTACCGCCAGAACCAGGTTCCCCTTGCGGCCCTACCAAAGAGTCAATAAAATCCTGCTCTGAGCCTGTATTCCCAAGCTCAATCCAAATATCATAAGCTGATTTCCCTTCTGTCCCTTCACCAGGAGTACCATCAGCTCCTTTAAGAGAATCCAAGAACTCTTGTTCAGTTCCAGTGTTTCCTGCATCTAGCCAAACCTGATAGGCTGAATCTCCATCTGCTCCAGGGTCACCAGGGTCTCCTGGAGTGCCATCAGCCCCTTTTAATGAATCCAAGAACTCTTGTTCAGTTCCTGTATTTCCTTCGTCTAGCCATACTTGATAGGCTGAGTCTCCATCTGCTCCAGGGTCACCAGGGTCTCCTTTAGGTCCTGGAACGTTAGAGGCTGGGCTATAGAGTGCAAATGGCACTGAGGTTAGTTGTTGATTGCTAAGCTCTGTAAAGCTCGTACAAGCACCTGTGATGTCTAGGTCTACCTTAAGGGATTTGGCCTCAGCAGACCAAGCCACAGCGTCCCAAGTGATGGCTCCTATGGGTGTTCCTGTTCCAATTACAAGATTAACCATACCATAGGCATCTGTGGTTACTGATTGTGACTCGGAGTATTCGTAATTACCAGAGCTATTGATAATATGAAACTGCAAACAAATATCTGTGTTTGTAAGGGGAGAATGGTCGTTGTCTTGCCCTGGAAGCTGTTCTACTTTAGGATTAATGATAAGCGCCTGGTATGATATTCCATTTCTGTCTTGACCAAAAGAAAGCGCTGATAATAGGAATGTAAAAAGTAATAATCTCATCTTACTGTATGTTTAGTTTTATTCCCAATTGGTGGGTGTTAAACGAAAGTTTTTCTGTAGCCCCGCCCGTGATATTAAGACCAATCTGGAAGTTATAGCCAAGTGCTAAAAGAACACTATTTGTTGATACAACCTGATAGTTCAGCCCAAATCTTGGGCTTACCCATAGGCCTTTAAATTCATCGTATTCCGATAGCTTATAGCTACTCTCACCAAGCACTTGTTTTCCGCTTACCATAGTAGAGAACTCAAAGGCTGCACTAAAGCCAAAGGTTTCGTCTTCATTGAAATACCTGTTCCACTGCGCAAAGGCTCCTAGGTGCGTTACTTTCCAGTCATAAAGGTCAAAACCGTTACCTCCAGTAGCATTAAACTGGTTTAAGCTAATACCATATGAAAAACTACTTTTATAGCCAATAGAACCTAACCCTGCTCTTACATACACACCAGTTCCTGGTTCTATGTTATCGTTTGAGTTACCGTCATTGTCAGCGTAAGCGTAGCTTGTAAAGTTCATTCCTGTTTCAAAGAACACGTTTTGCGCTGATAGGCTAGTGGCTATGAGCATAAAACCAAATAGGATATATTTTTTCATTACTGTTTAATGAGTTTAGCGTTAAATATTTTTTTATCTGCTAGTATAGTAATCAAATAGGTTTGAATACTAAGCCTTGGCGTTTCTACCACCACCTGAGATGCGTTACTAAAGTCTTTTGTGTATACAAGCTGCCCAGCAGCGTTTTGTATAATCACCTGAATATCGTTGTATTTCTTGTCTAGCGTAGCTGTAAATTGCTCTACAAAAGGATTGGGATATATAGCTACAGTTAGGTCAGTTGTTATGGTTTCTACAGCGTAGGCAACTTTAGTGGGGTTTACAAAGCCCTGAGAGACTGTAGCTCCAGTGGTTTTAATGTTTCCGATAACTGAGGACTGCCCTATGGAATATATTCCCTTTTGGGAGGTTCCTCCACCTGCACTCACCGCCTGATGGTGCAGTTGAGCGAAACTAATAAAAGGTGCTAGGATTAGCAAATACTTCATGTTCAAATATAAATAAATTCACTTTGTTTTGCCCATGAGATGTTATTGTTATAATGCTAAAAATTAATCAAATGAAAAAAACAATTCTGATACTACTAATCGCTGGAATGTTCATGCCAAAACAGGCTACTGCTCAAAACAATGATGGAGTTGCCGCTGCCGCAGCTGGACTTTTAGCCATTGGAGGAGCGATTGCTGCCATTGAGCAGATTAAAGAAAACCTAGAGCAAGTGGCAGTAGAGCAAGTACTTACTGCATACCCATATCTTGTAAATTTTGAATTAAAAACAGGTTCTTTAAAAGGAACAAAGCTTAAGGACTTATCATCGGTAGGTGTAATTACTTTTGAAATTACAGATAAAGATTCAGGTGAAAAATATGTTTTGTTTGCATTTACGAGTCACGGTTGGGCAAATGAATATGGTGTGGATTTTTCTAAATTGCTATGGAAAAATTTTACAGGAGAAAAGTGGAACAAGCTCATGCAGAATTATATTCAAACCGCCAGTAGAGTAGAGCTTACTGTGGATGAAGTGGCACAAAGTAAGATTGTGAACACAGGAGTCAAACAAGGCTCTAAGTTCATATTGAAATTTGATAAAATTGG
>ENA-UZWV01002297-UZWV01002297.1-metagenome-genome-assembly--contig:-Day-3-1m-contig-2297_pt1 | contig 15855 bp, 17 predicted proteins | sample MGYA00260342_ERZ794902 | MGnify/ENA metagenome assembly ERZ794902
TGAAAGAAATAGATATTCAAATAAATTTGCAAAGATTTACGGAATACCTCAGTGAAAAGAGGTTTGACTTTTTGATAGAAAAAATAAATGCAGAAGAAATAGCTCCTCAGAATTCTGAGCTGCTTTATGAAGCTCTGATGCAGAAAAAATGGAATAATTTGAAATAATACAGGAATGACGAAAATAAAATTTGGTACAGACGGTTGGAGAGCTATCATAGCTAAAGAATACACTACAAATAATGTAGCAAGAGTAGCTTACGCTACTGCTCAATGGGTAAAGAATAACTCAGAAAACCACTCCGTAGTTATCGGTCACGACTGTCGATTTGCAGGCAGACTATTCACAGAGACTACTATATCGGTACTTATAGCTGAAGGCATAAAGGTATATACATCAGAATCCTTTGTATCTACTCCTATGGTGTCCTTATCTACTATGATTCACAAAGCTTTTGCAGGCATTGTAATCACCGCAAGTCATAACCCACCTAGTTACAATGGGTTTAAGATAAAAGCACATTACGGTGGACCAGCTATCCAGAATGAAATAGATGAAGTAGAGTCGCTTATACCTGAAAGTCAAGAATATGAAATCATACCTTTCGATACGCTCAAGGAAAATAGCCTTGTAGAGATCATCGATATGGAGCAAGAGTACATAGACCACGTCCACGCCAATTTTGATATAGATGCCATTCAAAAAAGTGGAATCAAATTTGGATATGATGCGATGTATGGTGCAGGACAGAATGTAGTGAGAAGACTTCTTCCATACTGCGAACTGATGCACGCCGATTACAACCCTAGTTTTATGGGGCAAGCTCCTGAGCCTATAGCCAGAAACTTAAAACCATTTGCTGATCGCATCAAGAATAGTGATATATCCTGCGGATTAGCAACTGATGGAGATGCTGACCGGATAGGTTTATTTGACGAGAATGGCGATTTCGTAGATTCTCATCATATCATTTTATTGTTAATCAGATACCTAGTAGAGTTTAAAGGGGTGAAAGGAAATGTATACACTAGTTTTAGCTGTACTTCAAAAATCAAGAACCTCTGCGAGCATTATGGTCTAGAACATCAAGTGACTAAGATAGGATTCAAATACATCTGCAAAGAGATGATCGAAAACGAATCTCTACTTGGCGGTGAAGAAAGCGGTGGAATAGCGGTAAGCACGCATATACCAGAAAGAGACGGTATATGGATGGGACTCATCTTGTGGGAATATATGGCTAAAACTGGTAAGACAATGAACCAACTCATCGAGGAAGTATACGCTATCACAGGTTCATTTGCTATGGATAGGTATGACCTACGTATGCCAGAAGAGCAGAAACTAGCCATTATAGAAAAATGCAAAGCAAAGGGGTATGCTTCATTTGATGATTACACGGTAACTGGTCACGAAACCATAGATGGATACAAGTTTCTATTAAATGATGATAATTGGGTAATGATACGTCCTAGCGGCACAGAACCTTTGCTACGCGTATATGCCCAAGCACCTACTTCTGAGGAAGTTATTCAGATACTGGATGCTACGAAAGCTACAATTCTAGGTTAATCGGTATGCAACCTAAAACTATAGAGGAGTTTTGGGAAGCAAATGAGCAATTCGCCTCTGAGCTATCCGAGCTAAGAACTCTTCTGCTTTCTTGTGGGCTGGAAGAAACGTTCAAATGGGCTTTTCCTACGTATACCCATAAGCATAAGAACTTGATATCTATCAGAGCTTTTAAAGAGTATTATGCCTTATGGTTTTTTCAGGGAGTCTTTTTAGCTGATCCTGCCAAGGTATTGTCCAATGCTCAGGAAGGAAAGACCAAAGCGATGCGACATTGGAAGTTTAACCCAGATAGGTCTATTGATCTCGATTTAATAAGGACTTATGTCTATGAGTCTATTGATAATCAAGAAGAAGGCAAAGTATTAAAAGTAAAGGTAGATACATCCTACCAATTACCAGAACTACTAGAAAAGGAGCTAGAAAATGAGACTTTGAAAAGTTCTTTCTTCAATCTATCTCAAGGCAAGCAAAAGGAGTATGCCAATTATATAGCAGCAGCCAAGCAAGAAAAAACTAAACTGAGTAGATTGGAAAAAGTTATCCCAATGATTTTGAAAGGAAAGGGGTTGAATGATAAGTATAAAACATCATAAGCATTTAAAGTGATTTCTCCACTGTTGTAGATCCTTTACGAAAGTTAAACTATCAGGGTAAACTATAGTTCCAAAAGTTCTATTATATCTTCCTGAAATCTTTGACTTCTCAACAATGTGATATATCAAGTATTCTAAATCTTTGCTACTGTTTTGATTATGTGCACACATACTATCTAAAACAACCAACTTCTCACATGGAGACTTTGCATTCTTAAACTTTTGATTAATTGATTCTTGCACAATCTTGCATCCATCTATAGTAACATTAGATGAGCAGGACAAACAAAATAAAAGTAGAATATTAATAAACCTATAATTCATTCACCCCTACATCTACTGTTTCCTTAACTCCATCCATTACCTCCGCTGATGCCAACTTACAACTACTATTCTTTAAAAGTATTCATCAGCACTATCTTTAATTCTTCTGCCGTTATTACAAACGCAATCCTGCTGTTGCAAATTATGATAAAAGGAGTACTTATAAGACCAATGGATAAGTTATATAAAACTCCTTGCCGTAACAGCGTTTTATTCTAAACCCTATGCTCCCTGAAGCATCAAGCTCTTGACCCGTAAATAAAGTCTCTAAGTCTACGACAGAAAATAAAGATGACTGAGTATCCGTAGTCTTCCAAGCTAAGTTTATGGTTTCACAAACTCATCTCCTGACTTTGTAGTCAATTCAACTGTGGAAGATTCTATTTCTTCCAAGGGGAAAACAAGCAAATACACACCAATACCTCCCTCTGGTATTCTAGTTTTTATATCCAAATCAAAACGACCATCAGTGACTTGCATACCTGGCTGACTATTGTTATCAATAGACACATCAGGAGACAAAAACTCGTCACCTACCCACACATCTCCATCATCGCACAAATCTCCGGGAAAATACTGTACTGTGGTAGAAGCACCTTCTAAAGGATCGCTAGGGTTATCTTCATTTCCACAGAAATAAGTCACCGTGAAAGTATAAACAGTATTGGTTTTGTTAACTACAAACGGAAGTTTCCAAAGTACGGTATCCCCCAGCCAATATTTGTTTTCATCTGTAAAACCATTCACATTATACGACTCCGTATGGCCCTCCAAATATCCATATGCGGACTGTGATGTAGCTACCTCTATATGATCCACATCATCTAATACCTCCATATAAATATCTCCAAACAATTGCAGAAAACTTGGATCTCCATCTAATCCTCCTCGTTTACATATCACAACGGGGTCCGAAACCTCACCGCACTTTCTATATGGAGAAGGTTCTTCTTCAGGTTCTGGTTCCTCTACCAAACTACAAGACACCATAGATACTGCACAAAGTATCAAGAGACCGATAATGAGGAGTATACCCTTATTATTAAAAAATATATTCATAATCAATTATCGAAAAAAGATGGACTAAGTTTAATAAACAAGAAATGACTTAAACTATATAATCACACATAGCAAATAATTACCTAAAACTTCCTCAACTCTCCACCGTGCTCTCTCCTATCGTCAAACATCAGATCGAACTTACGCCAAACCCCTTTTTCAAGTCTAAAATAGTTGTAAGTACCATCTGGTATGTAGGCTTCGTATCTCTCTTTGAACATTGGGTTAATAGGTACCAAATTAGCATAAACTAAAGCCTCTTCGTGCTTGTCGTATCTGCAGAGCATTGCCGATTTGTCACTGAATTCAAAAACCATTCTTGATCTCAAGTCTCCCTCTACATCAAAAATTTCTTTACCGAACTGAGGTTCGTTCTCCTCGTCAAACCAAAGCACATCTACAATCTTTCGATTGGATTTATTATCCTGACCATCCCACCCAAAAGTGATGTAATAGTCCTCTTTCTTGTACCTATAGTGGTGAATTTGATAGACTAAAGCACCCATCCAGTGTCTGTGATCAAAAGTTCCATAATCTACATCACGCACATACTCTGAGCTATCATACAGTCCAAAAAGTGTCAATGAATCTTCGCCATCATTCATCTGAATAGCTCCAAAATACATATACTTCCCGCTATCTAGCAGGAGGTTCCACGTAAACATTCGAAACTTATTGTCATCAGGTTTTATGGCCGATACCGTCTGCAAGGTTGTGAAGTCATAATCAAATGAATTAGGGACTTGTAGAGCCTTTTTCAACGTTTGTATAAAATAATAACAGCTCGTGATACGCTCATTTTCATCTGTACCATTAATGATGTTATAACTGAGCCCTTCTAATTGATACTCTATGTTTCGGATACTATCTACGTAGATAGCGTCTAAAGCGGCCTTTTTGCTTTTCTGAGCAAATGAACTCAAAAACAAAACACAAGAAATTAGAATGAAACTGATTCTCATATGATTATATAACTACTATAAGATCAATTTTCGTACCCAAAAGGTAGGTTCTATACATTTTTGATCACCATGGCACTAGCACCACCGCCACCATTGCAAATCCCTGCCGCTCCTATTTTTCCACCTTGCTGTTTCAATACATTGATAAGAGTAACAAGTATTCGAGCACCTGAAGCTCCTAACGGATGACCCAAAGCAACTGCACCGCCATTCACATTTACTTTCGACTTATCTATATCCAAAATCTTTGTGTTCACTATACCTACTATTGAAAAGGCCTCGTTTAGCTCAAAAGCATCTACTTCTGCAATTGAACAACCCGCTCGCTCTAGTGCGATAGGCACAGCTTTTGCTGGTGCAGTAGTAAAGTTTTCTGGTTCGTGAGCCGCATCTGCAAATGACGCTACCTCGGCAATAGGAGTTAATCCTAATTCCTTCACTTTATCTTCACTTGCTAGTATGATACAAGCCGCACCATCATTGATTGTACTTGCATTAGCCGCAGTGACGGTACCATCTTTTTCAAAAACTGGTCTAAGGTTAGAAATCTTATCAAATCTTACGTTTTTATATTCCTCATCTTCATCCATCACAATAGGATCACCTTTTCGCTGTGGAATCTCTACCGGTACAATTTCTTCCTTAAATTTACCCGCTTCCCAAGATGCTGCTGACGTCTTGTAAGAATTGATAGCAAATTCATCTTGTTCTTCTCGAGATATATTATGAGTTTTAGCTGTTAAGTCAGCTGCACTACCCATCATATATTGATTGTACACATCTTTCAGTCCGTCGTGTGCAAGTCCATCTACTGCTTTAAAATCACCATACTTGTATCCATTTCTAGATCCTGGTAGATAATGCGGAACTTGACTCATATTTTCCATACCTCCAGTCACTACGATATCATTATGACTCAGCATAATAGAAGTCGCTCCTAGAGCTACTGATTTCATCCCACTAGCACAGACTTTATTTACGGTAGTACACGGAGTATCATTTGGTAGTCCTGCAAAAATAGCCGCTTGACGAGCCGGAGCTTGTCCAAGACCTGCTTGTAGCACGTTTCCAAAATATACCTCATCCACATCAGTAGGTTTCACGCCAGCCTTATTCAAAGCACCTTTTATAGCTGTAGCACCTAATTTAGGTGCTGCTATTCCACTTAACTTTCCATTGAAGCTCCCCATAGGAGTTCTGACTGCAGATACAATATATACTCGTTTCATTGGTGCAAAAATACGCCAAAACAAGCATTTCTAATAGACCTAGAATTACAAGATGTGTTGCTTAAATCCTATACGTAACCCAGTAGTGTATTGATTCTGAGAAACTGGATAAGGCTCTTTAAAAGTAGAATTCAGATTAAATTTAAATTGAGGGTTGACAAAGAGTTCAGTTTTATCCGCCACATATTGAGATACCGTTAAACCAATCTGTGATCCTATCCCAAACCTTCTAAAAACATCGTTCTTTTCATTCATCCAATAATAATAATAATCCGTATCAAAATCATAAATAAGTGCATTTACTCCGCTAAGAGTTTGCAACGATAATGCAGCATCTATGCTGATTTTTGATTTATTGAATTCAAATGCCTGATATGAAAGTCCTAAAGGAATTTCGATGTATGAGTATTTATTTTTGAAAGGTAAGTTTCTAGTTCGGTTTTCTTCATCAAATACTTCGTAGCTTGGTGATTCACCGTGGAAACTCGCCTGCTGAAAATTGGGGTTTTTAGAGTCGGCATGACATACCATTACTTGCTCCCCGTAATGTGCGTAGTGAATTCCTGAGAAAACACTTAGCTTATCAGAAATCATATTCCCAAAATCAAAACCAATCGTGTATGACGAAATTGATCTATCAGATATGTTACGCTGTTTCTCTGTAAGGCCAAAGGTGTACCTAAGATTGCCATCAATAGCCACACCGTTTACCAGAGTAGGGTCATAACTAAAAGTTCTGTAGTTCAGTGTAGGAGCGAAACTAAAACCAACAAACCACTTTCCTTTTTGCGGAGTGATGTTAGGATTAATAAGAAATTCTTGCTCAAGACGGTTCACATATTTACTAAACTGTTCACCTCTAATTAGTGATGTTAGCTTTACCTGATCTATCGTCTCTACAGAAAACAACTCTTTTTCAAATCTTTTCTCCGTCTTTTTGGACTCTTTGTTGTTTGTCAGCTGAACCGGTTTTTTCTTACGAATTGATGGCAAGATGTTCTTTGCTAAATATGCATCAAACGGGTTTAGTACTTGCTCTTCAGTAAGTTGCTTGATAAGCGGCTGTAAATAACTAATGGATTCGGTGTCATCTTTAGGCAATTGGAGGTTATCCTCAGTCTCCCAAAGTTTACCAATATTAAAATCCATATCACCAAATGACTTTCCTGTAATCAAGCTATACGTCTGTAATCCGAGAAGTCCTAGTCCAGCTACAACTGCAGGGATTACAAGAAGGGAAGCCAAGGTGGACTTCTTCTTTATTCCTTTTTTTATATCAGAAAGCTGGGATCCCATTCTGCTTGTGATAACGAATATAGCTCAATAACATAGCTACTTTCTCATCTCACTGAGCCTTTGACAGTAAAATGAGAATAGTTTCTAAGGCTGAAGCCTTTGGTGAGACCAAATATTAGCCTCTTTCTTGTACAGAATCCTATCGTGAAGTCTATTCTCTCTCCCCTGCCAGTACTCTATTTGCAAAGGTTCAATTGCATAACCTCCCCAGTGCTCTGGTCTCTCCATTTTTTTGGTTTTGTAGAGCTCTGTGAGCTCGGCCAGCTTTTCATCTAATTCTTGTCTGCTCGCTACTTCACTACTTTGATCTGATACCAAAGCTCCTATCTGACTAGACAACGGTCTAGAGAAAAAATACTCGTCAGACTCTTCTGCTGACACCTTTTTCACTACACCTCTTACAATAACCTGTCGCTGCATATCTATCCACGGGAATAGTAGATTACAATGTGGAATTTGGGCCAATTGTTGTCCCTTGTGACTATGATAATTCGTATAGAACACAAATTCTTCGTCTCTCAAGTCTTTGAGAAGGACTATTCTAGAATCTGGAGCAGAATTTACTACAGTACTCAGCACCATAGCATTGGGTTCTATAATACTTGAAGCATCCATTGCATTTTGAAACCAATTCTCAAATAAAGAAAACGGTTCCTCAGGCAAATCTTGCTCCAGCAATTGCCCACGTGTATAGTTTTGTCTTAGATCCTTCACTATCTTCTAAATGGCATTTTACCGCGTCTTTTGCCTGCCCCTCCACCATTCATTGCTTTCATCATTTTACGCATCTCCTCAAACTGTTTTACCAGTTTATTGACCTCAGTCACACTTGTACCGCTTCCTTTCGCTATACGCTGCTTTCTACTGCCATCTAAGACTTGCGGATTCTGTCTCTCATAAGTAGTCATACTCTTGATGATTGCCTCTATGCCTTTAAAACTATTCTCGTCTATATCAATGTCTTTGATTGCTTTACCAACACCTGGAATCATCGCCATTAAATCCTTGATGTTTCCCATCTTTTTGATTTGACTTAGCTGCTTTAAGAAGTCGTCAAAATCAAATTGATTTTTTCGCATCTTCTTCTGAAGTCTAGCAGCCTCCTCTTCATCAAAGTTTTCTTGAGCTTTCTCTACAAATGATACAATATCACCCATCCCAAGAATTCTGCTTGCCATTCTATCTGGGTGGAAAATATCAAGAGCATCCATTTTCTCGCCTGTACTTACATACTTTATAGGCTTATTTACAATTGTCTTTATAGAAATTGCTGCACCACCTCTTGTGTCACCATCAAGCTTTGTCAAAACCACACCGTCAAAATCAAGCTTATCATTAAAAGCTTTTGCTGTGTTCACAGCGTCTTGACCAGTCATAGAGTCTACTACAAAAAGAATTTCATTAGGATCTAATTCTCCTTTGAGGTTTCCTATCTCTGTCATCATAGCCTCGTCTACACTCAGACGACCTGCAGTATCCACTATGACTACATTTTTATTGTTGGCTTTAGCATGTGAAATTGCATTTTGAGCAATCTCTACTGGATTTTTATTTTCCTCATTCGCAAAGACATCTACCCCCACTTGATCTCCTAAAACCTTTATTTGATTTATAGCCGCAGGTCTATAGACATCACAAGCTACCAATAATGGGTTTCTTCCTTTAGACTTTAAATGAGATGCAAGCTTACCTGAGAAAGTAGTCTTACCAGAACCTTGCAAACCTGCAATAAGTATTACAGATGGATTTCCACTAAGATCTATTGGCGTAGTCTCTCCGCCAAGTAGCTTTACCAATTCATCATTTACAATCTTAGTCATCAATTGACCAGGAGATACACTAGTAAGTACATCACCACCGATTGCTTTTTCTTTAACGGTATTGGTGAATTCCTTAGCAATTTTATAGCTCACATCTGCATCTACTAATGCCCTGCGAATCTCCTTAACTGTCTCAGCTATATTAAGCTCAGTAAGTGTAGAATGACCTTTTAGAGTTTGAAATGCTTTGTCTAAGCGGGATGATAAATTTTCGAACATATTGTGGAGTTTTATTCTGCGTGCAAACTTATCAAAAATAATAGGCAAAAAAGAAGTTTAGAACCTCTTTGTTGATGAGAAAATCTCTTACTAACAACTACCTTAAAAGCGTAATTGTTCCGCTTTTAAAAAGTATATATTTATCGATACCCGTAAGTCTTATTTGATAGATGTAAGCTCCCTGTTGACAATCTTTATCTTGGTATCTTCCATCCCATGATTCGTCTACATCATAAGAGTCATATATCATTTCACCCCACCTGTTAAATACAGATAACCTGAAGTCTTTAATTTCCTTGAGGTCTCCATGTTTCACAAATCTTGTAACAAGACTAAAACCATCATTTAGTCCATCACCATTTGGAGTAAAACCTGATGGTATGAATACAACAGGCGGTCCATATAAGCATACCCAATTTGAGTAGCTAGAATCTGATTTATCATTTGTAGCGTGGACCCTGTAACAATACTTTCCTTTCACCTCTGGGTATATTGAATTGTCCTTATATGAAAGTGTTTTACCATCCGACTTTTGAATAAGCCTCAAGTCTGTATTATGATCAAACTCTATACGATACCTGTTCACTCCATTTTCCCACTTTTCATATGGACTCCAGTTTAATTGACTTCCATTGTCATAGACTCCTTTCAATAAAATAGTCTTTCCCTCTCTCCCAATTTCCGTACGATAACCACATCTATCTACCTCATTGTAGGTATAGATATAGGAGTGCTGATTAGTATTCACATCGTAATCGATTAATGAGTTGTCCTTAGCGTCAAATGAATCGTCGAACTCTTCCCAGTTGTTTTAATACTTGAAAACCTTATAATAATCAAACTCTGAAAAACTACTCTTAGGCCATACTACCTCTATCTCATTTTCATCAGCCACGGATGCGTAAGTGATAGAAGATATTCTAGGGTTGTAATCATATCGTGGGACATTCCCTACAATATAACTTTCGGATGTATATGAACTGTTCCGATCATTTGCTCTTACATAGTACTCATATAACTGATGACATAGACTTGAATCAGAATTAGATGTCGTATTAGCTGGCACTTCTCAAATTTTCAGAAACACTCCGTTTTCATCCTTTCGGAATACTTCATAATTTTCTACTTCATCCCACCCTTTATACGAAGTCCTATTTTCACCACTTACGTAACTACTATCCGACGAAATCTTTAAAATTATGAGCCCAAGAGGTCGGATATTTTCACCCTTTAACTGGCAATGGTCAAACACCTTAAGGCTAAATAAAGATTGATCTACTGGCTAATAACCCAAATCGATAGAAAACAAAGAGGCATCTTGTATATCAGACGTCCATTCTTGATTTTTATTAAAGAAAACATACTCTTCAAAATGCTGAATCTCACTTTGATTGAATGAGATAAGAATATTTGACTCATCTTAAAATGTGATGAAATTGATAGTTGGACTATCAATATCAGTTTCATCAAACAGGAAAGGTTGAACTGCATAGCTATCGATACACCCATTATTCGTAACACCTATTAGCTTCACTTCTTTTTGCCCTCTACTTTCAAAAGTAAATGTAGGCGATAAATTATTAGATAACTTGACTTCTGCTCTTGGAAAATCATTGAATAACTAAACAAAACTGTCTAGTCCACTACCATCAGTTATAGTACCTTGGAACTCTTCTTGACTATTAAGACATATCGTATCAGAAAAACGAATACTTACTTATGGATTTGTATAGATTTCAATTTCTTGACTACTTGTAACTGTGCAATTATTGCTGTTTTTTGAAATCAAAGTCAAAAGTGATAAGCCGTATTTTTCAGGATAAATACTATCAAAACTTCTTAAATTTACTTCTAAACTCAAATTTGAGCATTGAGAGTAAGATAAAAATGTGCATAGAAATAGTGCACCGAAGAATATATATATCATCGAACTCATAAGTAGTAGCCCATTAAGTTAATGTTATCACTAAAAATCACAACTATTTGGGCTAAATTCGTCCCGAAATCGAAATAATCATGAAAAAGCAAATCATATACATTCTTATTCTATCCACATTCGCTGCGTGCACTCCTGAAACTAGTCCACTTGAGAATGCAAAGAAACTATACTCTCAAAGCCTTGAAAACAATGATGCTACTACTGCAAGAGTGGCACTCAATACCATTTTGATGTATGACTCTGCAAACACAGAATATCAAGACTCATTGTCTCGCTTGTACTTGACATCTGGAAACTTCGATGGAGGTTTGAAATATGCTGAATTAGTATATAATTCAGGTAACGCAACCAATAAACTTAAGGAAAACATGGCTTTAGCATACCAGCAGATTGGAGAAACTGAAAAAGCCGATGTGTTTCTTGGAACTCTATTAGAGGACACTAGAGACTACAAATACCTCTTTCAGAAGGTAGTAATTCAATATGAGAACGGAAATCAAATGATGTTTGATAGTTTAAGTAACCAAATTCTGGATATTGCAAAGACAGATTCTTTGATGGCGAACACTATGGTACCTATGCCAAGTCCAATATCTGGAGGCAACCAACTGGTTCCTATCGAAGCAGCTACAATGTTCTTAATTGGAAACAATGCATTTGAAAAAAAACAAGACATTAGAACTGCGGTGGACTATATCCAAAGGAGTGTGCAAAAATTTGAGTCTTTCGAAATGGCTCGTTATGCTCTTATGGAAATTGAAAAAATGATGCGAGGAGGAAGATAGTTTAATCTTTCTTCCACTGCACTTCTAGCCTATTCTCAAGCCTAAGATATTCTCTACTTAATACAAATAAATAATCACTCAGTCTATTTAAAAATCTAAGTATCACTGAATATCTTTCATCAGAGAGAGCTACAACTCTTCTCTCAGCCCGTCTACATACAGATCTACTAATATGTACTTGGGCACTGACTACTGATCCACCTGGTAGTATGAATGCTTTAAGCTTAGGCAACTTTTCGTTCAGCTTATCAATTTCTTTTTCTATCTCTTCTATATCTAAGTCACTCACACTCGGCAACTCAAATGAGAGATCCTCCTCTGCAGCTAGAAGACTGCCTATATTAAAAAGTTTGTGTTGTATGTCTTGTAGAAATTCTTCGTAAACTCCATTTAATGCCCCTGCGAAGACACCAATAGTAGAATTTAATTCGTCTACAGTTCCGTAAGCCTCTATTTTGGCATCAGCCTTACTCACTCTTGTTCCTCCCACTAGAGACGTATTCCCTTTGTCTCCACCTTTCGTATAAATCTTCATCACTTAGGACTAATAACTACTCAGTTGCTAGATTGTTCTATAAATTGATTCTCCAATTTTCCATCTCTCATCCGAATGGTTCTTTTCGCATATGCGGCTATATCCTCTTCGTGAGTAACCATTACTACCGTATTCCCATCATTGTGTATTTCTTGAAAAATAGCCATAATCTCTAAGCTACTTTTTGTATCAAGGTTTCCTGTAGGTTCATCCGCTAATACAATTGAAGGGTTGTTGACTAATGCACGTGCTATAGCTACACGTTGTCTCTGCCCTCCACTTAGTTCATTTGGTTTGTGATCTCCTCGGTCTCCGAGCCTAACTTTCTCCAATGCGTTTTGGGCACGTTCTAAGCGTTTAGACTTAGGTACTCCTGCATAAACCAATGGCAGAGCCACATTTTCTAAAGCACTAGTTCTAGGCAGTAAGTTAAATGACTGAAATACAAATCCTATTTCAATATTGCGAACAGCAGCCAATTCATCATCTGACATTCCGCTCACATTCTTATCGTTTAACAAGTATTCACCTGAAGTAGGTGAATCCAAACAACCTATGACATTCATTAACGTAGATTTCCCTGAACCTGAGGGTCCCATTAGAGCGACGTACTCCCCTTTTTCGATTTTACAGTTTAATCCGTCAAGAGCATTGATTTGTGTACTACCCATTTGGTATATTTTGTACACATCCTTGATATCTATAAGTGCCATTATTTCTTGTTAATGACCTTTGGCACTTTGATATAATCTGAATCAGATAAAGGGGCATTCTTAAGAGCATCCTCCTTTGAGAATTGTTTGACAACCTTATCTTCTCGTAATACATTTTGCTCATCAGACATATAGATTAACGGTTCAACGCCTTCTGTATTTACTTCCTTTAGTTTATCACAAAAATCTATTATTTTATCCAAGTCTGCCTTGATTACTTCTCTACCGTGAGTATCAAATTCCAATCTCGCTAAATGGGCTATGTCATCTACTTTCTTATCTGTTATACTCATAGTTTATTCATTTCTTTGAATTTAGAATCAATAATACGGTATACTTTCTCCGCAAGAGCAACTTCATCTCCGGGTTTTAGATTTTCAGTAGAAATAGGTCGATGAATGTGCAATCTCATTTTACCTGGAGTTCCTGGGGGAATAAATTCTCCGCTAGGAAGGCGTTTCCAATTATCGGCTATTGTAATTGGTACTATCTCCACCTGATGCTCTATGGCCAATTTGAATGGCCCCATCTTAAAATTCCTCATCTCAGGAACTTGAGGACCTATGCCTCCTTCCGGAAAATTCAACAAGCTTATACCTGAATTTAATTTCTTATTTGCCAAATAGTAAGCTCGTATTGCTCCTTTTTTAGTCTTTCGATCTACAGGTAAATCTATTGTTCTAAAGAAAATTTTAAATAATGGAATATTGGCCAATTCTTTTTTTGCCATAAAACTGAAAAAAAATGGCATCTGAGTATTTACTGAGACAATGTCAAAATATGAGAAGTGATTTGGTGTAAAAACATACGTTTTATCAAGCAGCATGCCTTCATATTCATAGGTGACTTCACTTCTTAATCCAGTTAGAATCATAAGTATTCTCCCCCAAGCCCTTCTTAAATTATGTGCTTTTCTATACCACCTTTCTTTCGAGAGTAACAGTAAAAATGCTGGGTATAAGATTAGAAATATGAGTAAAAACCAAATAAAAAAATAGAGTGTCCAAATATATCGTGGAATTTTATTGATCACGAATTCATCAATTGACTCAGCTTATGAACCTGAACATTTAAAAAGTCCTTTAACATTCCTTCTGCCATCATTTTCATCATAAAGTTAAGCTCTGCATTTATTGCGGCGAATACCTCTGTGGAGTCTTCAGATATTTCTTTTAGATGCCATTGAAGATCGAATTTAAAAGGAACCTTATTTTGAGGTTTCATTACTATCCTTGTATACTCTTCCTTTTCTGTAAATGCTAACTCTACTTTTCCTAAGCCTTCTATGTCTAATGTTGCACTTTCTAAGTCTGAGGTAAAATCTCTCACCTTTGAAGGCATAAGTTCTTTGTAGTTTGAAGGCACAGAAAGATGCTCAAACACCTCTTGGATTGGTCTATGGATTGTTGAATTATTACTCTTAATCTCTGTCATGTTTTGTTATACATCAAGTTGGTGCTAATTAAAGCCGCCATGAAAATTGAAAAAATAAATCCTGTCACTAAGCTCATACCTATAGTCACAAGCATATACCCCGTTGGAGTATATTGATGGGCTATTTGTGACTGCGTCTCTTCTATGATCATCTGTTTATCCGCAGGTTTTATCTCAGAATCAGAATTGATTTTGACGGCAGCTTGCTCAAATGATATTTCAAGTTTTTCCTGATAGAAATCTCCGTTTGGGTAGTAGAAGAATGTAAAAGCTGAAATCATCACTAAAGCACGCACTAAAGCTATCATTATGCCTGAAAACAGCGTTCTTGCAATAGACAGCGTACCTCCTCTGATTTTTCTTAAATAAATCAGTCCAAATGCAATGAAAATTATCAGAACCACAAACTTGGCTATGTACATTACATTCCCACTAGCATTTGCACTCTTGAAAAACAAATATTCAAGCAAAGCACAGATTGCACCAGCTAAGAGTCCAAAAACCCAAATTGATCTTTGCATGGATATCTAGATGTAATAAATGCTTAGCCTTCTGAATCTGAGTCAAATGAATCTCTTCGTGTAAACTCATCAAAATCATACTCAGGCATCAAGTCACTTTTGACATAATTTACCGTTTCTGTGAAAGCTTCTGAGAACTTATTGAAATCTTCTTTATAGAGGAAGATTTTATGTTTTACATATCCTCCATCTTCAAAACGTTTTTTACTTTCTGTAATTGTGATGTAGTAATCATCACCTCTTGTGGTCTTTACATCGAAAAAATAAGTGCGTTTCCCTGCTCTTACCTTCTTCGAAAAAACTTCCTCTCTGTCATAATTTGACTCCGCCATACTACTTTACTTTTATTATTAGTAATACAAAGGACGTAAAAATTAGCATATCGAAAAACGTTTTTTCAACACGACACCTACTCCATTGTCATCATTTGTTTCTCATACAATTCAGCATACATCCCTCCGATAGCTAACAATGCTTTATGACTGCCACGCTCTAAAATCTTACCGCCATCTAGGAAAATGATCTGTTCGGCATCTTGTATAGTAGAAATACGGTGACTGATATTTATGAGTGTTTGGTTTGCATTCCAATTTTCTAAACTGTTCTTTATTTTTACCTCCGTTTTCGTATCCACCGCAGATAGACCATCGTCTATTAGCAGTATTTGAGGCTTTTTAATTAAGGCTCTGGCTATGGCAGTTCTTTGCTTCTGTCCACCACTGAGGGTTATTCCTCTTTCACCCAAGAGAGTTTCTAAACCTTCTGGCAAAGAATCAATTTCTTCGCTCAATCCAGCTGACTCTACTGCATCTGCAAGATGTATATCATCGGCACTACTAGCATAGCCAAAT
>ENA-UZWV01008150-UZWV01008150.1-metagenome-genome-assembly--contig:-Day-3-1m-contig-8150_pt1 | contig 15826 bp, 13 predicted proteins | sample MGYA00260342_ERZ794902 | MGnify/ENA metagenome assembly ERZ794902
ACCGAGCTGAGAAAGTTAGGTGCTTCAAAAGTAGAGCTAGGCACCAGAAATGTCTCTTTTGAAGGCGATACTGGATTTATGTATAAAGCAAATCTTTGTTGTAGGACAGCTATTAAAATTTTAAAACCAATAACGACATTTAATGTATTTACTGAAGATGATATTTACAAAAAAGTGTATGCATTTCCTTGGGAAAATTTTATGAATGTTGACGGAAGTTTAGCTGTTGACGCAACCGTTTTTTCAGATAAATTTACCCATTCAAAATATATTGCTTTAAAAACTAAAGACGCTATTGTTGATCGCTTTAGAGATAAGGAGGGAAGAAGACCAGATGTCGATTTAGATCACCCAACACTTAGGATTAACATTCATATAGATCGCAATATTTGTACTTTGTCACTTGACAGCTCTGGACAATCACTACATAAACGTGGTTACAAGGTTGCAAATACGATGGCTCCTATAAATGAAGTTTTAGCTGCTGGTATGATAATGTTAGCGGGTTGGAATGGGCAAAGTGATTTATTAGATCCTATGTGTGGTAGTGGAACTATTTTAACAGAGGCCGCTATGATTGCTTGTAATATTCCGCCAAATTTGAATCGAGATGAATTTGCTTTTGAAAATTGGCTAGATTTTGATGTGGATTTGTATGAATTAATTGAAAATGCAGCTTTAAAAAAGATACGAGATTTTCATTATACTATACAAGGTTTTGATATCGAGGCTGATGTTGTAAAAAAAGCAAATGAGAATATTGAAAGTGCAAATCTCAAAGAATTTATTTCTGTTAAAAATCAAGATTTTTTTACAAGTAAAAAAGAAACAGAGCGTCCTTTATTTATAGTATTTAATCCTCCTTATGACGAAAGAATTCAGGTAGACGCAGAAAAACTATATGCTTCTATTGGCACTACTCTAAAGCATAAATATCCTGGAACACAGGCATGGATGATTACTAGTAATATGGAGGCCTTAAAACACATAGGATTAAGACCTTCTCGAAGAATTAAGCTTTACAATGGTAAATTAGAAAGTAAATTAGTTTGTTATGATATGTACGAGGGAAGTAAAAAAACAAAAAAGAACCTTTAGTTTTTTATTTTTTATAAATAGGAATTAAGTAAGAAATTCCATAACCAAAACCAACTCCGAAGTCACTGTAGTCGTTAGTTTTATTGAAACCTGGAATGTATAAGTTGTAGAAGTTTTCAGGAACATCCTCGGAAAATTTATTTTTAAGTTGTAGATTAATGGATAAAAATAAATTGGTTAGTATTTCCGTTTTAATACCAAATATAAATTCTGCCCAATGTGCGGTCAATCCTTTATATGTGCTTGGATCAATTACCATGGTTCCAGGAAATGTTGAATCACCCGTATAAATAGTATATTCTTCAAGATTTTGATCAAAAGTTGAAAATCCATATCTCAAACCAACATAAATAGCATTGTTCATTCCCACCCAATTATTATAGGCATTAAAATCACCACCAATCTTAAAATAACTCCCTTTAGTGGAAGCTATCAAGTTACTTTCTGTCTGATTATCTTGGTCAAAACCATACTCTGCCGCTATGTAAAATCGATGTGTTAATCTGTAGTCGACCATAAATTCAAAACCAGAAAAATTTTCATCAAATAAAGAAATTGCAGGCCTAGCTAAATCAGCACCAACACGTAAACCATATTTATTATTTTTTGTTATGGTATCATTTATAGTTCTTTCTATCTCTTGGGCAAATCCCCAATAGCAAGACAGCAACAGTACCTTAATGAAAAATAGTGACGTGAGTATTTTGTTCATTTTCTATTAATGAGTTATTAATTTCTATCTCGTTAATCCAATTATCTTCTTCTATCTCTAATATTAGAAGATCTCTATATATAGTTTTGAAAGCACAAGCTCTATTTATATAGATATTATCTCTTTGATAATTAAAAGTTACCACATCTGTATTGCCATCAGTAGTCGAAGTATTTCCTTTAATAAGTAAATAATTGGTAGTGTTTGATTGCGTATTTAATGGAATTGCTATAGAATCTATCGTCTCTGATTTGTAGAGATCAATATTTTCGTCATTAACAATAGTAGTAACTGTTAAATTTGAAACTTCTTTAGGTAGCAATGGATTTACTTTACTTTTAAATTTAATAATTAGGAAAGGTGTTTTTGGAGTTTCTTCCGTACAAATATCATCCTTTGTGCAGCCTGTGATAAAAACAATAAATAAAGCTGAAAAAACTATTTTTTTTAACATATCGTTAATTTCTAGATGCTTCTTTTTTCCAAAAGTACAACATTTTCTACATGAAAAGTTTGAGGGAACATATCTACAGCTTGAGATTTACTAACGATGTAATCAACATCTAATAATTCAAGGTCTCTAGCTTGTGTTGCACTATTACAGCTAACGTAAATAATTTTATCAGCCGAAATTTTAAGCAATTGTTTGATTACGTCTTTATGCATACCATCTCGAGGAGGATCGGTTATTATAACATCAGGCGTTCCATGTTGATTAATAAAATTATCATTAAACACTTTTTTCATATCACCTACAAAAAACTCTGTATTTTCAATATTATTAAATTGAGCATTTTCTTTAGCGGCTTCAATAGCCTCAGGAACCGATTCGATTCCTATAACTTTTTTTGCTTTTTTTGAAACAAATTGAGCAATGGTTCCGGTTCCAGTGTATAGATCAAAAACTATTTCATTACCTGTTAAGCCAGCAAATTCTCTTGTAATTTTATATAGTTCGAATGCTTGTTCCGAATTGGTTTGGTAAAAAGATTTAGCGTTTATTTTAAAACGTAATCCTTCCATTTCTTCAAAAATATGATCATTTCCTCGATAGCAAATTACATCTTGATCATAGATAGTATCATTACCTTTTGAATTAATTACATATTGTAAGGAAGTGATTTCAGGAAATTTTGCACTAACAGCATTTAATAATAATTCTCGATTTGTTTGATCTTCATAAAAAAACTGAAGCAAAACCATTAAATCTCCTGTTGAAGAAGTACGTAACATTAAGGTACGCAAAAGACCCTCTTTATGACGATTGTTGAAGAAAGTGAGATTTAATTCTTCAGCTTTGTTTTTTACAAAATTTCTAATAGCATTACTAGGATCTCTTTGTAAAAAACAAGAGTCAATATCTAATATTTTATCCCACATACCCGGAATATGAAATCCGAGTGCATTTCGGTTTTCAATTATTTCATCGCTTTTAATTTGATCTAGAGTCAGCCATTTACTATTACTGAAAGAAAACTCCATTTTATTACGATAAAAATACTGTTTTTTTGATCCTAAAATTGGGACTATTTCTGGTAATTCAATTTTACCTATACGTATTAAATTATTCTCGACTTCTTTTTGTTTATAGTATAATTGATGGCTGTAATCCATAAATTGCCACTTACACCCACCACATGTCCCAAAATACTCGCATTTAGGGTCGACTCTCTTTTCTGAATATTTAGAAAATAAAATAGCAGATCCCTCGTAATAACTTTTTCTCTTTTTAGTAGTCTGAATAGTGCATACATCACCCGGCACCGCATTATTTACAAATACTACTTTTCCATCTGGTGCAAATGCAATCGATTTTCCTTTAGCTCCTGCATCTACTATTTCTACATCTTCAAAAATCTTTTTTCGTCTATTTTTTCCCATGAGAGCAAAAATAAGAATAGCTATAAAAACATAATCAGAAAAACTAATTATATTTTTTTAACTAGTTAATAGGCAAAATATCATTTCTTGAATATTCTAAAATTTAGTAAATTGCAAAACAAGGGTGATTTCTCTCCTATGCTGAATTTTCGAGTCTACGAAAGGATAAAGGTAATGTAGGAATTGTATTTATTTAATTTTAAAATTTATTAGTCATGGATGTAGTTGAAAAGATCTCATCACAAAAAGCAATTAATTTAGAAAATGAGTACGGCGCTCATAATTACCACCCGCTCCCAGTTGTTTTAGAACGCGGTGAAGGAGTATTTGTTTGGGATGTAGAAGGAAAGAAATATTATGATTTTCTCTCCGCTTATTCTGCAGTTAACCAGGGTCACTGTCACCCTAAAATAATTAAGGCTTTAACAGAACAAGCCCATAAATTAACACTGACTTCAAGAGCATTTCATAACGATATTTTAGGAACTTATGAAAAATATATCTGCGATTATTTTCGATTTGAAAAAGCACTACCTATGAATAGTGGAGCAGAGGCTGTCGAAACGGCAATAAAACTTACAAGAAAATTTGCTTACGAAAAGAAAGGGATAGAAGAAAACAAAGCAGAAATTATCGTTTGTGAAAATAATTTTCATGGTAGAACAACAACTATCATTTCTTTTTCAAACGATGAAGATGCTCGTAAAAATTTTGGACCCTATACCGCAGGTTTTATAAAAATTGAATACGACAATCTTGAGGCATTAGAAAATGTGTTAAAATCAAATTCAAATATTGCAGGGTTTTTAGTGGAACCAATTCAAGGAGAAGCTGGAGTTTACGTTCCTTCTGAAGGATATCTTTCGAAAGCAAAAAAAATATGTGAACAGTATGATGTTTTATTTATTGCTGACGAAGTGCAAACGGGAATCGCTAGAACAGGACGATTGTTAGCCACTTGTGGCAATTGTAATTGTTCTGATAAAAGCTGTAGCGAAATACCAGATGTAAAGCCAGATATATTAATTTTAGGAAAAGCAATAAGCGGCGGAGTGTATCCTGTTTCAGCAGTTTTAACAACTAATGAAATAATGGACGTTATAAAGCCTGGTCAACATGGTTCTACTTTTGGAGGTAACCCTCTGGCATGTGCTGTTGCTATTGCTTCACTTGATGTAGTAAAAGAGGAAAAGTTAGCTGAAAATGCAGATAGGTTGGGTCAGTTATTTAGAAGTGAAATTTCAAAATTTATCGAAACTACCGAATTAGTCTCTGGAGTAAGAGGTAAAGGGTTGCTAAACGCGATTCTTATAAATGACACCGAAGACAGTAAAACAGCTTGGAATCTTTGTCTGAAGCTTAGAGATAATGGTTTGTTAGCGAAACCAACACATGGTAATATTATTCGATTTGCCCCACCTTTAGTAATGACTGAAGAGCAGCTCATGGATTGTGTTTCAATAATTAAAAAGACCATCAACGAATTTGATTTCTATTAGATGAAACTTGGTGATTATGTTTCTGTTTTGGATGAAGACGTTTCCGGGAAAGTAGTTTCTATTGTAGGAAATAAAATTACTATAATTGATTTGGATGGTTTTCAACAACAATATTTAAAAAATGAATTAGTCTTCCAATCGGGAGAATTATCCGACTTGGCAAATTCTATTGAAAATATTTCAGAGATTATTTCTGAAAAAGAACAGAAAAAACATAAATTTTCTTCAAAAGTAAAATCAAAAGAAAGAACATCTCCTAAGATGGAAGTAGATTTACATATCCATCAACTGGTTTCAAACACTAGAAATATGGATAATTTTGAAATGTTAAATTTTCAATTAGAAACTGCCAGAAGAAAAATAGCTTTTGCAATAACAAAAAAAATACAGAAAATTGTGTTTATTCACGGTGTTGGTGAGGGAGTTTTAAAGTACGAATTAATTAGGGTTCTCAAAGAATACGAAGGGCGCCTCAAGTTCTATGATGCTGATTACCAAAAATACGGACTAGGCGCTACAGAGGTTTATATTTTTCAGAGTAAACAGTAGCTTTTTAAAATTCGGGAGTGAGCGAAACGGTTCCGTTAATTATATTATTTTGGTTCCCAAGTACCATAGTTTCTTTGGTTATTTGTTCTGTTCCGTTAACAAGAATAAGATTGTTGATTATTAATTCAATATCGCTTGTTAGTTGGTAGGTATGAATTTTGTATTGATCAATAGTATTGTTATTAGTGATGTTTTCATTTAAATAATCAGGGATATTCGAGATTGTAAAATCATTTGTTGGATCTAAATCTCCGTTAGCATCTTCATACCTTGTTAAAACAGAGTCGTTATCATCATCCACATCTAAATAATCAGGAATTAAATCACCGTCTGTGTCTAAAGGAAATTCAGAAATTCCTTCTAAAAAATCGGGCCCTAGTTCGTTAATAGTAGGAACATTATCTCCATCATCATCATCATCATAATAATCCAACAGACCATCATTATCAGAATCTAAGTCACTTGTTATATCTTCTGTAATTCCATCGTTATCGTCTTTAATTACAATTGTTGTGAGCTGAACTAAACCAGATTCTCCATAATATTCATTAGTTACATTTGGAGTAATTGGCGGGATACTGCTACAAAAGTAATCGTCATCGATATCATCGTCATATTTTCTGTAATTAACCAGATATGAAGTGCCATTTAGTATATACTCTTTGATTCCATTTTCAATAAACAAAATATCATTCGTTTCTAAAACTAGAGATATACTTTCTGCAGCAAATGAGTTATTTATATTATAAAATGTATACGAACCAATTCCGCCACAAGTTTTTAAATTATTACTGACAAAGTTAAAATCAGTTACGATGACATCACCATCATCACAAGACGCTAATAAGCTTATTATTATTGGAATAAAAAATAATTTACGCATAAAGAAATCTTTATACAAAGAAACAATATTTCTTTATTATGAAACTATAATAAATTGTATTTTTGGCCATTATGAGAAAAATNNAAATCTATTCTTGAAAATTGCAGAAAAGAAATTGCTGCTCATTTTAAAGTGACTGCAGCAGAAATAATCTTTACTTCAGGAGGAACAGAAGCAGATAATTTAATAATAAATAGTTGTGTAAGAGATTTAAAAGTTGAGCGAATAATCACGAGTAAAATTGAACATCATGCTGTTTTACACACGATACAGGACTTAAGTAGTGAGCTTAATATTCAAGTAGATTATGTTCAATTAGATCAAAATGGTATGATCATTTATGATCATTTAGAAAATCTTCTAAAAATATCTCCATCAAAAACTTTAGTTAGTTTAATGCACGTGAATAACGAAATTGGGAATATTTTAAACATCAATAAAGTAGCAACTATTTGTAAGGATTATAATGCTTTGTTTCATAGTGATACCGTTCAATCTGTAGGTCACTATAATTTAGATTTTTCAAAAATACCTATTGATTTTGCAGCTGTTGCAGCCCATAAGTTTCATGGCCCTAAAGGGGTTGGATTTGCATTTGTCAGAAAAAATTCAGGCTTAAAAGCGTCCATTAAGGGAGGAGAACAAGAGCGAGGTTTAAGAGCAGGTACGGAGGCTGTTTATGCAGTAGCTGGCCTTAATGAAGCTTTGAAATTATCATACCAACATCTTACAGAAGAAACAAACTACGTAAAATCGATAAAAAATTATTTTAAGGATACTTTATTAAGGGAAATTCCAGATGCTAAACTAAATGGTTGTTGTGGAGATGATGATTTAAGTACGTACACATTACTAAACGTTTTATTGCCTATTCCGCCAGAAAAAGCATCATTGTTATTATTCCAACTTGATTTAAAAGGAATTGCATGTTCTAAAGGTTCTGCTTGTCAGAGTGGAAGCGTAAGTGGATCCCACGTTTTGTCAGAAATTCTATCAAAAGAAGATATGTTAAAACCATCTTTACGTTTTTCTTTCTCAACCTTCAATACTAAGGAAGAAGTTGATTTTGTAATAGAAACTCTAAAAGAATTAATGAACTCTTAATATCTAAAATTTCATCGTCGTTCTGATATTAAACACACGAGGTGTTAAATAATTGGGAATTGCATATTGCACTTTTGTATAAACGTCTCTTACGAATGTATTAGTAATTGAGTTTTGAACATCAAAAATATTAAATATTTCAAGACCAACGGTCAGCTCTCTAAAAGCTTTTAGAGCTCCTGATTTTTTTAATTTATTATCGTTTATTAATATGTATGAAAATCCAACGTCAGCTCTCTTATAATCTGGTAATCTTGTTTGATAATTATATGGATCTGCATAACTAGGCGACCCACCTGGCAAACCAGTATTATAAGTTAGGTTTAAGTAGAGTTTTAAGTCGGGTATTACTTTTATGTAATCTTGAAATAAAACTGAAAATTTTAATCGTTGATCAGAGGGCCTAAAAATATAACCTCTATCATCAATATTCTCCTTTGTTTTTAAATACCCAATACTTACCCAACTTTCAGTTCCAGGTACAAATTCACCAGCCAGTCTCACATCAGCTCCATAGGCAAAGGCAACTGCATTATTTCTAGCTCGATAGCGTATTCTTACATTTTCTAGTGTGTAAGGATTTACATCCGTTAGTGACTTATAGTACAGTTCAGTATTTAAAGAAAAAGGTCTACCCCATAAGTCAAAACTATAATCATTCCCTACTACTAAATGAATTGATTGTTGCGCTTTTACTTCAGGATTTACAGCGCCTAACGAATCCCTTAATTCCCTATATAAAGGGGGTTGATGGTAGAAGCCGCCTGATACTCTAAAAAGCACATCAGCTTCCCAATCAGGTTTTAAGGAGGCCTGAATTCTTGGGCTAAAAACAGTTTGGGAGTTGTTCTTCAACCCTTTTCCACCGACGGTCCAATGGTGTGCTCTAACTCCAGCATTAAGCCAAAGATCATTGTTTCCAAGGCTGGCTCTTTTACTCCATTGAATAAAACCAGAGATGCGATCAATTTGAACATCATTAGTTGCTCTAACAGAGGTATATGGAACAATAGGAGAGATGAAGGGATCATAAGGTTCGTTATTTCCAAGGTCTCCAATTGGCGGACGAATGGAGAATCCAGCTGAATCAATGACTTCATATTCTTGGATTCGATCTCGAATATCTTCATGGGTGTATTTTATTCCGTAATCAACTTTACTATCATCAATCGATAAAATACCTTTGTGTTCCAAATTTACAAATAGTGCATCTAGATCATTCCTTGCATGGGTTAGCTGAGAACCAATACCTTCTGTAAATTCAACTTCACCGAGATCTTCTCCGCCGATATCAGTATTCACTTCTCCCAATCTGTATTCAGCAAAAATATCATAATGCTCTTGTTCTTTTGAATGATAAATAGAACCAATTAGTTTTGCAGTATAATCATCAGATACTACATAAGTCCCCTTTAGAGCTCCAAAATAAGTTTGGTATTGATCTACTTCTTGTCCTTCGTAAAAAACAAGTAGCGCAACGGGGTCGGTGATGGTTCCAAAGTTAGTTTGTCTGGTTAGTGGTTCAAATTGATAATCGTTAATAGATATATTTCCTAGAAAATTTAATTCAAATTTATTGGTAATTTTATAGCTTAAATAAGCTTGTGCATCTGCAAATACTGGTTTATAGTTTGATTCAGTTTCTGTTGAGTTTACAAACAAGCTGTTGTTTCTGTAACGAACTCCGACAATACCGTTGAATCTACCGTTTTTGGAAACTCCTCCCGAAGAAATATTAGCACCTAATAAACTTAAATCTGCAGTGGCTTCAAACGCAACTGGCTTTCGATATGTGATATCCAAAACAGAAGAAAGCTTATCACCGTATTTTGCTTGAAAACCTCCAGCTGAAAAATCAACTTTAGAGGTTAAGTCGGTATTTACAAAACTAAAACCTTCTTGCTGACCACTTCGGATTAGAAAGGGTCTATAAACCTCGATTTCGTTAACATAGACCAGGTTTTCGTCGTAATTACCACCTCTTACTGCATATTGTGTACTTAATTCATTATTACTATTTACACCTGGCAAGGATTTAATTAAATTTTCCACTCCTGCATTTGCTCCGGGTATTTTTCGGACAGCTTCAGGACTTATAGTGGTAATTCCTTCAATTCTTTTTCTTTTATTTCTTGATATAACAACCTCTCCAATCTGTTCTATAGCTAAACTCATTACTGGATTAATCTCAAAGTCTGAATTTGCGCTCAAAGCTGGAACAGAGATTTGAATATTTTTAAAAGTTACATGGGAAAATACTAGAGTTAATTCCTTTTTTGGTGGCACTTCAAGAGAGTAAAACCCATCAAAATTTGTTTGTGTGCCATCATTTCCAACAGTAACATTTACCTCAGCTATTGGGATGTTATTTTCATCGAGAACGATTCCTTTTATAATAGCATTCTGAGCTGAGAGGCTGCAAAAAGAAATGGTAAGTATAAATATGAGGATCGAAGTGTATGTTTTCAATTTGAGTTTATGTTTATTTTCTAAAAAAGGTTGATTCAAATGTAGTATTATTTCCAACATTATCAATGACAATTAGTTTCAAATTATTTTCCACCTCAGAAATGATTTGGTCATTGAAGTCGTAGGTTAAAACGTCTTTTTTGTAATCATATTCCATCAAAATAAACTTTCCGTTAATAGTAGCTCTGTAGGAGCTTATTCCACTTAAATCATCGATAATTTTAATTTTTAAAGTTTTATTCTTACTAATCCATTTTTTGTTTAAAAAATTTATAGGTTTTATTTCTGGTTTTTTTGTGTCGACTGCTAAAACGAAGGTGCCTAACTTTTTTGTTTTTGCAGTTAATCTATTTCCTTTTTTGGATGTTTTGACATAATAAGGGGTCTTTTTGTAATTGAGCCTGCCAATGTAGAGTTTATCAATATCTGTTTTGTTATAATTTGATATATCTGTAGTGATAGAGATTTTCTTATGAAGTGGCACAACATCTTTGTGTAGTTTTAGAGTGTCGATTTTTACGTCAATGTCGAGATAGGTATCTTCATAAAAACTATTTGCTGGAATATAAACATTAAATTTACCCTTTGTTATCGAAGATCCCTCTTGCGCATATATAAAATCTTCTGTTTTATTTACTATTGCTGGTGTTAATGCTTCAAGTTGTTCCCCGATTATAGGGATTGAAATAGAAACAGTATTATTATCAAAATCTGTGACTTTTATCAAATAGTTTGAATTTAATTGATCTTGAATATCTAGGATTCCATTGCCTGTTTCATTTTTTATAATGCTTAGAGGGTTATTTGATTCTCTAAAAAGTTTTTGAATGCGAATCTTATTTTTTTTAAAATAGTTGTAATCAATATATCTATTTATATAACCAGTCTCAGCAAATGAAAATTTTTCAAAGACAACTTTAAAATTTTGCTTACCATTATAATAAGTATTGACTTCGTAAATACCATTTTTATTTGAAGCTCCATTTTGTTGGTCAAAGGCAGAAATACCAAATCCAATCTTTCCAAATGCAGTTATGTTTTCGGCTTTATAGGATCCATCTTTTTGTAAAATGAGCCTGATTTTAACAGGATTTTTAGATTGATTAATTTGAGAACTTTTATCTAAAGGATATGCATATAAATTTGTTACAATCGGATCTCTGCTATCTGGGATAGTAATTCCAAAAAGGAGTGGATTCATTGGGCGAGAATTTTTATCCCTTATTTCAAAATGTAAATGAGGTCCGTCACTACTACCGCTGTTTCCAGTGTATCCAATTAAATCTCCTTTTTTTACTTTTAGTTGATTTGCTTTAGGGAATATTTCAATCTCATAAGATTCTTTTTTGTATTGAGCATTTTTGACAAATTTTTGAATGGTATCACTGTATTTTTTCAAATGCGCATATACAGTTTGGTATCCAGTTGGATGTTTTAAATAAAGTGCTTTACCATAACCAAAATGAGAAACTTTTATCCTGTTGACAAAACCATCAGCCGGAGCGTAAATAGGAATTCCTGATTGCTGTTGTGTTTTTATATCCAATCCACTATGAAAATGGTTATTTCTTAATTCTCCAAAATTTCCAGAAAGAACAAGTGGAATCTTTACAGGGTTACTAAAATAATTTTCTGGAAGTTCTTCCTGAGCAAATAAAGAAGCGCAGCAGAGAAAAAATAAAACTTTAATCTTTTTCATAGTGTAAAATTAGTGATACGCTATAAATAATTGTTGGGAGTTAATCAATTTATCAGACAAGTTATCAATATTACAAAATTATTTACTTTTTAATTGGCTTTTCATCAAGCGATTGTTAACTTTGTAGAAATAGTATTGAATTAATTATTAATGAGTAATCTATCAGGAATTGTTGATTCTTTAGAGAGTAGGGTTGTTAAACTGCTTCAAGAATATGAGAATTTGAAGCGTTTGAAGACTAAATTGGAAGATGAAATTACAATTTTAAAATCTCAACAAGATCAAAACATCATAGAAATCGATTCCTTGAAAGACGAATGTAATTCGTTAAGAATTGCAAATTCAATGCTTGGCAGTAATAAATATAAACGAGAAACAAAACTCAAAATAAATGAATTAGTTCGGGAAATTGACAAATGCATCACCCAACTTTCTGAATAAAAAAATGTCAAACCAACAAAAAATAAAACTATCAATAGCAGACAGAGTGTATCCATTAACAACTACACCTGAGCAAGAAGAAGCCTTAAGGAAAGCTACAAAGAAGATAGATGAAATGATTAAAAGGTTTGAAAAAAGTTATGCTGTAAGAGACAAGCAGGATGTATTGGCCATGTGCGCACTACAATTTGCAACTCAAGTAGCTCAAAAAGAAATAGATAAATTAGAAGATAGTCAACATATTGAAGATCAAATTGAAAAATTAAATCAAATGTTGCACGATTTTTAAATCGTAACGTTCTTAAAATAAGGTTACTGCCTACATTAATACTATTTTTGGTAAACTCAACGCGAATTCTTTAAAAAGGGCGAGTTGTAGTTGCAAAAGCGAGCCGTGTCCCTAGGGAGAGCGGATACTTGACCAACTCATTAACCCTAAACTTGTTTTAAGGAGTTTATACAAAACCAGCTATTAATGTAGGTTTTTTTATGAATAAAGCTCAAGTATATGAGTACTTGAATTCAAAAGAATATAGATATGAATGATATAATATTACCCGTAATAATAGGAGTTGTAGCAATAATTGTAGGTTATGGTATTGCAAAGATTCTTGAAAAAAATAAAGCTTCACACATTATTAAGTCTGCCAAAAAAAGGGCGACTGCAATTGCTAAGCAGGCAGGTAAAGATGCAGAATCACTTAAAAAGGATAAAATGTTACAGGCAAAAGAAAAGTTTTTAGAATTAAAGGCTGAGCATGAAAGAGTCATTTTAAATAGAGATAAAAAAATATCTGAAGCTGAGAAAAGAACGAGAGAAAAAGAATCCAAAGTGACCAGTGAATTAGCTAAAACTAAAAATTTAAATTCAAGTCTAGAATCCAAGAAAAATGAGTACAATGAAAGACTAACTTTCCTTGACAAAAGACAAGCAGAAATAGATAAAATGCATCGCAGACAAGTAGAACAACTTGAAGTCATTTCAAGTCTTTCAGCGGATGATGCAAAGGCTCAATTAATGGAGAGTATTAAAGATGAGGCTAAAACAGATGCCATGGCATATATCCAAAACTCCCTAGAAGAAGCTAAATTAACAGCCCAGCAAGAGGCAAAGAAAGTTGTCATTAATACCATCCAGCGAATAGGGACTGAAGAAGCAGTAGAAAACTGTGTTTCCGTTTTTAATTTAGAAAGTGATGATGTAAAAGGCCGGATTATTGGACGAGAAGGTAGAAATATTCGCGCTATAGAGGCTGCGACTGGAGTAGAAATAATAGTTGATGACACTCCAGATGCTATCATATTGTCTTGCTTTGATTCTGTTAGAAGAGAAATAGCTCGTTTATCATTGCACAAATTAGTGACTGATGGACGTATTCACCCCGCCAGAATTGAGGAAATAGTTAAAAAGACCAAAAAGCAAATAGAAGAAGAGATCAAAGAAGTAGGAAAAAGAACCGTAATAGATCTTGGAATTCATGGGCTTCACCCAGAATTAATTAAAGCTGTAGGAAGAATGAAATTTCGTTCCTCTTATGGTCAAAATCTATTACAACACTCTCGTGAGGTTGCAAAACTTTGTGGAGTGATGGCCTCTGAACTTGGTTTGAATCCTAAATTAGCCAAAAGAGCTGGTTTATTGCATGATATAGGGAAAGTCCCAGAAACAGAAACAGAATTGCCTCATGCTTTATTAGGAATGCAATTGGCAGAAAGGCATGGTGAAAAGCCAGACGTTTGTAATGCGATTGGAGCCCATCATGATGAAATTGAAATGAACAGTTTGTTGTCACCAATAATTCAAGTTTGTGATGCAATTAGTGGAGCAAGACCTGGAGCAAGACGACAAGTATTAGACTCCTATATTCAACGTTTAAAAGATTTAGAGGAAGTGGCATTTGGATTTAAAGGTGTCAACAAAGCATATGCCATTCAAGCCGGTCGTGAACTTCGAGTTATGGTAGAAAGCGAAAAGGTAAGTGATGAAAAAGCATCAGAATTATCTTTTAATATTTCTCAAAAAATTCAAACAGAAATGACTTATCCAGGTCAAGTAAAAGTAACTGTTATACGGGAAACAAGAGCAGTGAATATTGCAAAGTAATTATCTTCTTGGATGAAAATTATTAATTACTTGAGTTAAATGACTTTTATCGATGTGCGTGTAAATTTCAGTAGTAGTTATACTTTCATGACCTAACATTTGTTGAATTGCTCTTAAATCTGCACCGTTCTCTAGGAGATGAGTAGCAAATGAATGTCTGAAAGTATGTGGGCTGATTTTTTTTCGTATTCCAGCTTTGATTGTCAAATCCTTCACAATTTGAAATATCATAGCTCTCGTTAAATTATTCCCTCTTCTGTTTAAAAATAAAGTATCTTTTGCTGAGGGTTCTATATTTTGGATTGCTCTGATTTCTTTTTTGTAAATACTAATGTATTTGACCGTTACATTCCCTATTGGAATAAACCGTTGTTTGTTTCCTTTTCCTGTAACTTTAATAAAACCCTCATCAAAAAATAAATCGGATAGTTTAAGATTTATTAATTCTGAAACACGCAAACCACAACCATATAGTGATTCAATGATAGCTCTATTTCTTTCCCCTTGTGGTTTGCTCAAGTCAATGGTAGCGATTAATTGATCTATTTCTTTAACAGATAGCGTATCTGGTAACTTTCTTCCGGTTTTGGGACTTTCAATATGATCTACGGGATTTGTTGTTCGATATTCTTCAAAAACTAAATAGTTAAAAAAACCTTTCAAGCCAGAAATTATTCTGCTTTGCGAACGGGGATTCACCTCTTTCGCAATGTGATAAATAAATTCTTGGATGATTTCTCTATTTATGATTACTGGTGAATCTTTAATTGAGGAATCATCTAGCCATTTCACTAATTTTTTAATATCGAAAGAATAGTTTGAAATTGAATTTTCTGACAATCCTCTTTCTATTTTTAAATAATCCTGATAATATTTTAAAGCATCCAACCAGTTCATTTGTAGAAAATAATTAATTACAACTATTAAACATAATGTATAAATTTTTATTAGACAAACGACTAGATTAATTATATTTGAAAAACTTAAAAATTAACACAATTATGAAAAAAATTATTTTTTTATCGCTTATGGTATTATTTACTGCTAAATCCCTTTCGCAAGGAGTAGATTTAGGGGTCAAGGTTGGGGCAAATTTTACCACACTTACTGAATTACCAGATGTAGATACTAAAACGGGTTTAAACTTTGGTGCATTTTTTACCATTAAATTTAATGACAAGATTGCGATACAAGGAGATGTTCTTTATTCACAACAAGGAGCAGAATTTGATTTAGATAAAGTGGATTTAGATTATGTAAATGTGCCTATTGTCTTTAAATATTACCTGGTTAAAAGACTCAATCTTCATGTTGGTCCCCAATTTGGTTTTTTGGTAAGCGATTTTGATGCTAGTGAATTTGAAGATAGTTATGAATCAACAGATGT
>ENA-UZWV01007574-UZWV01007574.1-metagenome-genome-assembly--contig:-Day-3-1m-contig-7574_pt2 | contig 15764 bp, 18 predicted proteins | sample MGYA00260342_ERZ794902 | MGnify/ENA metagenome assembly ERZ794902
CTCTGGGACCTCCAGCACAAGTTCATCATGTACCTGCATAATCATGCGGCTTTTAAGGTCGCTATTTTCTAACCAGCTATCCACATTAATCATTGCCATCTTAATAATATCGGCGGCGGTGCCCTGCATCGGCGCATTAATCGCAGTGCGCTCGGCGGCCTGGCGCAACATACCATTTCTGGCGTTAATCTCTGGCAAATATAGGCGGCGCCCATAGGCGGTTTCTACATAGCCCCTCTCTGCGGCGCTGTGGCGAATATTGTTCATGTAATTCTGCACCCCCGGATAGCGGGCAAAGTAGAGCTCGATATATTCTGCAGCCTGTTTGCGACCAATATTTAATTGACGCGCCAAACCAAAGGCTGACATGCCATAAATTAAGCCAAAATTAATCGCCTTGGCGCTGCGGCGTTGATCAATGGTGACTGCGTCGGTCTCAACATCGAACACTTCGGCCGCGGTGGCGCGATGAATATCCTGACCAGCGGCAAAGGCACTTAACAGACTCGGGTCTTCGGATAGGTGCGCCATAATTCGCAGCTCAATCTGGGAATAATCCGCAGCGACCAGCTTGCTGCCCGGTGAGGCCACAAAGGCTTGGCGCACGCGACGACCCTCGGCAGTGCGTATGGGAATATTTTGCAAATTCGGATCTGAGGAGGACAGCCTGCCTGTAGCGGTTCCCGCCTGGTGATATGAGGTATGGATACGCTTGGTGGTTGGATTGATCATGGTTGGCAGCTTGTCAGTATAGGTCGATTTTAGCTTTGCCAGCCCGCGGTGTTCCAAAATAACTTTTGGCAATGGGTAGTCTAGTGCCAGTTCTTGCAATACTTCTTCTTTGGTCGAAGGTGCGCCTTTGGCGGTTTTTTTCAATACTGGAATTTCAAGTTTGGTAAAAAGTATTTCACCCAACTGTTTTGGCGATGCCAAATTAAATTCCTGCCCTGCCAGACTCCAAGCCTGGGTTTCCAGTTCAGTCAGCCGCTCAGATAACTCCTGACTTTGGGTAAATAATAATGTGTCGTCCACCTTGGCGCCTGTGCGCTCAATTCGCGATAGCACTGATATTAAGGGCAGCTCTATATCATTGAATACTTTTCCCAGCGTTGGCTCTTTGCTCAGCTGTGGCCAAAGAGTATCGTGAAGTCGCAAGGTTATATCTGCGTCTTCCGCTGCGTAGGGGCCGGCTTCCTCTAAGGCAACCTGATTAAAAGTAAGTTGAGCTGCACCTTTGCCTGCCACATCGCTAAAACTTATGGTTGTTTGATCTAAATATTTTAAGGCTAAGCTATCCATATCATGACGTGTCGCCACTGAGTCAAGGACATAAGATTCAAGCATTGTGTCAAATGCGATGCCCCGCAAATCAATGCCGTGCTGAGCCAGAACGCTCATATCATATTTTAAATTTTGACCCACTTTTTTAATGTCTTTATTTTCTAAGTAGGGTTTTATGTTGTCTAAGACATAGTCTCGATTCAGCTGCTCTGGGGCACCTAAATAATCATGTCCGAATGGGATATAAGCTGCTTCGTTAAGGTCTACCGCAATGGATATGCCAACTAGATCGGCACGCATATAATCGAGACTGGTAGTTTCTGTGTCCACTGCAACTAGGGATGAATTTTTTATCTTTTCCAACCAATGAGTAAATTCTTCACGAGTTAGGATCGTTTGATAATCTTTTTCACAGTCCTCCTCAGAGACTTGCATTTCTGCACTAGGCTCGTCGGATACAGCTTCAGTTACTGAAGACAATTCAAAACTATCTGGAGTGTTTATTGCGGTTGTGACTTCCTCAATCCAGGTTTTAAATTCCATCTCTTTAAACAGTTCTAGCAAGGCACTTTGATCCGGCTCTGAGTTATGCAACTCGGTCAGTTCCAGAGGCATTTCAACATCAGTTTTTATAGTGGCTAACTGGTAGGAGAGATAAGCCAGCTCTTTGTGCTCTTCAAGTTTTGGTGCCATTGTTTTAGCACCACGAAAAGCTAATGTGGCAACTTCATCAAGGCGTGCGTAAATATCATCCAGTCCGCCGATGCCCTGCAATAGCCCCAGCGCGGTTTTTTCACCCACACCTGGTACGCCAGGAATGTTGTCAGATTTATCACCCAGCAATGCGAGGTAGTCAATAATTAATTCTGGTGGAATACCAAATTTTTCTACCACCCCTTCCCTGTCCATAACTGTGTTAGTCATGGTGTTTTCCATAACAATATGTTCATTGACCATCTGGGCAATATCTTTATCGCCAGTAGAGATTACCACCGGTTGCTCTGCTTCAGTAGCCTGCACAGCCAAGGTGCCAATCACATCATCGGCTTCCACACCTTCGATCACCAACATGGGCATACCCATTGCTTGAATGATTTTGTGAATGGGCTCAATCTGCAGACGTAAATCATCTGGCATGGGTGGGCGATTTGCTTTGTAATCGCTATACATCTCGTCGCGGAAGGTTTTGCCCTTGGCGTCAAAGACCACCACATGGGTACTGTTGGGGTAATCTTTTTGTAGACGGCGCATCATATTGATAACGCCTTTCACAGCGCCTGTTGGATTGCCTTTACTATTAGTCAGCGGTGGCAGCGCATGGAACGCTCGGTAGAGGTAAGAGGAACCATCAACTAGAATCAGCGGTATTTTTGTAGACATAATTGGCGTGCTTTTTTTGATCAGGCTTTAAGCTTTAAGGATACATGATTTACTGGAAGCAGGCCTTAAATTGCGCCACCAGCGTGCCGATAAATTCACTGTAAGCGCGCGCGCTCATGCTTTGGGAGAGGCCCTGTGGGTCAAGAGGCACCAGCGGCAAGCCATATTCGGCTGCAATAATCGCGGCGTCCTTGTCCTGGTACTGGGGCTCGACAAACACGCAGCTGACATTGGTTTTTTCAATACTACTACGCAGGCGGTATTGCGTTTTTGCACCCTGAGCACCACCACTGGCATTTCTGATTGAGAGGCCGGGCTTTAAATCAAAGGCGGCGGCGAAATGAGCATAGGCCTGATGGTGACTCAAGTAGGTTTTATCATCAATGGCGGCTAGTTCAGACTTTAATTGCGATAGATATTGGCGATTGATAATCTCTTTAAGTGGCAGACCCAGACGCGCTTGGATCTCTGCGGCAATTTTATTACCGTTATCAGGATTGAGCCATAGATGGGGGTCGGCTTCCATACTGTGGTCATCGTTTTCACTCGGCTCCGGATTCTGGGGCTGTGTTAAGGGAAGGTCCATCGCGGTAAGCAGCTTGTCGCTAGACAGTTTCGACATTGTTTTGCCACTTCTGACCTCAAAGCCCCCACCAATCCATATGACCAAGTCGGCATCTGCTATTTTTCTCAGCGCGGACACAGGTAAGGTGAAATCATGAGGTGATTGACCGGCGGGCATTAGATACTGCACCTCCGCAGCATCGCCTACGGCGGACTTAGCGATTATTGCCAATGGTTTGATGCTGGTGACAATTAGCGGTCTGGCATCAGGCTGTAACTGTTCCGCCGCCGCGATGGTTCCAAGAAGGAGCAACCAGCCAAAAATGTAATATTGTATCTTTTTAATAATCATAAAGTGTCAATGCGACCTGTCTACCTGCGATTTTCAGCGCCCAAGGAAATCCAAGGCTGAGCGACCCGTTTATTATTGTTATATTATAACGTATTATGCATTAAGTTCCTTACTCAGTAGGCTCCCGATGCTTACAAATTCAAGACTTGTGCACCAGCCTCATGATCATGAGCGCTGCATCAATGCAGCCTTGCTGTGCGCCCATGACCTCTGCGCAGAGAAAAATGCCCGAATGACCAAAACTCGAGAATCTGTGCTGCGCCTGCTGTGGCAGAGCTACCGGCCCCTAGGGGCGTATCAGTTGCAGGATCAACTCGCCGAGATGTTAGACAAACCTATTGCACCGCCCACAGTGTATCGGGCTATCGAGTTTTTGTTACAGTTGGGTCTAATCCACCGCATCCATTCGTTAAATGCCTATATTGGCTGCCCCTTTCCCAATAGCGAGCACAGCAATCTTTTTATGATTTGCACCCAATGCGGCAGCGCCGCTGAGGTGGCACATAATACAGTAAATAACGTGCTACAAAGCACCTGTGATAAGCTGAATTTTACCTTGCAAAGTCAAAGTATCGAGCTTTTTGGTCTATGCCCTAGATGCTCTGATAATACTGAGGTCTCAAATCATGACTAACCCACTGATGACCCTAAACGGAGTTAATAAGTCTTTTGCTGGCCAGCATGTCCTGCAAAATATCGACCTGCAACTTAATCAAAGCGAAATTACCACGCTTATTGGGCCCAATGGGGCTGGTAAATCAACATTGGTACGGATTGTTTTGGGACTATTGCAACCAGACTCTGGCTCTGTGATATGTGGCGCGAATCTGAACATTGGCTATATGCCGCAAAAGCTGCATATTGACCCTACCCTGCCTATCTCGACATGCCGCTTTTTACAACTGGCCAATACCTCTCATCAGGCCTGCCACAGCGCCCTTGAATCTGTGGGTATTGGCCATCTGGCCACAACTCCGATACAAAAACTTTCTGGTGGCGAAATGCAGCGTGCACTACTGGCCCGGGCTATCTTGCGCAAGCCAAACTTGCTAGTTTTGGATGAGCCGGTACAGGGCGTTGATATCAACGGTCAAAACGCGCTTTATAAGATGATCGCTGACCTGAGTAAAAGCCTTAACTGCGCCGTATTGATGGTGTCTCATGACCTGCATATTGTGATGTCAGCGACTGACCAGGTGATTTGTCTCAATCACCATATATGCTGCCAAGGGCGTCCTGAACAGGTCACCCAGGATCCAGCCTATCTCGATATATTTGGTCAGACTGCGATCTACGCTCACCATCATGACCACCAGCATAGCGTTCATGGTGAGGTGCTTGACGCCAATGGCGTGCATCGGCACGGGGAGGGTTGTGATCATGATTGATTTTTTACTTTATGCCTTGCTCGCTGGGCTCGGCGTTGCTGTAGTGGCGGGGCCTCTGGGCTGTTTCGTGGTATGGCGGCGCATGGCTTATTTTGGTGATACTCTGGCCCATAGCGCGCTGTTGGGTGTGGCTTTGGGGGTATTACTGGAGGTTAATCTCAGCATCACGGTAACTGCGGTGCCGCTGCTGATGGCTCTGGGTCTGGTGGTGCTGGAGCAGAGGGGATTTTTATCGCTGGATACATTGCTGGGCATCCTGTCCCATTCCGCTCTCGCGGCTGGGCTGGTGGTTATTTCCCTTTTGCCGGACGTGCGCATTGATTTAATGTCGCTGCTATTTGGCGATCTGCTGTCTGTAACAACTGATGATCTCTGGGTTATCTACGGTGTTGCGGCGCTAGTATTAGTTTTACTTGCTGCACTGTGGAAACCACTTATCAATATCACCGTAGACCCAGAACTGGCAGCAGTGGAGGGCACTAACGTTGCAGTGGTGCGCACTGCACTAATGCTAATCACGGCACTGGTGATCGCAATCGCGATGAAGATTGTCGGGGTACTGCTGATTACCGCGCTTCTGATTATTCCTGCGGCGACCGCCCGCCGAGTTAGCCATACGCCAGAGAAAATGGCCCTGGCTGCGAGCGCGATTGCTATGATAACGGTCGTAATGGGGTTAGCACTGTCCTGGACTACCGATGCACCGGCCGGGCCATCGGTTGTGCTCTGTGCCGCGCTGCTGTTTACGCTGTCTCAGGGCGTTCGGCAACGAGCCTGATAGAGATTAGAAGGTCGAGTAAATCGAACGCCAGGTGCTACGCAATGTGGTCTCACTGTGGGGCGCTTTAAAGAAGCCGTGATAGTGCCCCTTGGGATTAATTAGTACCAGCTGGGTACTGTGGTCAATTGTGTAATCTTGGCCCTCCAAAGGGACCTTATTATAGGCAACATTAATCTCGGCAGTTAGACGACGAATAAGATGCTTATTGCCTGTAACACCGATAAATTCATCGTTGAAGAAGGGCACGTACTCGGCTAATTTTTCTACCGTGTCACGCTCTGAATCCAGTGAGATCATCACAATCTGTAGGTTGTCTTTTTCACTGTCTTTCATCTTACTGTAGGTATCATTGAGAACAGCCAGAGTAGTCGGGCAGATATCGGGGCAGTTGGTAAAACCAAAGAAAACGATCGTCCAGGTATCCTGCATTCGCGCGATATTAAAGGTCTCCCCGCGGTGATCGACAAGATCGAAGTCGCTGAAGATCCGCGGTTGGTTCAGCACGATAGCGCCATTGGCTCGCAGCTGGTCGTCATTCATGATAACTGGCTGATTCATACGCCAGATAAAACCATAGACCACCAGTAGAATAAAGGCGACTACCATGGCGATGGTACGACGAATTGCGGCTTGCTGTTCCATATTCTCGGTCCTGTTTAGAGTCAGATTATCTCTGTGGTTATGACAGTTTAAGGCTAGATGTAGTGGAGCTTTTCAATCAGGTAATGGTCAAGTAGCATCAGTGCAAACAACACCATCAGGTAAATAATCGAGAACCTAAACGTTTTCATGCCACTGTCTTTGTCGAGCCACATAACCACTGCCCAGTATAAAAATCGGCCTCCCAACAACAACGAGCCCACCAAATAGAGTAGGCCAAACATGCCGGTTAGGTAGGGCAATGTTGTAATCACCATCAACATAACTGTATAGAGCAAAATATTGATTTTGGTGTATCTCTCGCCATGCGTGACGGGAAGCATGGGAATATCCGCTTTGGCATATTCTTCTTTACGGTGGATTGCCAGCGCCCAAAAGTGAGGCGGAGTCCAAGCAAAAATGATCAATACCAGAAGCAGGGCGTTATGATGGATCTCGCCAGTCACTGCGACCCAGCCCAAAAGCGGCGGTGCCGCACCTGCTAGCCCGCCGATCACGATGTTTTGTGGCGTCGCGCGCTTGAGGAACATGGTGTACACAAAGGCGTAACCCACAGAGGACGCGAGTGTTAACCAAGCAGTCAGTACATTGGTGAAGACGATAAGGATAGCCATGCCGGCAATACCTGTCACCATGGCAAAGATCTGCGCCTGCTGAGGCTCAAGACGTCCTTGGGCAATGGGCCTGTCCGCGGTACGCGCCATTTTGTCATCCACATTGCGATCGACAATATGATTGACGGCCGCAGCGGAACCAGCACATAGGGCGATGCCCAGATTACCAAAGACCAGTATTTGCAGCGGTATTGACTGATCTGTCGCCAGCAACATGCCGATGACTGAGGTCAGTATCATCAGGGCGACAACATTTGGCTTGCATAGCTCTAGGTAGTCGCGCCAGGTTACTGCTGTGTTGGTATCAACGTTGGACATTGTGTTTTATTCCCAATGGCTCGATTTTATTGTTATCGGTTTGGCGAGTATTTTAACAGATGTTTAAGGTCTTCAAGCAGTCCACCGCCATCGTGCTGCTGGGTGTAGTACAAAACAGCCTGATAATCTGGGGTTACTACGAAGTAGCGCGTTTCAAGCATATCCCAATCAGCCGAGGTGCCCTGTAAAAGCTCAGTCAGAGATGAGCTCTCAATAGGCTGAATTCTTAGGTAAGGGTGAACTGCCTGAAGCTCTTCTAGATCGATAAGCTCTAGGCTGGCAGTATCTGGAAGGTAAATTCGCTCAAGACGACCACTGGACTTGCCCAACAACATATGAATCTGGCGGCTGTTAATCAGCACATCCTGACAACCCTGGTTACAGCCTTCACCGCCGGCCGCGACGACTTTCCACTTTGGCGCTTCCCCTTGGGGCAGTGACGCCAGCAATTGGCTCATATCCACAGTCGGGCTAATGATCTCACCCTGGTTGGTGGTACCCATGCGCTCCATCATGGCGATACGCTGTTCTTCTGTCTTGGGAACCATTAAAAAACCGGCCAATATCACGCCAAACACAATAACCAGCATCAACCAAATCTGGTATTGGAAGCTACGCTGTGCAGCGGTTATTTCAGTCTGTTCTGTCATTGTTATAAACCTTTTACTGGAAAAGCTTCACGCCTAGCTTATATGCCGGCGCGCTGTTTTGACCTGTCCGCCAAATTGGAATTGGCGACCACCGTCATGATTAATAGTACCAGTGCCATGACGAACCATTGCACGGCATAACCGGTGTGCTTGGCTGGCTGAACTGACACTGTGGCCCACCCCGTCTGCAATGCGCCCGGACTGTCTTGATCAAGACGCAGCTGATAGGGGAAAAACTCCTGGCCAAATAATTCCTCTGCACGGGCAGCTGAAATCCATCCAACACGCGCTGGCCATTGGTTGACAAGGCCAATGCCATCATCAAGGCGGTAGCCACCCAATGTCTGGTATAGAGCGCCGCGCAGCTGAACTGTACCAGCGACAGCCTTAATATCTGGCAGTCTATTACGATCCAGCGAAGCCGGAACCCAGCCACGATTAACTAATATTTTCTGGTCTAGCCCAGCAACAGTGAACGCTTCAAGTATTTCATAGCCAGGTCGAGCATTCTTGACGCGATTGTCGAGAATCAGTCGACGGCTCGCATCTAACTCCCCCGACAACCAGGCACTGCGATACTGTAAGTTGGCATCACCGACTAAATCGCCGATAGTGGCCGGTGCAGCCTGCTGATTTGCATTGTATTGATTAAGAATACGCTGCTTCTCATCAGCCCGATCTAATTGCCAAAACCCTAGAATTATCAATAGCGGAAACAGACATAGACTGAGCAATAATATTTTTTTATTGGGCTGCCAGTGAAATCGCTGCGTAGATAATTGGGGCTTTATGGTCATCTGTGTTTAAATTCCATCCTTTCTCAAGAGTGGTCAATATTATGCTGTTAAAGACTATTATCGTTGTTCTGTTTATCGCCGTGCTAGTTAGCTTGTTTAGCGGACTAAACTTTCTAGTTAAAGATCTGGGCAATTCCAAGCGACGCTTGCTAGTTGCTCTGGGCACGCGCATTACACTGGCTGCGCTACTATTGGGGACTATTGGTTACGGCATCTATACGGGTCAGCTTGGCAGTACAGCACCCTGGGATCGCAAACTACACCCGGAAGCTATCAGAGTAACCCCTCAGTAAGCACCGCCGGCGCCAGCGCCAGCACCTGCCAAAAAATCTAAGTAACTTTTTGCACAGATAAAAACGGCCAGGGGTTTCCTGGCCGCATAGTAAACACTAGTACTTGCTACGTAAGTATGTAGACAAATATAAACAGGCCCACCCACACCACGTCGACAAAGTGCCAATACCAAGAGGCCGCTTCAAAACCAAACTGATCTTCATGGCTAAAATGCCCCTTGAGACCGCGCAGCCATTGTATCAACAGCATAACCGTTCCCAAGGTAACGTGCATACCGTGAAAACCGGTCAGCATAAAGAATGTTGTTCCGTAGATGCCCGACTCGAGTGTAAGACCCAGCTCTTGATAGGCGTGTATATATTCCTCTGCTTGCAGAAACAGGAAGAATATACCCAGCGCCACAGTGATACCCAGCCATCTATTAAACTTTTTACGGTTGTCGTCTTTCAAGGCTACGTGCGCAATATGAACGGTTACGCTGGACGTCAACAGGACAACAGTATTCCAGAAAGGTAACCACGAGCCCCAGTTAAATATGCCAGGGTTATTCATCGCCTCATCTGGCCCTTTAAACTGAGCAGCATCACCATTGACTGCCTGATCTGGTGTTACCATCGGTGGCCAGACATTTTCATATCCAGGGTACAGATATTGTGCATTGGCTGCCGCGGCATCAGTTGGTGTATTGTCGAACCAACCCACGGCTGCTTCACCACCAATCCAGGAGCTCACTAGAACGCGAACATAAAACAGGGCACCGAAGAAACAAGCAAAGAACATCACTTCAGAGAAAATAAACCACAGCATGCCTAACACATAGGATTGCTTGAGCTGCGGGCTGGCAAGACCGCGCATATTTTCATCAATGACGATGCTCCACCATTTGTACAAGACGGCGGCCATAATCAATGAGCCAAACAGGAAGATTGTGGCAGTGCCACCTTCCAACACCCATGAGGCTGCGCCATAAGCCATTACACCCATGCCAGTTGCCGCAAATATGGGCAATTTACTCTGGTCGGGAACGTAATAAGTACCTTCAGTTGACATTGTTACTCTCCGTTTACTGTACTTGTGAGATCTGCGCTGCGGCACGATCTGTTATATCAAACATTGTGTAGGACAGTGTTACTGTATTAACACTACGCGGTAGATCTGGATCTACAATAAACACCAACGCTAGCTCAGCACTCTCGCCTGCAGCCAGAGGCTGATTGTTAAAGCAGAAGCATTCCGTTTTGTGGAAGTAGTCTGCGGCATTATTGGGCAGCACATTTGGAATGGCTTGGCCCAACATATCTTGCCCGGTTCGGTTATGGGCGTGGAAAACCACTTCGCGAGACTCGCCCGGATGAACCACTACTCGCTCTTCAATGGGATAAAAATCCCATGGCATAGTTGCGTTATTGGTCGCAACAAACTGCACTTCAATATCTCTCGATGTATCTACTTCTACTGCGACTGCTGTGTATGCACCATCTGTTTTGCCGCCAATCCCAGTGATCTCACAAAAAAGATCATAGAGCGGCGGCAACACAAATATTGCAAACATAAACATGGCGGCGGCCAAAGCGATTAGCTTCGCCAGTAGCTTGCGGTTATTAAGGCGCGCCGACATGCTTAACAGTCTCTTACTTAACTGTCGGTGGAGTAGAGAATGTGTGGTACGGCGCTGGTGTGGGCACTGTCCACTCCAGTCCTTCTGCACCTTCCCAAACCTTCGGATCGTCTGTTGGCTTGCCCCAACCGATAGTGCGAATTACGTTAAACAGGAACAAAATCTGAGCACCACCGTACATAAATGCACCTATGCTTGAGACCATGTTCCAGTCTGCAAACTGCAGACCGTAATCGGCGTAACGACGTGGCATACCAGCCAGACCTAAGAAATGCTGCGGCATAAAGGTGATGTTGAAACCGATAAAGGCGATCCAGAACTGAACCTTGCCCATGGTTTCGTCATACATCTTGCCACACCACTTTGGCAGCCAGTAATAAACCGCGGCTGTGCCACTAAATACCGCACCAGCGACCATTACATAATGGAAGTGGGCAACTACAAAGTAGGTGTCGTGGTACTGCATATCCGCTGCGGCAATGGACAGCATCATTCCGGTGAAACCGCCGAAGGTGAACAGGATTACAAAAGCAATACTGAACAGCATGGGCGTTTCAAACGTCAGTGAGCCACGGTACATGGTGGTGATCCAGTTAAAGACCTTCACACCTGTTGGCACCGCAATCAGCATGGTGGCGTACATAAAGTACAGCTCACCGGCGATTGGCATACCCACGGTAAACATATGGTGAGCCCAAACAACAAACGACAGGAAGGCAATCGCGGCAGTGGCGTAAACCATTGACGAGTAACCAAACAGCGGCTTGCGGCTGAACGTTGGAATAATCTGCGAAACTACACCAAAGGCGGGCAGGATAATAATATATACCTCAGGGTGACCGAAGAACCAGAACACGTGCTGGAACAGTACCGGATCACCGCCACCAGCAGCATCAAAGAAGCTGGTACCGAAGTTAATATCCATCAACATCATGGTTACCGCGCCGGCCAGTACTGGCATTACTGCTACCAGCAAAAATGCGGTGATAACCCAGGTCCAAACGAACAGTGGCATTTTCATGTAGGTCATGCCAGGTGCGCGCATATTCATTACCGTAGCGATAATGTTAATGGAGCCCATAATTGATGATGCACCCATAATATGCACACCAAAGATAAAGTAGTTCACTGTATCCGGTGCATAGGTGGTTGAGAGTGGTGCGTAGAAAGTCCAACCAAAGTTAGGACCGCCACCTTCCATAAATAAAGTCGAAGTCAAAATTGCAAATGCGAACGGAAGAATCCAGAAGCTCAGGTTGTTCATACGTGGCAATGCCATATCTGGCGCGCCGATCATCATCGGAATCAACCAGTTAGCCAGGCCGACAAAAGCCGGCATAATCGCACCAAACACCATGACCAAACCATGCATCGTGGTCATCTGGTTAAAGAACTCAGGCTTGATAAGCTGCATACCAGGCTGGAAGAGTTCTGCGCGAATAATCATTGCGAATGCGCCGCCCATAATAAACATGGCGAAGCTGAACCACAGGTACAGTGTGCCAATATCTTTATGGTTGGTCGTAAAGACCCAACGACTTATATATTTTCCCCAGCCATCAGCCAGAGTTGCGGGACCATGTGCCATATCAAATTCTCCCTATTGGCCTTGTTTGTAGTTAAGAACATCGATTGGCTGTGTTAAATCGCCAACATCGTTGCCCCATGCGTTGCGCTCGTAGTGAACGACCGCCGCAATATCAACTTCAGAAAGCTGATCAGCAAATGACTGCATCGAAGTGCCAGCCACGCCATCAATAAGCACGGCGATATGACCTTCTTTTGCGCCCAATGCTATTGGGCTGTCTTTCAACGCAGGGAAAACGCCAGGAATACCGTTACCATCGCTTTGATGACAGGCAGCACATGAACGCTCATAAACTTCCTCACCACGAACCATCAGCTCGTCGAACGTCCACTCTTTGCCGATAGTCGACGCATAGATGGCCGCTTCTTCTTTCTTGCCGGCCAACCATTCATTGTATTCAGCTTCTTCTTTTACCTCTACAACAACAGGCATAAAGGCATGGCCGATACCACAGAGCTCAGTACATTCACCGACATAGGTGCCTGGAACATCTGTTTTTGCCCAAGCGGCAGTAAACAGTCCTGGTACCGCATCGCGCTTAACACCGAAGTCGGGGACCCACCAGCTGTGGATTACGTCGTTACCTGTTATCAGGAAGCGAACTTTCTTACCCGTTGGAATAACCAGAGGCTGAGTCACTTCTCGAAGGTAATGCTCACCTTTCGGTGTGCGGCCGTAGATTTCATCCTGGGAGGTACGCAGTTCACTCATAAACTTGACGCCTTCACCAATATATTCGTACTGCCATTTCCACTGATATCCAGTTACCTTGATATCAATGTCTGCATTTTCAGTGTCATACACTTTTAGCAGTGCGCTTGTTGCTGGAATTGCCATAACGATCAAAATGAGCGCTGGAACAATGGTCCAAATCAATTCAACAACATGATGTTCGTGGAAGTTTGCCGCCACAGCGCCGCGTGATTTGCGGTGCGCGTACATGACGTAAAACATAAAGCCAAATACGGCGATACCGATGACGGTACAGATCCACATCATAATCATGTGAATATCGTAGGCTGCTTGACTGACTTCTGTCACTCCCTGAGGCATATTGAGCTGCCGCGTTGTGCTCTCCGCACTAACGCTGCCGGCCATTGCAAGTGCAACGGCTGGACTCAGCAGTCCCAAGAAAAGTGCTTGCGCTCTTTTCAACATCGCTTGTTTCTCCGTGGTAAATTAGGAATTAAAGCTTTTGCTTTACTGGCCTAGCCCATAATTGTCGCTGGCCCCTGTAAAAGCGCGGCGATTGTAGCAAAAGACTATACGTTTCACTAGCCGGAATGTGATCAAATTAAAGCGCAAAATTCAGCGTTTGACTCTGCCTGCTGGGCAAAAACCACAATCTTTGTGGCAGGGGACCTAAAATCTGCTAGATTTAAGATGGAGGTCGCCAATCGCATCAGAGCAGTCACTAGTGAATATAAGCTTCGTAAATAGATATTTTAGCTAAAACGAGACCCTCTTTATGCTGACACTTTCAGCACGCACCAGTGAATTCCTAGCTGCCTATTTATATGAACGGGTAGCGAATCTGCATCATTCTATTAGCTTGCGCGACGATGATGGCACGGTGGCACTGGCCTCGTTTATTGGACGCTATGTTGAGTTAGCGCCAGATTTCATCACCGCCTTTGAAGATTTCTTGTCCGCCGCTGATATCATCGGTGAGATTGATCAGCAGGTTAAGACCGCGCGCGAGTTCCTTGATGTGCCGCTTGAGATTGTCTCCATAGAAGAACGGCTAGAAGCCCATATGTATCAAGCCTATCTGGCACACCGCGTATTGGAAGAGTTAAATGATGTTCTCAAGATCAATTATAACTGCCCAATTATTCCCATCGATATGACTCGCTCTAATCTGATTGTTCACCATATTATTGGCGAACCCTTTGCCAACCAGATAGACAGCGCCATTCAATTGCTCAACAAAAAACTGATCAGCGCTATCGCGAGAGATGCCAGCCTAGAAAGAAAAATCTCATCCTATTTGGCAACCCTTGGCAATGATCCGGTAACCCGCTATCCCTGCCTCACAGAGTCTTCAAATATTCGCCTACTCTTTACGACCCAAAATTCGCGAGTGCGCCGCCACTGATTTAAAACCCAAGGCGCGCTTATGTCGCCAGCGACTGCAGCTCTACCCCTTAGGATCCATTAATTTTACCGGCTGAGTCTGACTGGCAATATCATCACTACTAATATTTACCCGCGTTTCGACCTCGCGAGGTACTGAAGACAGACGCATCTCATCTTTAAAGCCACAGCTAACACATTCTCTATAATCGACACCGGCCTCGGCATAGACCTGCATTTTGTCCATTTCGGCGCACTTGGGGCAGGTTACGCCTGCAATAAATCGTTTTTTAGTTGAAAATGCCATCAATACATCACCACAATAGGAACCTTTATTATATCGGGCATTGCTGCATATGGATCACTCAATTCGCTCCCACAAGGGAATTTCTCCCAAACTCGGTCAACGTGTCTACGTGGATCCGGCCGCAACAGTTATTGGGAATGTCAGCCTCGGGGATGATTCCTCAGTCTGGCCCGGCGCGGTTATTCGCGGCGATATGCACTCGATCACGGTGGGCGCCCGCTCCAATGTTCAGGACAATGCGGTGCTGCATATCACCCATGCCTCTGACTTTAATCCCGGTGGCTTTCCCCTAACCATTGGTGATGATGTTGTCATTGGCCACCGCGCGGTACTGCATGGCTGTACCCTGGGCGACAGAATTCTGGTGGGTAATGGCGCTATCGTAAATGACGGCGCGGTTGTTGAAGATGAAGTAATTATTGGCGCTGGTTGTTTGGTGCCACCGGGCAAAACCCTAGAGAGCGGCTTTGTTTATGTCGGCAACCCATGCAAGCAAATGCGTCAACTGTCAGATAAAGAACGGGGCTTTTTTACCTATTCCCCAGCCAATTATGTAAAGCTAAAAGACCAATATTTACGGGAGCAAGAGGCCCTTACACAAGATTAAAGAAGCGCTCTAAGATGTCTGATAACGGCTTTTGTCTCAGGGCGAACACCGCGCCAAAGATTAAATGACTCGGCAGCCTGCTCAACCAGCATACCCAAACCATCGGTGGTCTGCGCGTCGCCACGCCGTGCCCAGTTCATAAATGGGGTTGGCTCAGCGCCATACATCAAGTCATAGCAGCGGGCTGTTTCGGAAGGGCTGCCCAACAAGCTGTCAGGCAGGGCCGGCATGCCGCCCTTGAGACTGGCGCTGGTGCCATTAATAATTAGATCGAACTCCTGACCATCGAGCATATCTAGGCCACAGCCCAAAATATAACCCAGCTCAGCAAATCCTTTGGATAGCTGTAAGGCTTTATCAACACTGCGGTTGGCAATCACTATGTGCTGCGGCTGTTCTTCTAGGATGGCCTCTAAAATGCCGCGCACCGCACCCCCAGCACCCAAAATAAGCACTCGTTTTGCGCGGATCTCCCAGCCCAGATTAGTT
>ENA-UZWV01006121-UZWV01006121.1-metagenome-genome-assembly--contig:-Day-3-1m-contig-6121_pt1 | contig 15687 bp, 16 predicted proteins | sample MGYA00260342_ERZ794902 | MGnify/ENA metagenome assembly ERZ794902
ACAATTTTGCGATCGCCTAATCTGAACCAGCATCAGAGTTTGAGCGCAAAACGTCACGGCGCAGCATCTGGCCCAGCAGCTTAACAAATCGGTGGCCTAGGGTCAGGGCCACGATCGCCAGCCCTACGGCGATACCCGCCCAAATACCGACGCCATCAAACCCCAGCCAGAACCCCAAAACATACCCAACCGGAAGGCCGATAGCCCAATATCCAATCACCGCAATCAGCAGTGGCACTGACGTGTCTTGAATGCCGCGCAAAAGGCTTAACGCCATCACTTGGCCGCCATCAACGAATTGAAACAACCCAGACACCACAAGTAAAACCGCGCCCAGCGCAAGAATTTGATCGCGGGCAGGATCATGCGCATCGATGAAAAGCCCCACCAAAGCCGTTGGAAAGGTTACAAACAGGATCAATGTCAGTAAAGAAAGACCGATTGAGGCCAAAGTTGCAACCACGGCGCCGTCGCGTAAACCGACAAAATCTTTGCGGCCATAAGCGTTTCCCGCCCGCACCGTCGCCGCCGCAGCCAAGCCTAGATGTACCACAAACGTAACGCTTGAAATTTGGAGCGCAATGCCATGCGCCGCCAGCGCAATCACCCCCAACCAGCCCATCATAACCGAAGAGGCGTAAAACAATCCCGCTTCCGCCAAATGCGTCAATCCAATCGGCATTCCTATTTTGAACAGTTTTGAAAAGATGCTCCAATCAGGCCGCCAAAACCGTAGGAATAATTTATGCTCTGGCAAGCGCCGCCACGCATAAAGCGCGATGGCCAGCGCGCTGAGCAGATGCACGGCCAGTGATGCCCACGCCGCGCCGCCTACGCCAAGTTCGGGCGCTCCATATTTGCCAAAGATAAGCAAATAGTTCAGCGGAATATTGAGCAAAAGCGCCGCGACCGTAATCGCCAACACCACTTGCGTAAGCTCAAGGGCCGCAAGATAATTTTTCAGCACCAAAACCACCAAAGCCGGGATCAACCCAAAACTTAAAATCCGCAGATAATTCTGCGCCAAGTCTGCCAGCATTGGATCTTGCCCCAGCGCCACAAAAACAAATTCCGAACACCAAAAAAGCGAAAATACCCCTGCGGAATAAATGATGGACAACCACAATCCCATGCGGGTTACGCGGCGAATTTGAACCGCATCCTCGCGCGCTGCTGCGCTTGCCACCAGCGGCAAAAGAGCATGCCCAAACCCTGCGCCTAATATGAACACAACGAAGAAAAAAGAGCTGCCCAAAACTAAGGCTGCCAGCGCCTCAACAGAATACCATCCAGTCATCACGGTATCGACGACGCCGATAGAAATCTGCGCAATATTGCCAAGGATAAGCGGCAATCCCAACGAACAAATGGCTCGGAAATGTTGATAGCGGGTCAAGTCAACCTCCTGCACCTTGATAGGCCATAGGGCCGCAGCAGCAAGCTTTAAATCGCCACCCGCGTCAGGCAGCCTTCAGACGCAGCGATTGCCCGCTTGTAAAAGAACAATACCCAAAGCTATGACGCAAAATTTCTGAAATATTTCACCAGGCAAGTTTTCAAGGCAGATTCTCAAGACAGGTCAAATTTGCAAGGCCGATGTAGCCCAAACAGGGAGGCAATTTGTATTTATTCTCTGTTTGGGCCACGACACAACCGGCAAGGTGAGCGAAATACCGGCCGCCATTACTCGCCCTGCCTTGCTCTTCCCGCCATGAAGAGCCTGCAACACCAACATGCTCTCTCATTCAAATATTGAGGGAGGATTAATCAGAATGCGCCACAAAGCTGAGTAGTTATATACCTTTACCATCTGTTAAAAGGCACATTTGTCTTTTGTTTGAAACCTCAAAATATTTCTCATTATTTAACTTTATCCTGACAAATTATTATAAAAATAACAGTGAATAAAGAATAAAATCCTCAAAATATTTAAACTTTAATGATCAATAAAAAACGTTTTGACGCAAAGTAGCGTCAGGGTCGCTACAACCCGCACAATCATGTCACAAAACCGTATTATGCCAAAACTGTAACGATACAGATTTTTACCAAACCCAGCTTTCCGTGCAGCTTCCCTAAACCCCTATGCACGGAAAAGCCGACTCAATTATCTGCATGAGCTCTTTCCCTAGACCCGTCAAAATGACATAGTGTTTAAAAAAGAATAATGAGCCGTCAGATGAGTGATCTATTAAACCAAGCCCAAGGCGAGGATTATAACGCCAGTTCGATCGAGGTTTTAGAAGGTTTAGAGCCCGTTCGAAAAAGGCCCGGCATGTATATTGGCGGCACGGATGAGCGCGCTTTGCACCATCTGGTGGCCGAGGTACTCGACAATTCAATGGATGAGGCGGTCGCGGGCTATGCCAATCGCATAGATGTTGAATTACACGCGGATTATTCGATCACCATTCGGGATAATGGCCGCGGCATCCCGATTGATCCACACCCCAAATTCCCCGATAAATCAGCGCTTGAGGTGATCTTATGCACATTGCACGCGGGCGGTAAATTCAGCGGCAAAGCCTATCAAACCTCGGGTGGTCTACACGGCGTTGGTGCATCTGTTGTGAATGCGCTTTCAGACAGGATGGTTGTGCAAGTGGCGCGCAACAAAGAACTGTATGAACAAAAATTTAGCCGCGGCCTTCCCTTAGGCCCCATTCAAAAAATTGGAGCTGCGCCAAACCGGCGCGGAACCAATGTAACCTTCCACGCAGACCCAGAGATTTTTGGCAGCCTAAAATTTAAACCTGCGCGTTTGTTCAAGTCGATGCGCTCAAAGGCTTATTTGTTCAGCGGCGTTCAAATTCGATGGAAATCAGCCATTGAAGATGGCGATACGCCCACCGAAGCCAATTTTCATTTCCCCGGCGGATTGGCCGATTACCTCTCAGAAACGTTGAACGGCGCTTCAACCTATGCCGAAAACCCGTTCGCCGGAACGGTTGATTTTCAAGAGCGCTTCGGAGTTCCCGGTAAAGTAGAATGGGCCATCAATTGGACCCCATCGCGCGACGGGTTCATCCAATCTTATTGTAACACAGTGCCAACACCAGAGGGCGGCACCCATGAAGCCGGTTTCTGGGCTGCGGTTTTGAAAGGCATTCGCGCCTATGGCGAATTGACCAATAACCGGAAAGCCAAAGAGATCACCCGCGAAGATCTGATCACCGGCGGCTGCGCCTTGGTCAGCTGCTTTATCCGCGAGCCCGAATTTGTTGGCCAAACCAAAGATCGCCTTGCCACCAATGAAGCCCAGCGGCTGGTTGAAAATTCAGTCCGCGATCATTTTGACAATTGGTTGGCGGCCGATACCAAATCGGCCGGTGCAATTCTGGATTTTCTGGTCTTGCGCGCCGAAGAGCGTATGCGCCGCCGGCAAGAAAAAGAAACGCAGCGCAAAACCGCCACCAAAAAACTGCGGCTACCGGGCAAGTTGGTGGATTGTTCTGCGACCAACCGGGCCGGCACCGAGCTGTTCTTGGTCGAAGGGGACAGCGCCGGCGGATCAGCCAAAATGGCCCGCGACCGCAAAACCCAAGCCCTGCTGCCATTGCGCGGTAAAATTCTGAATGTTCTGGGGGCCGCCAGCAATAAAATTGGCACAAACCAAGAGATTAACGATCTTTCCCAAGCGCTGGGGGTGGGGCTGGGCACCCGCTTTAATCTGGACGATCTGCGGTATGATAAAGTGATTATCATGACCGATGCAGATGTAGATGGAGCGCATATCGCGGCCCTATTGATGACGTTTTTCTTCACGCAAATGCGTCCGATGATCGACAGTGGCCATCTTTATCTGGCCTGCCCGCCGCTTTACCGCCTAACGCAAGGGGCGGTGCGCGTATATTGCGAGGATGAAGTTGAACGCAATCATTGGCTTGAAAAAGGCCTTGGCGGCAAAGGCAAAATTGACGTGAGCCGCTTTAAGGGGCTTGGTGAAATGGATGCCAAAGACCTCAAAGAAACCACGATGGACCCCAAAAGCCGGAAATTGATCCGCGTCAATATTGATGAAGATGAACCTGGCGAAACGGGCAATTTGGTGGAACAATTGATGGGCAAAAAGCCTGAATTGCGGTTTCAATATATCCAAGAAAATGCAAAATTTGTAGAAGAGCTTGACGTTTAACGAAAGGATCTCCCCGGGCCAATCATAACAGCCCAAGCGCATCTAATTGTTCAAGTTCCAAACGCAAAGCAGCCAGCGTCACGTTGCCGGTCAGAGCAATTCTTTTGCATGGCGCAAAAAGAGTGCAAACGCCTCGCTGGCAGAGACGTTTTCCAAAGCCCCATCCGCGATTTCTTCGCGGCTCCACATCCAGCTACGCACTGGGTCATCGCGCATCGCCCAATCAGGAAAAAGCCGCGCTTGCGCTCCACCTTCGGCCAAAAGCGTGATCTCAACATGCCGATCATCGCGGCGGATATTTTGATAAATACGATCAATTTCAGAAGCAGGGCCCTCTAAAAACTGTAAATATAAGTCTGATCGGCAAATCAGCGCGCCAGTGATTTGAAACCGTTGATTATTGGTTTTGGCGGTCACCAAGATTCCGTTTAAAACGCTTTGATCAAAGCCAAATGGCTTTGATGCATAAATCAAATACTTCAGGTTTTGCTGGGTTTTATCGCGTGCCAAAAACAATCGCCTTTCTTATTTCTTAGAAGCTATCTGTAAAAGCCATGAAATCCAAACCGAAAGGAACCCCTAAAAAAGGCCAAGGGCATTCCCCATCCGTGCGGATCCCAAAAACAGCTAACCTGCGGCCAATCCAAGGCTCAAAGCCCAGAGTGCCTCGGGAATATCGACCGTCTGGTTTGGCTTTTTATTCTGCCCGGGCAAGCGCGTTCCCGGCTCTTGGGCCACAATCTCGGCCAACGCCTCTAGCCGTTCGGAAAACGCATGGCCTTGGCCCGGATCAATCACAATATAATATTGACCCAAATCATGCGGCGCGCCATCAGCAGCCTTAAGCGGCTTTACATCGCGCGACAAAATTCCGCCTGCCATGCCAGCGGCCAATAATTCGCCCATTACGCCAAAGCCCCAGCCCTTATAGCCGCCAATAGACACCAAAGATCCCGCCAATGCGGCATCCGGATCCGTTGTCGGATGCCCGTCGCTATCCAAGGCCCAACCCAATGGAATTTTTTCACCCGCCGCCTTTGCCATGGTGATCTTGCCCAAAGCCACAACCGTGGTTGATTGGTCAAATTGCAAGGCCACACCGCCTTGGCCATCGGGCACAGAAAACGCAATTGGGTTGGTGCCAATGGTGCGGGCCTTACCGCCGGGGGGGGCGACGATGGGCGAGGCATTTGTAAACCCAAGACCAATCATCCCATGCTCGGCAATTTGCTGGGTAAAATAGCCCAAAGACGTACATGTATGCGCATGACCTATCCCCAAGCTGACCACGCCGTTTTGCCTCGCTGCCGCAAGCGCCGCGGGCAATCCGGCGGCAAAAGCAGGCTGCGCAAAGCCGAATTTCGCATCCACATGCACCACGCCAGGTTTTGGCTGGCTAACCGCGGGGGTCACATCGCCGCGCACGCGGCCGCTTTGTAGCTGGACGCAATAACTTTCAAGATAATAGAGGCCACATATACGGTTGCCCACGCTTTCCGCTTGCGCCACAGCGCGCGCAACATGCAGCGCAATCGATTCATCCGCCCCATGTTTGATCAAGGCAGTTTTGGCCGTGGTTGCAATGTCATCAATCGATATTTTTGGCATAAAGCCTCCTAGTCTTTTCGGGCTGAGATTGCGTTATGGTGACTGCGCAATAAGGTCCAGCGTTTCTGAAAGCGGCCGCCGCAGATTAAACCCCTGTTGAAGCAGCTTTTGATGATATTCTCTTCGAATCCAATCTTCAAAATCAATAGGATGCTGTTCAACCCGCGCTTCATAAACCGCCAAAATGTAATCAAGCACACCGGTGGCTGTGAAATCCAGGTGAATATAACGTAACCCCAGCTGCTTTTTTGCATCTGCAACCGGGCGCCCCTCGCAGACCATCAAATACATTGCCGCCGTAAACCCGGCGCGATCTGCACCAGATTTACAATGAAATAAAAGCGGTTTGGGCAGCGTTTTAAACGCGTCAATGGCAGCCAGAATCGCCTCGCGCGCGGGTGCATCACGCGCCCAAAGCTTTCGAGAGACCAATGTCAGGTCCAATTTCTCGCAGGCCCATAATTCATAAAGAAAATGGGCATAACTATCTTCACCGCGCAGGTTTAAAACAGATTTACCACCCATTTTCTTGAAGTCTTCCAAACGTCGTTCAGTGGGTTGATTGGATCGGTAAACACCGGGTGCAACTTCAAAAAAATTGGTCCAAAACGTACGCAATATGGCATGGTCAAACCAATAGTAATCAACCCGCGCCCAAAAGTTATCCTGCGTTGGAGATAAATTGGCCGCATAGGCGCGGCGCAACCGCTGATGCGAGGCTTTCAGCCGCTGAGCAATCTTTTTCAGCATTAAGGTCCCTTTTCACGCAAGTTGCCGAGGTGTAGATCGTCTGCGCCAGAGTGACAAGTCAAACCATGGATTGACCTTATCCGTCAAACAATTACCTATGAAGAAAACGATGAGATGAAACCAATGACATTATCCCAAGGCCGCGGCTATCTTGCAATTCCAGGGCCCTCCGTGATCCCCGATGCGGTGCTTCAAGCGATGCATCAAGCCGCGCCTAATATTTACGAAGGACCTCTAATCGATCTGACAAAAAGCATTGTTGAGGATCTGAAATGGGCGGCCTGCAGCACCCAGCATGTGGCGATTTATATTGCCAATGGCCATGGCGCATGGGAGGCGGCTTTGGCCAATATCGCCGAGCCTGGGGATAAGGTGCTGGTGGCGGCAACGGGCCGTTTCGGGCATGGTTGGGCCGAGATGGCGCGCCGCATGGGAATTGGCGTAGAGTTGATCGATTTCGGAATGCAAAGCATGGCAGAGCCNNGCCCAAATTGCGCAGGCTCTCAAAGACGATCGCGACCGGCAGATCAAAGCCGTGTTGATCTGCCATGTCGATACTTCAACTTCCGTGCGCAATGATATTTTGCAGATACGACGAGCGATGGATGCGGTAGACCACCCTGCCCTATTGGCGGTGGATTGTATCGCGTCTTTGGCCTGTGATAGATTTGAATTTGATGCTTGGGGCGTTGATGTGATGGTGGCGGGCTGCCAAAAAGGATTGATGGTGCCGCCGGGCCTGTCTTTCGTGTTTTTCAGCGATCAAGCCGCAAAACGTCAAAAGGCTTTGCGCCAAGTCAGTTCTTATTGGGATTGGGCACCGCGCGTTGCCCCGCAATTATTCTACGAATATTTCTGCGGCACAGCGCCCACCCATCATCTATTCGGATTGCGCATCGCGCTTGATATGTTGAAAGCTGAAGGTCTGCCGCATATTTGGGCGCGCCATGAAACCTTGGCGCAAGCGATTTGGAGCGCGGTTGATATTTGGGGGCAAGCGGGGGGAACGATGGCCCTGAATATCGCAGATCCCGCGCAGCGCAGCCATGCTGTCACGGCCATGCATCTGGGGGTGCCCGCCACGCAAAATCTTCGGCAATGGCTTGAACAAAACGCAGGGGTTACGGTGGGCATCGGTTTGGGCATGTCAACGCCCACGGATCCAGACGGAAAGGGGTTTTTCCGCTTTGGCCATATGGGCCATGTCAATGCACAAATGATTATGGCGCTCTTGGGCAGCGTTGAAGCAGGGTTATGCGCCCTGTCTCTGCCGCATGGAGCAGGGGCGCTAGAGGCTGCTGCCCGGGTGATTGGCTCAGCCCGCTGAAGCAGCGGCGGCCAAAGCTTTAGGCAGCGCGCGGCGCAGCAAATCCATATCTTCTGACCGGCCTGCACTAACGCGAATGCAACGGTTTTGCGGGGCGACAAATGGCATGCGCACGAACAGGCCGGCCTGCACCAAATGCGCCAAAACAGCCTGGGCAAACACCCCGTCGCGCCCGCAATCAATGGCCATGAAATTGGTGGCTGATTCAACGGTGCTCAGCCCATTTTCGTCAGCAATACGCGCAATTTCTTGTTTCGACGCCTCGACTTTGTCGCGTACAGAAAGCAGCCAAGCCTGATCGTTCAACGCCGCCTCGGCGGCGCTTTGCGCCGCGCGGTTCATGCCAAAATGATTGCGGATTTTTTCAAATTGACCAATCAAGTCTTGCGCACCAAGCGCATAGCCGACCCGCGCGCCCGCCAAACCATAGCCTTTTGAAAAGGTGCGCATGCGGATGATACGCGGATCGTCTATCGCGACCTGCACCGCCGTACCATCAGGAGCAAACTCGATATACGCTTCATCCAAGATCAGCAATGTTTCCATCGGAAGGCGGGCCAAACATTCCATAATGAAAGCGCCGCTATGCCATGTGCCCATCGGATTGTCCGGATTGGCAAAATACACCAATTTAGCCCCAACGCGGCCAGCTTCTTCCAACAACGCCGGCAGATCTTCAGCATCCTCTTTATAAGGCACTTTATGCAAAACCCCGCCGAACCCGCTGACGTGGTAATTAAAAGTTGGATAAGCACCATCCGAGGTCACCACAGCATCGCCCGGGCCGATCACCATACGCGCTAGATAACCCAAAAGCCCATCTATCCCTTCACCCACCACAATATTCTCAGGGCTGACTTTATGATGGCGCGCCAAAGCCCGCCGCAATTCAAAACTGGTCGGATCTCCATATTTCCAAATCTCGGCGCTCGCGCTTTGCAGCGCGGCGATGGCCTTCGGAGATGGGCCAAACACGCTTTCATTGGCGCCAAGGCGCGCATCGAACGCACTTCCACGCGCACGTTCTTGGGTTTCGGGGCCAACGAAAGGAACGCTTGCCGGCAATTGCGATAGCAGGGGGGTGAAACGCGCATGGGTCATGCGGGCAGTTTAGGAATATTTTGTCCCAAGCATCAAGAGCACAATGACCCGCCACACCGCAAAATTAGATTTTCTGCGCCAGTGATATATTTTTTGCGAAAGCAGCAGCAAAGGTTTGTGATCTTTTGCCAAGCCGTGTACTGCTGAGGAAACCAAAAAAGAGGCTTAAGTGTCACGCAACCCCGCCCCGTTTGCCGCTTTTGAATGGATGATCGCTTGGCGCTTTTTGCGCGCGCGCCGCGCCGAGGGCGGTGTAAGCGTTATGACTTGGATCAGCCTGATCGGTATCACGCTAGCCGTATTTGCGCTGATCGCCACATTGGCGGTGCGCTCCGGCTTTCGCAGCGAGCTGGTCGATACTATTTTAGGCGCCAATGCCCATATCACGGTGTATCAGCTTCCCATTGCCAATGAAGCGGGCCAGTTGGACCGTAAAATTTACAACTATCAAGACATGGCCGATCGATTGCGCGCGCTTGCAAGCGTGTCGCGCGCCGCGCCATTGGTCAAAGGCCAAGTGATGGCAAGCTTTGGCGGCAAGAACACCGGTGTTCAAGTGTTTGGCTTATCCCCAAAGGATCTGAACACCTTGCCCCGCATCGCGGCCCCCGAAAACTTTCAAGGCACGATAGAAGATTTTGACCGCGGCATCGCGATTGGATCAGGCGTCGCGCGGCTTTTAAACGCCCGCTTGGGCGATAGCGTAAAGCTTATTTCGCCCGATGGTGTCAAAACGGCCTTTGGAACCAGCCCGCGGGTCAAAAGCTATCCGATCACCTATATCTTCACGGCAGGACGCTATGATATTGATAAGACGCGCCTTTATATGCCGTTTTCAGAGGCTCAAGCCTATTTCAATACGGAAGGCGCGGCAGATGAAATCGAGGTGATGGTCACAAATCCAGAACAGATAGAAGCCTTGATCCCCGATTTGTTGCACGCCGCAGGCCCCCGCGCGCAGCTTTGGAGCTGGAAGGAGGCATCGGGCAATTTCCTGCGCGCCTTGCAAATTGAAGATAATGTGATGTTCATTATTATGTCGATCTTGGTGTTGATTGCAGCAATGAATATTATCTCTGGCCTTGTGATGCTGGTAAAAAACAAAGGCCGTGATATCGGAATATTGCGTACGATGGGGCTGAGTGAAGGGGCGATCATGCGCATCTTCTTCATTTGCGGCGCCGGAACCGGGTTGATCGGCACGGGCTTTGGCGTGATTTTAGGATGCCTGTTTGCGATCTATATCGACACGATTTTTTCTCTGGTCAACTATCTGGCTGGCGGCGGCGTTTGGGATCCAAGCATCCGCGGCCTTTACACGATCCCCGCGGAATTATACCTGTCGGATGTTTTATCGGCCATCGGGCTTTCTTTGGGCCTTAGCTTTTTCATCACCCTGTTTCCCGCCCGCAGAGCGGCGCGTTTAAACCCTGTGGAAGCGCTTCGCTATGAGTGATGCAATATTGGAATTAAAGGATTTGAAGAAATCCTATAACCAAAATAAATCCAATCAGATTGACGTGCTTTTGGGGGCCAATCTGCTGCTAAAAAAGGGCGAAGTTGTGGCGCTGACCGCACCTTCAGGGGCGGGAAAATCCACATTGCTGCATATCGCAGGGCTTTTGGATCAAGCCGATACTGGGGATGTGCTGGTGGCGGGGCAAAATCTGGCGGGCGTATCGGATCGCCGCCGCACGATCATTCGCCGCCGCGATATTGGATTTATTTACCAATTCCACCATTTGCTGCCTGAATTTTCCGCAGCCGAGAATATTATGTTGCCACAAATGGCGGATGGACAGCGAAAATCTGCGGCCAAAACCCGCGCTTTGCACTTATTAGAGGCCGTAGGATTGCTAAACCGCGCCCAACATCGGCCCGCCGAATTGTCAGGGGGCGAGCAACAGCGCGTTGCGTTTTGCCGAGCTTTGGCAAATAACCCAAAATTGTTATTGGCCGATGAGCCAACCGGAAATCTGGATCAAGCCACATCTGAGCAAGTATTTGACGCATTATTAAGCATCGTGCGCCAAACCGGGCTATCAGCGCTGATCGCAACGCATAACCCAGCGCTGGCATCGCGCATGGATCGCACCATCACTTTGGAACAGGGGCGGTTGCGGGGCTAAAACTGATGGCGCTAAGCCTTACTCCCCTTCACAATTGGTATCGAATTAATGCGATACCAGAAAAAGTAGATGTGGCCGGCTTGTCGTCATGGATATGTTTTAAACGGTGTTCAAAAAATCAGTTATGCCTGTGCCGCTAAAAACAACATGAAGGCAATCAGGGCTCTTTTACGCCCGGTAACATCAGGCAAAACCTGGTTTCGCTTTCCGACGCGGCGCCTTATATTGCAACCAATTTGGAGGCCCTACCATGCTAGCAGAAAAACACCTCGATGCGCGTTGCATTATTCGGATTTCGGGAAAAGACAATCGCAGCTTCTTGCAGGGATTGATCACCAATGACATCCATAAAACCGACCACGGCCTGGTCTATGCGGCATTGCTCAGCGCCCAAGGGAAATTTCAATATGATTTCTTTCTATTCGCGGATGGCGAAGATGTGATGATGGATATTGATGAAGAGATGGCGGGCGCGTTGCAAAAAAAGTTGATGCTATACCGCTTACGCGCTGACGTTCACCTTGAGAAAACAGATTTGAGCGTGGTGCGCGGCGTGGAGAGGGCGCCTGAGGGCGCGCTGCAAGACCCGCGCCACCCCAAGATGGGCTGGCGGCTTTACGGTCAAGACTTGCCCCCAGAAATGCCATTTGATTGGCAGGCCCATCGCATTCGCTTGGGCATTCCCCAAGCCCCCAGCGAATTAACACCCGATAGCTATATTTTGGAAATGGGGTTCGAACAGATGAACGGCGTTGATTTCAAAAAGGGCTGTTATGTCGGACAAGAAATCATCGCAAGAATGAAACATAAAACCCAATTGCGCAAAGGATTGCGCCGCGTCACCTGCGCCGAAGCGGTTGCACCTCACACCCCAATTCTTTCCAAAGGCAAAGAGGTCGGGTTTATCGGAGCCCAAAGCGGCACTGAGGCCTTAGCCTATCTGCGCTTTGACCGCATCAGCGATGAAATGACCGCGGCCGGCGTGCCCGTCATGGTTTTAGATCGCTCAGAGGAGTGAAGATTTAGTGTTTTATACACATCTCAATTACCATCTGCGCGACCGCCCGATGTGCTGGCGCCCGCGTCACAAGCCTCTATCCGAACAGATGCAGCCGCTACCTCCAGATCGCCTGAAGAGATAGGCTGTATATCATGCCGATCACCTTCAAATTTTTAACCGTAAAATCGATTCCGCGCTTGTGGTGGAGCGCCCCGCGCGCCTTAACCTTGCGCCCGCCCTTCAGATCATTTCTGGGTCTGGTCTTCGGATTGATCCTTTTTGGCTTGGGAGAGGCGCTTTTGGTGGCGGCGGGAATCGGCGTCAGCCCTTGGACGGTTTTGGCCGAGGGGGTCGCCAAAACCGCTGGCCTCAGCCTTGGCATCACAACCTTCCTGATCAGTCTCAGCGTTTTAATTTTATGGGTTCCGCTGCGCCAAACACCCGGCCTTGGCACGCTGCTCAATGCCTTGATAGTCGCCTTTATGTTGGATTTTTCATTGCCGTATCTGCCAAGGTCTGAAGATTTTCTACCGCAGATTTTTCTAGCACTTCTGGGTGTCTTCACCACTGGGCTAGGGGGCGCCATCTATCTTATTGCAAATTTAGGCCCCGGCCCCCGCGACGGTTTAATGACCGGGCTCCAAGCGCTAAGTGGCCGCCCTTTGGCCTTGGTGCGCAGCGCCTTAGAGATGACGGTGGTTCTTGCAGGCTTTGCCCTTGGCGGCACGCTTGGCCTTGGAACGCTATTTTTTGCCTTTGGCATCGGTCCGGCGATCGCATTCTGTCTCAGCGTGCTATCGCATCTCTTCAGGCAGCGTAAATGACAGCGGCTTAGGCGCGTTCGGAATATTCCATCAGCTCTGTATTCACCACGATATTTTCATCCTGTGCAATAAAAGGCGGTACCATCACTTTCACGCCATTATCCAAGATAGCAGGTTTGAAACTATTCGCCGCTGTTTGACCTTTGACCACCGGTTCTGTTTCAGCCACTTGGCACACCACTTTTTGCGGTAGCGAAGCATTAAGCGCTTCTTCTTCGTAAAATTCAACCACGATTGTCATGCCATCTTGCAAAAACGGCCGCCGCTCACCCAAAAGCTCGGCGGGAAGTTCGATCTGGTCAAAGGTTTCGGCATCCATAAACACCAGCATGCCATCGCTTTCATAGAGAAACTGCTGGTCTTTTTGCTCAAGCCGGACCTTTTCAACCTTGTCAGCGCTGCGAAAACGCTCGTTAAGTTTTGAGCCGTTGCGCAAATTGCGCATTTCAACCTGAGCAAATGCACCGCCTTTGCCCGGCTTCACATGATCGACTTTTACGGCGGCCCATAGCCCCCCCTCATGCTCTAAAACATTACCTGGGCGAATTTCATTACCATTTATTTTGGGCATCACACACCTGATATAAAGAAGTTGAATTTAAGCTTTGCCCCCCTATATCCACGGTACAGGGGCTTGGCAACCTATTCGAAGAGACGGTATTGAATCGCAAGGCATGCACAGAGCGCATGGGAGATATGCAAAATAAAGCTACCCGAATCGGTTCAAATAGGTCATAAGCAACGCCACGTCAAAAATACAAGAGCAAGAATAAAGGACGCGAAATGAAAGATTTTGTGGACGCAACAGCGTTTAACAGCGAGCAAGGCAACCGGGCCCGCAAATTATTTGCAGCTGTGGTTTTGGCCGCTCTCGATGATGCGATTGCCGATGATAAGAAATATGGCAATGGTCCAGAGCAGATTGCCCGTTGGGCCCGTTCGCGCGATGGGCGCGAAGTACTGTCATGCGCTGGGATTGACCCGAATGAGCGCGTGGTGAGCGGTTTGATGGAATTTGTCGGCAAAGGCGTCAGAACCTCTGTTGCGCTGTCACGCGAAGAAAGCGAACGCCGCAACGCAGCCGAGCAAGCAGAAGCCGCCTAAACACTACTGGCATGAATTAGATTTTAGGCGTTAGGTCTGCGGATCTGGCGCCTTTTTTTATAAATGACCCCCGGGTTTTTATCCGCGTGCTCTTATCCGTCACTGGCTTTCAACGCGGCGCGCACCTCATGCTGAACCAAGTTGCGCACATTCTTAGTAATTTTTTCGCCCAGCACACCGCGCAACTCACGCCGAATGATTTCAGAAATCATCAGTTCAAGATCTTCGTTATCCATTTGCAACAGGCTATCCGTGCTCTGTGTCGCGCTTGAATTTTCCGGCGTTCTTCGTCTGTGATCGCGCGCATGCAGTGGCATGGCAGAAGAAAAGGTTGAAATCTCGGGGCCGTCATCAGCCAGAATACTTTTTTGTACCTCGGGCTCTGAGCCAGCACCCAAATCGATTAAATCTTCCAGTTTTGCGACTTTATCTTTTAAACTTAGCGTGCGCACAATGCGCTCGACAGCCGGCTCATGTCCGCCTGCATTGATCCGCAGGGACGGGTCTAAAAACAACCTTTCGGCTTTTTTCTGCAGAACCGGATCCGCAGCTTCACTTTCTTCATCCGCAATCAGTTGCTTAAGCGATACCAACAGGTCGCTCAGATTCGCTTGTGAAACAGGTCCGTCCATCCAGATCGCCTTTACCAGTCTTCACAAAAATATAACGTTGATAGAGTTTACGCACAAGTGAAAGGCAGAAACTGCCGCATAATCACCCTAAGCAAGGCGCGCTGCGTATTTAATTCAGGGCGAAAGCGCCTTTAAAACACGATCCAGTTTGCTGCCCCGCGCGCTGCGTTTGGTAGGGGCAGATTTCACCAAATTATAATATTCGGCCGGATCAAATTTTTGCACTGGAAGATTTAACGATTCTGCCGTGAGCTGACCCATACGCATCAACACACGGTATCCGGCGATCACCTCATCGGTAAGTGAGGTCACACGGTCTGCTTTGGCATCTAATAATTCTTGTTCTGCATTCAACACATCCAGCGTGGTGCGCGCGCCCACAGCAGCCTCTTCACGCACGCCTTCAAACGCCACCACCGCGGCACGAATTTGCTCATCGGTTGCCGCGCGGCTCGCACGGGCCATCTGCAACAGAGCAAACGCACTTCCCGCCTGTTGCTCAATCTTGGCTTTTGTCACGTAAAGACCGGCCCGCTGCGCATCACGCCGCGCTTTGGCTTGGCGCACCAAAGCCGACAACCTTCCACCAGAGTAAATCGGACCAGAAGCAGAGACGCCAAAAGAATTTGAATTTGAAAAATTATCCCCTTCGCTGTCTGAATAGCCCAGCGAGCCTGAAAGCTTTACCGTCATGCCCGTGCCTGCTTCTGCGCGCAGCACGTTTAACTCGGCTTGCTTGATATCATGCTGCAGCGCGATCAGTTCGGGATGCGCCCGCAACGCCTTTGCTTTTACCTCAGAGGCTTTGCGCGGAAGATTAGGCGCCTTTTTGGGCGCCGATAATTTTCCCGGCGCCGCGCCGACAGCTTGTTTATAAGATTCTTTTGCCTGAACCAAATTTGCCTGCGCAGCGGCCAGAGCGCTGGTTGACGCAGCCAAGCGTGCTTCGGCAAAAGCGACATCCGTCTTGGTAATTTCACCCACGTCAAACCGATCCTGCGCAGCCCTCAATTCCTCTTTAATCACGCGCATATTATTTTTACGCAGGCCCACGATTTCAATATCGCGGCGCACTTT
>ENA-UZWV01010677-UZWV01010677.1-metagenome-genome-assembly--contig:-Day-3-1m-contig-10677_pt1 | contig 15604 bp, 19 predicted proteins | sample MGYA00260342_ERZ794902 | MGnify/ENA metagenome assembly ERZ794902
CACCTGTATTTTTAATAAGTCAATAATTAACTGATAATTAGACAGTTATAAAGTAATGAAGACGACCGGTATTCTCCACAAAATCTATTCCTTTATAAACTTCCATCTTAGATTATAATTATCTAAAATACTAAAAAAGTAAATGCCTTTTGGAATGTTGATTAAATCAATAATAGTGCTATTTGAATTAATTTTACCATTAACTATATTCCTTCCTAGTTGGTCGTAAATAATGTAATCAGATCCAAAATTATTTGCATTTGCAGTAATGTGCATTTTATTTTTAACAGGATTTGGGTAGATTGTCATGCCAGGATTTTTTAATATACCGACATTTAATGGACCTCCAATAACAAATTTGGTAACTTCGACAGTGTTGCTTGGAGGACATGCACCAGATTGTGTCATGAGTATACTTTGAACAACAGGAATGGCATATCCTTCAACCCACCATTGGTATGCATCATATGATGTTACGCAAGGTGAAGAACCAATTTGACGATCTGTCCAAGTTCTTCTAGAACGTACTAGTACAGCATTATTATGAATGGTGTTATCTGGCATTGTAATCGTTCCAGTGGATATGGCTTCAGTAATTGCACTGTCATCTCTTATTAAATATGGGGGGCCGTTTGGCACTGTAAACGGAACTTCTAGTTCAGTGTCAATGTGGTTGTTTCCTGCATTGAAAGGATACGGATGTATTACCAGTGGATTGGGGTATGAAGATGTTAGTACAGAGATTTCACCGTGAAAAGTGTATTCACTATCAGTAAATCCGAGAAAAAATTGGTTCCCATCTTCGTATTTCACGTGTGTAGCGTTGGGATAATTAGTTGCTTCGCTTGAGGTGTAGATTGGAGCAATGTGTATTGTAGCTTTTGAAGTAGTTGAAATCGTTGAAAAATCCCAATCTCCTTCATTTGAAAAGCTGATGTTATCACCTATAATACCAACTTCGTAATAAACTCCTGCTTCAGGAATAGTTGGTGCAGTAACTGACTGAGAGAAGATGTAGGGAGCTACGGTTAGCAATGAACTAAAAAGTAATAATTTTTTCATAATTCAAATATAACATACTTTAGATCTGAACTTACTAACGCCCTCGAGTAGCTTGGAGTCCATCAAAAAATGTTTCACCTGTATTTTTAATAAGTCAATAATTAACTGATAATTAGACATTTATAAAGTAATGAAGGTGACCGGTATTCACCACGCCCCTATTAACTGGCTTAACAGGTCCGAAGGGAGATTCAGGAGTAACGGGGCTTGTCCTTTTGAGTTCGCTCAGCATTTTCTCTAGCAATTCATTCTGCTTATCCAGCTTACTATTTATGGATTTGTTGTTAAAGAAGCGAAGAATAAATAGCTACAAAGCAATGAATATCAGCAATGTAACTAGGTAAAATAGAATATTTGCCCAAAATAGTTCACTCAGCAGACTGTTTAAACTTTCTGCATCAAAAGAGTTAAGATCAGTTTCTGATTGAGTTGATTCGCTTATGTAGTTGCTTTGAGTTGATAATAAGAGTGTTTTCATATATGTTTAGCTGGATTGTCTTTGTTCTTTTTTTCAATTACAAGAAAAGAGATTAATTGATAAGTATTGATGAGGCTCTAACTTGTGAATGGTGATTGTAATAAAGTTTTGTGACTATAAAACTTCAATCATTATACGGAAGTATGCCAAGGCACTATGGCATTGTCATTTAGATTTATACTTTTGCCTTAATAATAAATAAAGCTTATGCCTACATTATTAGATTTCGAAAAGCCCCTTGAAGAATTGTACGAACAGCTTGAAAAAGCAAAAGCAACTCACGAGAAGGGTAAAGTAGATATGAGTGACATGATCACTCAGCTCAATAGGAAAATAAACAATGAACGTAAAGGCCTGTACCAAGATCTTAGCGGTTGGCAGAAAGTTCAGATATCTCGACATCCAGATAGACCATATACCCTAGATTATATCAAAGCCATTACCAAAAGCTTCACTGAATTGCACGGTGATAGAAACGTGGGGGATGATAAAGCGATGATAGGAGGTCTGGCTAAGATTGATAACATGAATGTTATGATCATTGGCCAACAGAAAGGACGTACGACTAAAGAAAGGCAATACAGAAACTTTGGGATGCCAAATCCAGAAGGGTATAGAAAAGCTATGAGGCTCATGAAGATGGCTGAGAAGTTTGATATGCCTGTGATATGCCTCATAGATACTCCAGGAGCATTTCCCGGCTTAGAAGCTGAGGAGAGAGGACAAGGAGAAGCCATTGCTAAAAACCTAATGGTGATGTCTACTTTGAAAGTTCCTATCATCTGCGTGGTAATAGGAGAAGGTGCCAGTGGAGGTGCTTTGGGTATAGGTGTAGGTGACAGAGTATTGATGCTTGAAAACACTTGGTATTCTGTGATTTCTCCAGAGAGCTGTTCATCTATATTATGGAGGAGTTGGGACTACAAAGAGCAAGCTGCAGATGCATTGAATCTTACATCAGATAAGATGCTAGCTAATAAGCTTATAGATGGTATTATTCCAGAACCTTTAGGCGGTGCTCACAATAACCCTGATGCAATGTATAAAACACTCAAATCAGAGTTGAAACGCACGATAAAAGAATTAAAAGAACTCACTCCAAAGCGACTTGTAAATTCAAGAATCCGTAAGTTTAGTAATATGGGTTCTTACTTAGAGGCGAAGTAAGTAATCGTGGGTCTCTGGGCCGAGATTAAACAGTAGGTCTAAAATACTGAGATCACTCTCAAATTCACGCTTTGCATCATAAACCTGAGGATAGGGTTTTACAGAGTTTTTAGCCTCTTTGTGAAAATGGATATTCGTTTCTTTGTCTATTTGTCGAGAATCAACCTTAATGCATTTGCATATGCATCTGTGTAAAGCGAAGTTTAACTCCAGCAAGCTGGTGTATTCTTCTTTAAAGACGGACTCTATCTTGTATCCATAATAGAGAAAGAATGGTGACTTGACGTATGCGTTTTCAATGCCACGCCATTGCTCCGTCCTCCAATTGGAGTTATAGTCTATCTGTATATTCTCATAAAGTCCTTTCCTAGTTTTCTTGATTGTAGGAATACTCATTTTCAGTATTCCATTGATAGTCATTATTTCATATTGCGAAAGAGAGCTTTGCTTAAGAAAAGTATGATTCACTTTTAGATGATCAATCTCATGGGACACAATAACTGACCAATTGGATATGTTACCGAAACAATGAAGAAACATTTTACCTTGCAAAAATAGAGAGTTCAGAAAGGTCCATTTGATCGAGATGTTTGCTCATCTTCAAACCAGTGATAGGATGCTTGAAATCCGGCAATATATCTACTAATGGAGCAAGGACGAATGCTCGCTCGTGAAGATACTTATGAGGTACCGTGAGGAATTCTGTTTCAACGATCTCTTCACTATAAAAAAGTATGTCAATATCAATGCTGCGTGGACCCCATTTTCGAGTCTTCAATCTATTCCCCAATGTTTCTATTTCTTTAATCAATTGGAAGGTCTCTTTTATACTCAATGATGTTTCTAAATACACGGCCGTATTTAGAAATCGAGACTGTTTCGTATCTCCCCAAGGAGGTGTCTCATATATTTTTGCTACGTGCAAATCTTCTTGGGTAGCCTCTCTTAATCTATGAATAGCTTGAAGTAGATATGCATATCTATTTCCAATATTTGATCCAAGACCCAGAACCAGCTTTTTTTTCATTACTTTCGTTTCAGTAGATGGAAGATTTTTTCAAGTTTATACCGATAGCCTTGTGGGTGTTATATAAGATCTTCGGTGGGAGCAAATCTAATGAACAAAAGGCTAAACCGAAGCAAAAGAAAAGGCCGAATACTACTTCTACTCCTTCCATAGAAGATATACTTAAAGAGCTGTCTGGTGATTTTACTGCAGAGAAAAAAGTGAAGCCAGTAAAAGCTAAGAAGAAAAAAGAGTCTAAGCGTAAGAAAATTGAAATCGACGATCATCAGCACGATTTTCGTCCAGAATACGAATACCGCGCAGATACGGGACCTTCTTTAGAATCCATTAAGGAGGAAATGAAAGTGGTAGAATTAGGGGATGAGCCTAATGGAAGTCCTGAAATAAGTCTCAGAGATGCTATCATTTATGATGCCATCCTTAACAGACCGAAATACTAATCTTCAGAAAGATTATCGTCAGACTTAAATAGCCAATACTTCTGGCCTAGAAATGTAAATGTGGCACTGAGTCCAGTGGCAAATATAAATGCAAATATCTTATCTATTTTTACTGTAATAAGGTCATTTACTTGATTAGAGCTGTCCCGAATAGAACAGATAAATTCATTGGTGGGTATGGCTTCAAAAAGGAAATTGTTTGCAGTAATGTTAATGACCATTGCTACAAGATAGAGTGCACCAAATAGGGCCAGGCGTTTATTGTTTTTATCTGTTTGTCTCCACGTCCAGTATTTGTTTAAGTTATAGGTAACTAACATTCCCGAACAGAAGCTTAATCCTTTACTTAGGTTAATGTCCAGATACTGGGATAGAGCAAAATAGACCACAAAATCGACTGCAACAGCGGCTAAACCACTGATGATAAATTTAGTTAATTGTTTACTTGCCTGATAAAACGCCATCGTTATGCGGGCAAAAGTAGCTGATTATCTTTTATCTCAGCGTGCATTCCTAAACGCAGAGCACGGTTTGGTTTATCATGACCAGCTTCGAAACCATAGTATACAGGGTAATTATACGCTGAAGTATGTTCCAATATGATTTCCTCTGCATTTTTACCAAAAGGAATCGTATTGTCATTCATATCTCTCATTCCTCCTACTACGAGTGCAGCTAGTTTATCTAATTTTCCCGTACGTTTTAGATTCATCATCATCCTGTCTATATGGTAGAGGTATTCATCAAGGTCTTCTATGAAAAGAATTTTTCCTTTCGTATCTATATCAGAATTTGATCCACAGAGACTGTAGAGCATACTTAAATTTCCTCCGACTATTTTACCTGAAGCATTCCCAGGTTTATTAAGAGGGTGTGATTTTAAATCATATACCAGATCTTCACCAAAGAGAGCTTTTATTAGCGTATCATTTCCAATAGCTTCCTCGACAGAAGGGTCAGATGATATATTTACGGGCATCGTGCCATGTATTGTAGGCGTATCATGGTTTTGATGAATGTCTGAGTGAAAGACCGTAACATCGCTATATCCTACGAACCATTTTTTTTGTTTTGCGAGTGGTTTGAGGTCCAGTCGATCTATGACACGAACACATCCATAGCCACCTCGAGTGCTGACTATCGCTTTAATGTTATCGTCGTCAATAAATTTTTGAATGTCCTTAGCCTTATTCTCGTCTGTACCTGCCATTTGATGGTTCACATCATAGATATGATTACCAAGCTTCACATGAAGATCATGTTTTTCAAAAAAAACTATTGCTGGCTCTACTTTGCTTTTTTCTATTGCACGAGCAGGAGAAACAATACCTATGGTGTCACCTTTTTTCAGATACATTTTGCGAAATTAGGGAATTCAAAAAGGTTCTATATGAATAATGATATAAGATTTAGAGCAAAAAAAATGTCCTTGGTTTTACCAAGGACATCTCGTTTAAAATAACGCTCTGTTGAGAATTACTTAAGTTGCTTTTTAAGCTTGTCGTTGTTCACTGCATCAGCAAAAGTTTTACCTGCTTTGAACTTAACCGCCACTCTATCAGATATTTGGATAGTTTTTCCAGTGCTTGGGTTTCTACCTTCTCTACCTGGACGGTATGTAGCAGACCAAGTAGCAAATCCTGGGATAGATACTTTATCGCCAGACTGAACAGCGTTTTGTATTGAACCTATAGTAGCTTCTAAAGCTGCCTTTGCACTCTCTTTTGTTAAACCAGCTTCTGAGCTGATTGCGTTGATTAATTCTGTTTTATTCATATCATCTGCAATTTATGTCCAAAAACCCTTATTTCAAGGGCATTTTGAGAGATTTAGTCGAAAGTAATGAAGACTTTATCAACGTTTTGGATTTTGGAGTAAAGTCAATGTGGCATTGACTTCTGCTCATTTTCTAAAAAAGTTCATTTTCAGAATCATTTTGGAGAGATTCTAAAGAAGGATTGCTGACAGCGTCATGAAGTTTGCATGATTTAGAAATTCTTACTTTTGCACAACTCAAAAAAAGAATAACACATTATGAATTTCGAACTATCAGAAGAGCATTTAATGATACAGCAAGCGGCAAGAGATTTTGCTGAGACAGAATTGTTGCCAGGTGTCATAGAAAGAGATAATGAACAACGTTTTCCTGAGGAACAAATAAAAAAATTAGGTGAGCTTGGGATGATGGGTATGATGGTTGACCCTAAGTGGGGCGGCAGTGGTATGGATACCATATCTTACGTCCTCGCTATGGAAGAGATATCTAAGATAGATGCAAGTGCGAGTGTAGTTATGAGTGTAAATAATTCATTGGTATGCTGGGGCTTAGAAAAGCACGGAACAGAAGAGCAGAAAGAAAAATACCTTAAACCACTTGCTAGTGGTCAGATACACGGTGGATTCTGTCTTAGTGAGCCTGAAGCAGGTAGTGATGCTACAAGCCAAAAGACTACAGCAGTAGATATGGGAGATCATTATTTACTCAATGGGACTAAAAATTGGATTACCAATGGTAGAACAGGAAGTACCTTCTTAGTTATGGCACAGACTGATGTAGAGAAAGGAGACAAAGGGATTAACTGCCTTATCGTAACTTCAGATATGGAAGGTTTCGTTGTAGGACAAAAAGAAGATAAGCTAGGGATAAGAGGCTCTGATACACATTCTCTAATGTTCCAAGATGTGAAAGTCCCAAAGGAGAATAGAATAGGTGAAGACGGATTTGGTTTCAAATTTGCGATGAAGGTGCTCAGTGGTGGACGTATTGGTATCGCTGCACAGGCACTTGGTATAGCGAGCGGAGCTTACGAAAGAGCACTTCAGTACTCCAAGGAGCGTAAAGCCTTTGGTACAGAGATCATGAATCATCAAGCTATCCAGTTCAAACTTGCGGATATGGCGACACGTATAGAAGCATCAAGACTTTTCTGCTTGAAGGCTGCTGCTCTAAAAGATGCCGGCGAAGACTTTTTGGAAGCGGCGTGTATGGCGAAACTATATGCATCTGAGACAGCTATGTGGGTGGCTACAGAGGCTGTGCAGATACATGGAGGATATGGATTTGTAAAAGAATACCACGTAGAGCGTATGATGCGTGATGCTAAGATTACGCAGATATATGAAGGAACGAGTGAGGTACAGCGTATTGTAATCGCTAGAGGAATATTGAAGGATTAATTCGCTGCGGCGAAAGAAAATATGCGTGACTTAAGAAGTCAGACTTCTTTGGTCTTGGAAAACGCATCTCGAGAGAGGTGCGTTTTTTTTATTCAAGATTATTGAAGTGTTTTTATGGTATAATTGTGAGCGACATAATGAGTAGCAAAACCTGAATTGATAGGTATGAAAATTGGAGACGTATTTTTCTTTGTAGAGAATCGAATAAGAGTTTTAATGTTCGATGATAATGAGGTGTTTTACGCTACAGTGAATGAAGAAAATGTATTTGATTTTTTTAAGCATAAAGCCTTAATCTACTCACGAATTACAAGAGAGTATTTTGATAATAACTCAATTTTCATCGAATTATCTAGTCTCACAGAGATTGAGTTGGCAATTCACAGACCAGATTTACCGTTGAGGTTGAATTGTTTTTCTGAGTTATTCTGGTCAGATAAGCCATTTAATAATGAGATTGAATGCACAAATTTCTTAAAATCAAGCGGGGTAAATATCTAGGATTTAAAAGGGCTAAAATCTAATCAGGTCGTTATAATTCCTACAAACCAATTACAATCTCAGAAAAAATCAGTATTGTTAACAAATGAAGATGGTTCATTTTCAGGACAAGAATTGATAACAGAGTGTTTTAATATTCAAAGTGAGTATGTAAAACCTGATAAACTTTATTTTTCAAGATTGAGGAATGATTCAGATGGGTTATCTGGAATTGGAATCTACAGATTAGGGATTAAAGGCAATGTGCCGTCATATTACTTAGGCGGCGAGCTGAGTATGATGGAATATCATATTCTAAAGAATTAATAAATTATCTCTACGGACTTATCATCCCAACAACTTCCTCAGCTATCTCGGCACTCAGAGCTACTCCCATTCCACCTAGTCTAGCAGCTATGTATATGTTTGGTTCTAATTCTTTTACGATAGGTTTCTTTTTATTTTCCTTTCCCATCCCCATGATACCACTCCACTCGTATTCTATTTTGACTTTCTTACCAAATATCTGCTCATTCATGAATCGCTTCAGCTCAGCAATGATCTTTTCGTTGGGTTCTATTTCGTAAGATGTTTCCCCTGAGACATCAAGATTTCTTGCACCACCTAATAAAATTCTGTTGTCAATATCTCGCCAGTAGTAGTATCCACTATCAAACATATATAATCCTTTACAAGGAAGTTCGTCCACTTGTTCACTTACAATCACTTGTCCTCTGCAAGGAGTTATATTTTCATCGATCAGTTGTTTTGTAAATGCGTTGGTACAAAGGATTAGATTTTGAGTGGACAGTTCGTAGTTGTTAGTCGCCAATACGGAGATACTTTCGCCCTTTGTCCACTCTTTGACTTCAATGCCTCCATATAGTTTTACACCTATCTGCTGTGCGTAGCCATAAATAGTATCATAAAGCTTGCCAGTATGGAGCTGTCCTTCATAGTTGTTGTGGATAGCACCTATCGTATTAGGAAGAGGATTGTTGCTTTTGTAGGTAAACACTCGTTCTAGTCCAAGTTCTCTTTCTAGTATGGTATTTACACCTTGCAGACTATCAATACAAGGTGAGAGTTGACCACTATTTTTTTTGGTAAAAATTTCGCAGCTACCTTTTTCTGTATAGCCGATCTCTCGGTCACCAAACTTGGATCTGAGCTTTTGTAATCCACTGTATCTCTTATTTATTGTACCATACACATTTTGGGGCGAGTCATTCTGCAAATCCTCTAGTATTTCACTAATGTTTGCAAAGCAAGCAAATCCAGCATTTCTTGTACTGGCGCCTAGACTCCAAGGGTAGCGGTCTACTGCTACTACTTTGGATTTCGGGTATTTTTCTTTGATGTTGATTGCCGTTTGCAGACCCACCAGTCCTATTCCTACTATCAAATAGTCGATGTTGGACAGAAGATGTTTCTGTTCCCAATATGATTTATTCACGTGCCGAAGATAAATAAAGCTACCGTGGGAAGCTGAAGTGAATCTCCCGAAGGAGTCCTTATAGCGTAGCCGATTGCGATAGAATTCATGTTGTAATATTAATTCTTAAAACACGATAACCATCAAATGCTTTCACGTGATATGGTCTTTTTAATGCTTATACGAATTGGGATTAAAAATAGGTCGATTTTTCGGGGCTGTAAGGTCCAAGCAGGGTTTTCTGGAGCAAAATTTTTATTTTGAAAGTAAAATGAGTTCATCCATTGAATGGACGGGCGAATGAACCAAGATTTATTCAACTTAATATTACTTTCAATGATAACATTTGGAGCGAACGCTCTATTCAGTAAATCGGCTTTTGTATATTTATCAATTGGAGTTTTTGTTCTGCCTTGCAGATAAGCTATTCCTAACCCAAAAGAAAAACATTTTTGCTTGCCAATACTATAAAGTAAATTGTAGCCAATGTCCCAAGATGTGCGTATGAATCGTCCTTCAACTTCGAACGGTCTAAATTCTGAATTTTTCAAAGTATGATCGTGATTAATGTATCTTGCAGTAAGTCTGTGAGTTATCTTATCATTTTGCCTCTCAAAAAAGCAATTACTCAATATTTGATGAGAATTGTAGAAAGGGTGAGGATGACCAAGTCCTACACCTGAATAAACACCTTGAGTCACCTCGTACAATCCTAGTCCTACGCGGTATTCTGTTTGAGCATTCGTCGTTGAAATAAAGAATGCTGTCACAAAAGCTAAAAGGGTTAATCTCACATTGTAAAGATACCCATTTTAATACATTATTGATTTTCGGTCTTTTATGAAATCTCCTTAACTTCGCTTGATGCAAAATAGGATTACAACCTTATTCGGAATTAAGTATCCCATCATTCAAGCCGGTATGATTTGGTGCAGTGGATGGGAACTAGCTTCTGCAGTGAGTAATGCAGGAGGATTAGGAATCATCGGAGCAGGTAGTATGTATCCTGATATTTTGCGAGAGCATATTCAAAAATGCAGTGAGGCCACTGATAAGCCTTTTGCAGTGAATTTACCTCTGCTTTATCCGGATATAGATAAGCATATCGCGACTATTATAGAGCTAAATGTGCCAATCGTTTTCACTTCTGCCGGAAATCCAGCCACTTGGACTCAAACCTTAAAAGATGCAGGTATAAAAGTAGTTCACGTGACAAGTAACTTGAAGTTTGCTTTGAAGGCTCAGACATGTGGGGTAGATGCTATTGTAGCAGAAGGTTTTGAAGCAGGAGGACATAATGGACGCGAAGAAACGACTACACTAGTTCTTATACCACAGATAGTTCAATCAGTAGACATACCTGTTATCGCAGCTGGCGGAATAGGTACAGGTAGGTCTATGGCAGCGGCAATGGCTCTAGGAGCAGATGCAGTGCAGATTGGAAGTAGATTTGTAGCTAGTGAGGAATCTTCTGCACACATCAATTTTAAGAATGCTGTTTTAGATGCCAAAGATGGATCTACACAGTTGATCTTGAAGCAACTTACACCTGTTCGTCTGATTAAAAACAAGTTTTGGGAACAAGTTGCTACTGCAGAAATGAATGGTGCAAGCAAAGAAGATATGATTAAGCTACTAGGGAGAGCTAGAGCGAAAAAAGGAATGTTTGAGGGGGATTTAGATGAAGGAGAGTTAGAGATAGGACAAATAAGCGGTTATATCAATGAGATAAAACCTGCTACTGATATCATTGTTGAAATAGTTGAGGATTACAATTTGGTGCTGGATGAATTAGCTATTAAGAGGCTATAAGTGAATCAAAGAATTAAAAAATATCTTATAGATGGTGAGGGTGAATGCCTAGACTACAAACAGGAAATCAGTAGTGCTGTAAAAATAGCCAAAACAATGGTGAGCTTTGCTAATCATAAAGGCGGAACGCTGCTTGTGGGCGTGCGAGACAATAGAACTATAGCGGGCATACGCACAGAGGATGAGAAGTACATGTTGGAGCTTGCTTCCGCATTTTACAGTAAGCCTGAGATTCATATCGAGATCAAAGAACATGAAATTGGAGGTAAGGTGATTTTGGAGTGTATCATACCTGTTGGCATAGAGAAACCTTATTACGCCAAAGGAGATGATGGCAAGTGGTGGGTGTATGTGCGTCACAAAGATAAAAGCTTACTAGCAAGTAAGGTGACGGTAGACGTTTTGAGAAGGCAAGCTAGCAATAAAGGTACGCTAATCAAGTACGGAAAAAATGAAGAAGCTCTTTTGAAGTATCTAGAAGAAAATGAGAGGGTTACGCTTCAAGAATTTAGAAAGAAGGTGAATATTTCGAAATGGAGAGCATCTAAAATTCTGGTCAACTTAATCAGTGCTGGCGTTATCAGAAATCACACCCACGAAAAAATGGAGTTTTATACACTCGTTTAATCGGTTGGGATAAAATAAATCAAAGAGCTTTTCGTTAATAATTACTACCTTTGCTTGCTATTGGACAGTTGTAATGGCTAAGTGAAATAACAGATTATGTATACACGTCACATGAAATCGCTTCTAGGCATACTACTACTCGTAGTTCTTAGCGTGCAAAATGCTGATGCTCAGCGTTGGTTTAGAACAAGCTCTTTAGAGTTTGGATTAATTGGAGGATTTTCACATTATTCAGGTGAATTGTCCAATGATAAGTTTTTTGAATCAAGAGGTCTCAAAGGAAGTGCCGGAATCATCACAAGATTTACACCTCACGAGGTAGTTACTTTTAGATTGAGTGCTCAATACGGTCAGTTGGAAGGAGATGATAAGTGGTATGAAGATCAAAATGACCCGCTTCGAAGAGATTTGAACTTTACTTCTACGCTTTGGGATTTTACTGGAGCTGCAGAATTCAATCTGAATAGTATCTCACAAAGACAAAGATCAGGAGTTTCGCCTTTTGTGTTCATAGGTGCAAGTGTCTTTAAATATAATCCTATGTCAGTATTCAACTATGATCCCAATAGTGCTATTGCAAATTTCCCTGGTATTAATTATGCTACATTGGAAAATAGAGATGGAGAGGAAATAGAACTTCAGCCTTTAGGAACAGAAGGACAAGAAACTACGGAGTTCAATGAAATAGAAAGATATGCTTTGACGCAAGTGGCCATACCTGTTGGACTAGGATTCAAGTTTAAGATGAATCACAAATGGACTCTTGGACTAGAATATGGTGCACGGATTACTTTTACAGATTATTTAGATGATGTGTCTGGTAGCTACGTGGAGCCAACGAGATTGCAAGCTCAATACGGGACTATGTCAGCGGCTATGTCAGTAAGAACTCCTACCATAGACGAGACTACTATAGAGGGTACACCTCGTGGAGATGATAGCTCAAATGACTTGTATGGTATTTTTGGAGTAACCTTTACTTACCGTATTTATGGAAATAGGGAAGGCTGCCCTACTTTTTAATAGCTTAAAGAATTTTATAATTTCTTAATCAAAACTTAGTAAACGTAACATTTTTAACTGTTACTCGTAATAATTCAGAACAATTGGCAGCAGTGCAAAGAAATATCGTAGCGTTCTTCCTCTTCATTTTTGTCTCAAGCACTTCGCTTGCTCAGAAAAATGAATTGGGTATTATGTTAGGTGGTTCTAACTATCACGGCGATTTGGCATATAATATAGTCCCTAAAGAAACTAATTTTTCTGGTGGAGCATACTACAGATTCAATCTGAATGAATACTGGTCAATGAGACCAACGATTTCCTATCTCAAAATAGGTGGTGCAGATAGTAACTTTAGCGAATACGAACTTCGTAATTTGAGTTTTACAAATCGTATATACGAAGTGTCGAATGTTATGGAGTTTAACTTTCAGCCTTTTAGTTCCAGATATCACCATAAGAATAATACATTCTATCTAATGGCAGGAATAGCGGGATTCATCCACAGGCCAATGGCAGAGTTGGATGGAAAAAGCTATGACCTTAGAAAGGCTCAAACGGAAAATATAAGATATAGATTAGCCCAAATCAGCATACCTTTTGGTGCTGGTATAAAACAGTCTATCGGCAAAAACTTAATACTTGGTTTTGAAACTGGTTGGAGACGAACTTTTACAGATCATTTAGATGATGTAAGTACTGTTTATCCAGAATTAGATGAAGGAAATGTAAGTTTCAATAGACTCTCCGACAGATCTTGGGAAGTAAGTGAAAATGAACTCCCCCTTGCCAATGAAGGAGATATGAGAGGTGATCCGAACTTGAAGGATTGGTACTTTCAAGCTGCATTTACTATCTCATATAGATTTACCCCTATTCGATGTGCATTTTAAGAAAGTAGATGAGTAAGGATAAGATAGATAATAGCCTCTTACCTAAGCACATAGCCATCATAATGGATGGTAATGGTCGCTGGGCAAAGGAAAAAGGAAGGTTTCGTATTTTTGGTCACGAAAATGGTGTGAAAGCGGTCCGAGAAGTTTCTGAGGGCTGTGCAGAATTAGGTATAGAATGCCTCACACTTTATGCTTTCAGCACAGAAAATTGGAATAGGCCAAAACTAGAGGTCAATGCTCTCATGACTTTGCTAGTGAAAACAATAAAAGGTGAAACCAAGACTTTGATGAAAAATGGTATAAAACTCGATGCCATAGGTGATAGGTCAATGCTTCCAAAAGAATGTCTCAGAGAGCTTGAAGAAGCTATAGAAACTACAAAAGATAACACCGGGATGAGCCTGATATTAGCACTAAGTTATAGTGCAAAGTGGGACATCGTCAATGCAACAAAAAAGATTGCAAAAATGGCTGCGGATGGTGATATAGCACTTGATGAAGTCAATGAAGATTTGATAAACAATACACTTACAACATCTAAGTATCCGCACCCAGAACTTATGATCAGGACTAGTGGAGAATTAAGGATAAGCAACTTTTTACTCTGGGAACTTGCCTATAGTGAGCTGTATTTTACCACAGTATTGTGGCCAGATTTCAGAAAAGAGCACTTGTACGAAGCGATACTGGATTACCAAAGTAGAGAAAGAAGATTTGGTAAGACAAGCGAACAATTAGCATAGAAAGAAAATAAACGATGAAGAGATTAGTGTTGATAGTGACTATGCTTTGCAGCTTAGTATCTTGGGGTCAGTTAGACGATATAAATTCTATTATTCTAGATTATGATAATCCTAAGAAATTTGAGATAGGTGGAATCAATGTAATCGGAAATAAATTCACCGCTAAGAATATTGTGCTCCTAATGTCTGGATTGAGTGTTGGTCAAACTATCACCGTTCCTGGTGATGAGAGTGGATTGGCTATAGAGCGTCTCTGGAAGCAACAGTTGTTTAGTGATATAGAATTACGTATAGCAAGAATAGAAGATAAAAAAATCTTTTTGAATATTGTAGTCACGGAGAGACCTAGACTTTCTAAATATTCCATAAAAGGTCTTCGTAAGTCGGAAACAAATAATGTGAGAGAAGAAATCTCACTCAAGAAGAATCAGTTAATCACTGAAGACTTAATCAATACAACGAGAAGAGAGATAGAGGAGTATTTTTACGAAAAGGGTTTTTATGGTGTGAAGACTACTTTCACCAAGGAAACTGATGCTGAAAAGGCAAACTATGAACTGCTTCGGATCAATATCAGTAGAGGAAAGAAAATTAAGTTACAGGATATACTTTTCGTAGGAAATCATAATGTGGAGGATAAAAAACTACGTAAACTGATTAAACCAAAACGTAAGTACAAAAAGTGGAACATATTTGCTTCCTCCAAGTTTATAGAGGATGAGTATGATGAGACAAAGCCTACCATCGTTCAGTACTACAACACACTTGGATATAGAGATGTCAAGTTAGCATACGATTCTATACAGCGAATCAGCGATGATCGGGTTGTAGTTAAAATGGGAATAGAAGAAGGCACGAAGTATTATTTTAGAGATATTACTTGGACTGGAAATACAAAATATAGAACATCACTTTTAGATACACTGTTGGGTATTAAAAAGGGTGAAGTATACGATCAGTCACGTTTAGAGAGTAAGCTCTTTATGAGTGAGAATGGTTTTGATGTGTCTAGTCTATATATGGACGATGGGTATTTATTTTTCAATGTGAATCCTGTGGAAGTCCTAGTAGAAGGAGATAGTATAGACTTAGAGATGAGAATCTATGAGGGTAAGCAAGCGACGGTAAATCGTGTAACGATCGTAGGAAATGATAAGACGAGTGACTTCGTGGCATTGAGAGTAATCAGAACTAGACCTGGAGATAAGTTCAGCAGGTCAGATATCCAACGTAGTATGCGAGAGCTTGCTCAATTGGG
>ENA-UZWV01008489-UZWV01008489.1-metagenome-genome-assembly--contig:-Day-3-1m-contig-8489_pt1 | contig 15539 bp, 10 predicted proteins | sample MGYA00260342_ERZ794902 | MGnify/ENA metagenome assembly ERZ794902
GTTAAGTAATTGAATGCTTTTACGGCAGATGGAATTGCAATTAATAAGGTGGTAAATGTAAATACAGATCCTAAGAATGGATTCATTCCTGAAATAAACATATGGTGACCCCAAACTATTGTTGATAAGAATGCAATTGCTAAGATAGACGCTACCATTGCACGGTAACCGAAAATTGGTTTACGTGAGTTTGTAGCGATCACTTCGGATGTAATTCCTAAGGCTGGAAGTAATACAATATATACTTCTGGGTGTCCTAGAAACCAGAACAAATGCTCGAATAATACTGGCGATCCGCCTTGGTAATGCAATACTTCGCCTTGTATAAAAATATCCGATAGAAAGAAAGACGTTCCAAAACTACGGTCCATGATTAACAACAATGCCGCTGATAATAATACAGGGAACGATACTACTCCAATTACAGCGGTAATGAAAAATGCCCATATTGTTAATGGTAGTCTTGTCATTGCCATCCCTTTTGTTCGAAGGTTCAAAACGGTTACAATGTAATTAAGAGACCCTAATAAAGAGGAGGCGATAAAGATAGCCATTGAGACTAACCAAAGCGTCATTCCTGCGCCTGATCCACCTTGTGCTAATGGTAATGCACTTAATGGAGGATAGATTGTCCATCCAGCAGCAGCGGGTCCTGCTTCAACAAAAAAGGATGCTACCATAATCACACTTGATAAAAAGAATAACCAGTAAGATACCATGTTAAGAAATCCAGAGGCCATATCTCGCGCACCAATTTGTAACGGAATTAATAGGTTACTGAACGTTCCACTCAGACCAGCGGTTAATACAAAGAATACCATAATAGTACCATGTATAGTTACTAAGGCTAAATAGATATCCGCATCCATAACACCTCCTGGAGCCCACTTTCCTAAAAGAGCTTCAAAAATTGGATTGGGTTGCGAAGGCCATGCAATTTGCATACGCATTAACAAAGACATTAAAATCCCGACTACTCCCATGATAATCCCAGTAATCAAATACTGTTTGGCTATCATTTTGTGATCTTGACAAAAGATGTATTTTGTTATAAATGTTTCTTTAGGATGATGTCCATGATCGTCTTGATGTGCGTGAGTATCTACCTGTGCTGACATAATCTAATGGTGTTATATTTTTAATTTTGAACTAAAGAGTTCTTGAATAATTTTTGTTCTTGTAACCATGCTTTGTAGTCTTCTTCCGATTCTACAATAATTTTCATTTGCATGTTATAGTGTGATTTCCCACATATTTTATTACAAAGTAATAGGTAATCAAATTCATAGCTATCTAAAGGCTCTTCGCCATTGGCTTGCAATTTTTTACTTTTTTGAACTCTGATTTTGTTAATGTTTCTTACTTTTTCATAAATGTCTGGATTCAATCGCATTTCTTCAGTGGTCACCGTTGGTGTGAAAGCAAATTGAGTTATCATTCCTGGAACACAATTCATTTGCGCTCTAAAGTGAGGCATATAAGCCGAGTGCAAAACGTCTTGAGAACGCATTTTGAATAGTATGGGTTGACCTACAGGTAAGTGTAGCTCTGTGGTGATGATGTCATCTTGTGCGTTTGGATCGGATTCATCTAAACCTAAGATATTGGCGTTATCAAGGTTGATTAATCGCACATTTGCTTTTCCTAATACATTGTCTTCACCAGCATAGCGCGCTTTCCAGTTGAATTGTTGTGCATACAGCTCAACTACAATAGGATCCTCATCTTCATCAATGTTCATGATGTCTGTCCATGTGAATAAGCCATACATGATAAGTCCTGCTAAAACGATGACTGGAATAACGGTCCAGATAAATTCTAGTTTGTCATTATCTGCATAAAACAACGCTTTACGACCTTTTTCACCTTTATATTTGAATGCAAAATAGTGTAGCAAAAACTGTGTAATGGTTTGAACAATAAAGATAACCACCATTGAAATGATCATTAAACGATCAATTTCAGGGCCATGTTCAGAAGCTGAATTTGAGGTTAATGGTAAATCGCCCCACAATGCAAAAGACACAATTGTAATGCCATATATAAACACTAAAAAGGCCAACATAAGATAGCCATGAATTCTGTTATCGTTGTCGTTTGCTACTTGTGATACGTCTTTATTTGCTTGAGCTAAATCAAAGATTTTTACCATTTGCCAAATTGCTATGGTGATCCCTAATAAAATTAAGATTGTTAATAAGCCAGTCATCGTTATATGTTGTCTTTTTAAATTTTAATTAATAATGAAAATGTTCACTTTCCTTAATAAAAGGATTTCCTTTTGCTAATAATGGTGCTTTTGAAAGCGCATAAAAAACAATGAATAAGAACAATCCTAAGAATAATAATACGGCACTAATTTCTGGTACTCCGATAAACCATCGGTCTCCTACAGTTGCAGGCATAATCATATTGAATACATCTATATAGTGGCCAAATAAAATCACAATCCCAGCCATTACAATAAACCATGGCACACGCTTATAATCGCTATTCATAAGTACCAAGAATGGGAAAATAAAGTTTAAGATTATCATCCCGAAAAATGGTAAATTATAATCTTCGATACGTGTAATGAAATAGGTGACTTCTTCTGGAATGTTTGCATACCAAATTAGCATGAATTGTGAGAACCATAAGTAAGTCCAAAACACACTTATTGCGAACATAAATTTAGCTAAATCATGAAGGTGACTATCGTTTACAAATTCCATGAGTCCTTTAGACTTTAGATAGATTGTAATTAATGTAATCACAGTGATTCCACTTACAAACATACTTGCGAACACATACCATCCAAATAAGGTACTGAACCAGTGTGGATCTACACTCATAATCCAATCCCAAGACATTATTGATTCTGTATAGATGTAAAATACTAGGAATGCAGCTGAAATTCTAAAGTTCTTTTTGAAATTACGGTTGTCATTCACATCCGCTAAATCTTGTGCCAATGAGAATTTTCTTGAAAAATAGCGGTACAAACTCCATCCTGCAATAAAAATAAGACCTCTAATTGCAAACCAAGTTTTATTTAACCAGCCTGCTTTTCCTTGAATGAGTTCGTCATGTGCAACGACTTCCGGATCCATCCAAATAAATATGTGATCTCCTGCCCATAATGCAACACCTAAAACAAGTAATCCACCAGGCAAAACATAGTATGTTATCGCTTCCATTACTCTAAAAAGTACTGGTGACCATCCTGCTTGTGCGGCATATTGTATGCCGTAAAAGGCAAGTACGCCTAAAGAGATCATAAAAAAGAAAAAAGCAGCTACATATAAAGCAGCATAGGGTCTGTTGTGCATTTGGTGTAATACATGTTCGGCGTGCGCATCATCGTGGTGTGGTTCAGTTCCATTAGCAACTTCTCCGTGTGCCTCTTCGGCGTGACTGTCCGAATCATGTGTGGAATGAATCATTGCAGCATGGGCCTCCACGTCTGTTGTAACGTCATGATGCGTTGCTTCTTCGCCATGAGAATCTGCTGCGCCATGGTGCGAATCTTCTTCTGCTAATATAACTTTTACATCTGCTAAGGTTAACCCATGAGATGCTACATAGCTTGTTCCCCATCCAATAGCGCCAATGACGAATAGTAGGATTGAAACAATTTTAAGTCTTTTTGAAAACGTGTACATATTTATATAAATGTTTTACTTTTCTTATTTTTTTAATTCTGCTCTAAGGGTTTCAACATAAGCCGTAACTTGCCAACGTTCTTCCTCATTCAATAAATTCGCGTAGGACCCCATGGTATTTTTACCATAATAAATCACATGATAAATACTTCCTTCGGTGATTGCTCTATCAGCATAACTTGGTACCCCAAGAATTTTTTCTCTTTTGACTAACTTTCCTTGTCCAGCGCCTTTATTACCATGACAAATACCACAATAAATTTCGTAAAGCTCTTTTCCTCTTTTGGCATCCAGTTTAGCGGAAGCTAAAGGCGAGTTTAGGTCTGATAGTGCGGAAGCATAGCCTTCATTTGTGTTTTCAAACTCATATAAAGAGTGTCCTCTAGAAATGGTCCCTTCTACAGGCAATAATGCTTGTTGTGAGTTTGGGAAAATATCATACTCGCCATAAGCTTCATAGCTAATTGGTTCATACATATTTGGAAAATATTGGTAGTTTGGACTGTTATCATTTTGACATGAAAACACCGACCCTAAGGCCAAAACTAAAACGATTATTTTTAATACACTTTTCATATTCCTAATGTGCTTCTTTATCAACGATATGAACCTCTACTGCCCCTGTTTGGGTTAGAAGGGTTGTTAATTCTTTTTCATTATCATGAACAGGGATTTCCATTAAAAAATGGTCATCGGTGGTTCTTGGATCCGGATTTTCTGCATTTTTAAATGGCCACATTCTACTTCTTAAATAGAACGTAATAACCATTAAGTGTGCCGCAAAAAAGACGGTGAGTTCAAACATGATCGGTACAAACGCCGGCATGTTTTCGATATAACTGAAACTTGGTTTTCCCCCAATATTTTGAGGCCAGTCTTCAATCATAATATAATTCATCATTACGGTGGCCACAATCAAACCAACACAGCCATACATAAAGGCGGCAATGGCAATTCGAGTGGGTTCTAATCCCATCGCTTTGTCCAATCCATGGACAGGAAAAGGCGTAAAAATCTCTTCGATATGATGTTTTTCGTTCTTAACGGCTTTGACTGCTGCTAGCAACACATCATCATCCGTATACAGTGCGTGAATAACTTTAGAAGATCCCATAGACTATTCTTTTTTCTTTTTAGGTGTTTTGGCTGGTTTTGGCTTTGGTGCTGTACGGTTATCTGAACCGGTTCCTACCAAGCTTCCGCCTGCTTCTCTAATAGTTTTGTAACGTTGTCCCGAAGACTTTAATATTGTTTTGACTTCAGCTTGTGCAATCACAGGGAACGTCCTAGCGTATAATAGGAATAACACAAAGAAGAATCCAATCGTTCCAATGAAAATCCCGATATCTACAAACGTGGGCGAGAACATGGTCCATGACGATGGTAAGTAATCTCGGTGAAGAGACGTTACAATAATCACAAAACGCTCAAACCACATTCCGATGTTTACAACAATTGAGATGAAAAATGAGAACATGATGCTTGTTCTTAATTTTTTGAACCACATAAATTGAGGTGAAAACACATTACATGACATCATCGCCCAGTAGGCCCAAGCATAAGGTCCCGTTGCTCTGTTTAAGAATGCATATTGTTCATATTCAACGCCAGAATACCAAGCGATAAACAGTTCTGTTATATAAGCAACTCCAACTATAGAGCCTGTAATCATTATAACAATATTCATCAACTCGATGTGTTGTACCGTGATATAATCTTCTAAACTACATACTTTACGCATGATGATTAATAAGGTATTCACCATTGCAAAGCCAGAGAAAATTGCGCCTGCTACAAAGTATGGTGGGAAAATCGTTGTATGCCATCCCGGAATAACCGATGTAGCAAAATCAAAAGATACAATTGTATGTACTGATAATACTAAAGGCGTTGCAAGACCTGCAAGCACTAAAGATACTTCTTCAAATCGTTGCCAATCTTTTGCACGTCCACTCCATCCAAAACTCAATAAAGAGTATATTTTCTTTTGGAACGGTCTTACGGCACGATCTCGGATCATTGCAAAATCGGGTAATAAACCAGTCCACCAGAATACAAGTGAAACGGATAAATACGTAGAAATCGCAAATACATCCCACAATAAAGGGGAGTTAAAGTTGACCCATAACGATCCAAATTGATTTGGAATTGGTAATACCCAGTAAGCTAACCAAGGTCGGCCCATGTGAATGATTGGAAACAACCCTGCTTGAATTACAGAAAAAATAGTCATGGCTTCCGCAGAACGGTTAATGGCCATACGCCATTTTTGCCTGAATAATAGTAATACTGCCGAAATTAGGGTTCCTGCATGTCCAATACCAACCCACCAAACGAAGTTCGTAATATCCCAAGCCCAACCAACGGTTTTGTTGAGACCCCAAGTACCAATCCCCGTAGAGACGGTATAAATCATACACCCTATTCCCCAGCTAAAAGCTGCAAGTGCAATAGAAAATACTACCCACCAAAGTTTATTTGCTTTTCCTTCAACAGGTGCAACAACGTCCAAGGTTACATCATGATATGATTTTTCCCCGGTAACTAATGGTCTTCTGATAGGTGCTTCGTAATGAGACGCCATATTCCTTTATATTATTTCTTATTATTTATGCTTCGTTTGTGTTTCTTACTTTCACTTGATACACCACATTTGGCTTTGTTCCAACGTGGTCTAGTAAATGATAAGCACGCTCATCATCTTTAAGTTCGGTAATCGCACTTTTCTTATTATTTATATCTCCAAATGCAATGGCACCAGAGTCACATGCAGATGAACAAGCAGTCTTGAACTCATCTGGATTCACTTCTCTTCCATCGCGCTTCGCATCCAGGATTGTTTTCTGTGTCATTTGAATACACATCGAACATTTTTCCATAACCCCTCTAGATCGAACCGTCACATCTGGATTAATTACCATACGTCCTAAATCGTTATTCATGTGGTAATCGAATTCGTCATTCTCATTATATAAGAACCAGTTGAATCGACGTACTTTATAAGGACAGTTATTCGCACAGTAACGTGTTCCTACACATCGGTTATAAGCCATATGATTCTGACCCTGACGACCGTGAGACGATGCTGCCACTGGACACACCGTTTCACATGGCGCATGATTACAATGCTGACACATGATTGGTTGAAAAGCAACTTGCGGATTTTCAGATGGAATTTCCATCTCACCAAACGTACTTAATGAGCTTCCAAGTCCTTGAATATTATCTTTGGTAGTGTTATCTCCTTCAAATGTTTCATCGGAAGAATAATATCTATCGATCCGTAGCCAGTGCATATCACGACTTCTACGAATTTCTTGTTTTCCTACAACGGGAACGTTATTTTCTGCATGACATGCAATCACACAAGCGCCACATCCAGTACAAGAGTTCAAATCGATTGACAAGTTGAAATGATGTCCGATTGAACGATCAAATTCATCCCATAAATCAACATCTGGTGAATCTACGGGGGTTTCTTCATGGTTCAATGACACCATGGTCATTGGATTCCATTTTGCAGCCGATTCCGTATTGAAAATCTCCAAGGTTGTTTCCTTGATGATATCACCTCTACCCATTAATGTGTTGTGTAACTGAACACAAGCAAATTCATGCTTCCCATCCGTTAACTCAATCGTTGCTGTTTGCGTAGTACTAAAGTCGGTGTATAAAGGATAGGCATTCACTCCGGTTTGCATTTCTGCTTTGAGACCTTCACTTCGACCATAGCCGAAAGACATCCCAACAGTTCCTCTTGCTTGTCCTGGTTGAATAATCACAGGCACCTTTACAGTCTTTCCGTTAACCGTCAAGTTTGCATATTTTCCGTTCAATCCGCCGTTGGCATCATGACTGTTTTCACTGAAAAATGTACTCGTTTCCAAAAAGAACCCTAATTCTTTACCATCAAATTCTGAAATCGTTAGGTAGTTATCCCAAGTGGTTCTAGTCAATGGATCTGGAAATTCTTGTAACCAAGGGTTGTTGGCTTGTTGACCATCGCCCATTCCTGTTTTAGGATAGAGTGTAAGCTCCATCCCAGAAGTTGCTGTTGCAGCAAGTGCAGTGACAGCAGCTCCTAATTCTGAAATTGCGCTTCCATCAAAAGCATCTGCAGTATCAATCGTCGCAGAGTTTGAAGAAACATAAACCCCATCATGCAGGGTGTCATTCCATGAAGTTCCATTTAATACACTACGTTTCCAATACGACTTCACAAAATCATGATACGACACTGTATCTCCAAGGAGCTCAAGCAATACCTCTTGAAATTGTTTAGTATCAAATAAAGGACGAATTGTTGGCTGCATCAGTCCAAAGTGACCTTTTTTAGTTTCTAAATCGCCCCAGGACTCTAAATAATGAGGTGCGGCAGCAATATATTGTGATACAGAAGCGGTTTCATCATTTTTCATGGTGAAGGCAACTGATAATTCTGTTTGTTTTAATCCTTCAACAAATGCAGAAGCATTTGGAAGTGTATACGCTGGATTGACCCCGGCCATAATGACAGCACCAACCGTTCCAGAATTCATGTCTGAAACTAACTGTGCAACCGCCTTATCATCTCCTTGACGGGTTTGAATTGGGTTGATTGTATCAAACGCTTTACTGTTTAGTTTTTCGTTGATGGCTAACACAATGTTTTGTGCATTCACATCTTGAATCCCCGTAAGGACCACAGCATTAGAACCTGCTTTAATCAATTCAGAAGCCGCATTATTTACAGCGGTTTCTAAATGCGCTGGAAGATCACCTCCAACAGCCATTCCAACTAATTTTCCATATAGTTTAGCAAGTGCAATTTTTTGTTGAGATGGTTTAATCGCGACACGTTTATCGGCGTTTGCACCAGATAAAGTCATGTTTGCTTCGAACTGAATATGACGAGACATTTTTCCGTTTTTCGGAACCCGTCCTTTTGCATAAGCAGCATCAAATCCACCACCTTGCCAATCGCCTAAGAAATCAGCGCCAATAGAAACAATTGTTTGGGCTTTAGAGAAATCGTAATTTACTAAGCCTCTTTTGCCATATTTATTTTGGTACGCATCCGCAGCTGCAGATTCTGATATCGCATCATAAACCACGTGGCTTACATTCGCGTATTTTTGTTTAAAGTCAGCAATTAACTTTGAAGTTGATGGACTTGCAAACGTCTGTGTTAATAACACAATCGATTTGTCAGTTCCTTTTAAAGACTCTAATTTTTGAGCCACTTCTGCGGTAAGTTCACCCCAGCTAATGGCTTGTCCATCTTTTTGTGGGCCTACAACTCTTTGGTTGTCATATAAATCTAAGACTGAGGCTTGAACTCGGGCGTTGATTCCTCCATTCGCTTTTGCCAAACTATTAGATTCAACTTTAATAGGACGGCCTTCTCTTGTTTTAATTAAAACACTTGCAAAGTCGTATCCGTTAGCAATCGCAGTTGCATAATAATTTGCAACCCCAGGAATAATTTGCTCTGGTTGTACAACGTAAGGAATCGACTTGATCACTGGCCCTTCACAAGCTGCTAAAGAAGCTGCAGCAGTACTGAACCCAACGTATTTTAAGAAATCACGACGCGTTGTACTGGATGCTTCTAGGGTTTCTTTATCGCCTAAAAATTCATCTACAGGAATTTCTTCCGTAAATTCCTTTTGTTTGAGCGTCTCAACAGCAGAGCTATGGTTCGGATTTAACTCCTCAACACTTTTCCAGTATTTCTTGTTTGATGACATATATATAATGTTACTTGTTGATCGTTTTAATTAAATTCTAGTAATGACATTTTCCACACTCTAACCCACCCATTTGTGCTGCGGTTAGTTGTTCGACTCCATATTTTTGAGAAAGCGCTTCGTGAATTTTTTCATAATAGCCGTTATCTTGAACTTTTACATTTGTTTCTCTATGACAGTTAATACACCAACCCATTGTGAGTGGAGAAAACTGATACATCACTTCCATTTCTTCGACAGGTCCATGACATGTTTGACATTCCAAGCCAGCAACCGTGACGTGTTGCGAGTGGTTAAAATAAGCGAAATCAGGAAGATTATGAATACGCACCCATTTGACTGGTTTGGTTTTTCCTGTATATTTTTGTTCGGCATCATCCCAACCTACAGCGTTGTATAGTTTTTTAATTTCTCCATCATAAAACTCTTTGCTGTATTCTTCGGTAGCAGTTGATGGTGCAACTTCATAAATAGATTTATGACAATTCATACACACATTAAGCGCTGGAATTCCAGAATGCTTACTAACACGTGCAGAGGAATGACAGTACTTACAATCGATTCCATTGTCACCGGCGTGAATTTTGTGAGAATAATGAATGGGTTGAATTGGCTGATATCCTTGGTTAACACCAACTTGCATAAGGTATCCATATACAAAGTAAGCACTCGACAATAAGAAAAAGATCGCCACTACCAACATTAAAAATTGATTGTTTACAAACGCTTTCCAAAGTGATTTTCTTTGAACTGCTTCGGCAATTTCAACATTGTTGGCTGTTGCAAAACGACGTAATGTTTTGTTTACTAAAAATAAGCCTAAGGCTAACAATGCGAAAAGAATAGCAAGTGCACCTAAGACAATTTCTTGAGAAACGCCTCCTTGTGGTTGTACGTTTTGTGTTGTGGCCGTTGCTGCAGCTACAGGCACTGCTTTTTCTTGAGCGGTGTAGGCTAAAATGTCTGAGATATCTTCATCTGAAAATTGTGGAAAAGCAGTCATTGCAGAGCCATTGTATTCAGCATAAATTTTATTCGCATACGCATCTCCAGACTTAATCATAGCAGAACTGTTACGAATCCAAGCATTGAGCCAAACGCGGTCTAAACCTTCGGTTTCGCTTAGCCGTGTTTCCACATTTCGAAGCGCTGGCCCCGTCATTTTCTTATCTAATTGGTGACAAGCAGCACAGTTAGCATTGAATAACGATTTTCCCTTAGCAGGATCGCCTTCTTGAGCGTAAAGTGACGTGAATATAATTGAGAAAAATAAAAGCCCCGAAAATAGTGTTTTTGAGAGCGTGTAAAAGTTAAATCCCTGTTTCATAGTGTTGATAGAAGTCATTTCTAAACTTTGGTACGATTTTATCATGCAAATAGGTAATATCCGGTTATAAAAATCTTAGGCAAAAGTAACATATAATGTCCATTTTTAAAATGTTAGATATATGTAAGTTTCTAATTTATATACGTTCTAAATAAGTGTTTTTTTTATCTTTTAATTATATTCGTTTACATTTGTAAAAGCAATCCAATATTATGAAATTAATTTGTTATAAATATTTTATTATAAGTGTCTTATTTTCAACGCCTATATTGGCGCAAGAGGGAGTGGTACACATAAATAAAAGTGCAGAAATTGATCGTGTCTTAGCGCTTAAAAAAGAGCTGAATAAAGAGCAAGACTACATTAAAATCCAAATATTTAATGGGAATCGACTTGATGCAGAAGCCACTCTTGTTGAGTTCAAAACAGAGTTTCCAGATCACTTTGTAGAAATGAAATATGAAACGCCGAACTATAAAATTTGGGTCGGAAAATTTAGAACGCGCCTTGAAGCGGATCGGGAGTTATTGGCCGTAAAAAAGTTGTTTCCAAATGCATTCCCTTTTAAACCTTAAAAGCAACAAACTTCTATTTAACTAGGATTTTTTCAAAATAACGTCGGTTGTTAATTTCAAATTTAGTGATGTAAAGTCCTGTTTGAAGTTGATGGACATCAATCGTATTTTGATGAATCTTAGAACTACTTATAACTGATTTTCCTGTAAGGTCAACTACTTGAATATTTGAAATCTCAAAAGCCGACTCTATTGTAATTAAGCCTGAACTCGGATTGGGAAATAGTTTAAATAGACCTGCAAACTCTTGATTATAAGTCGCTAATGTTTCACTTTGAACATCACCTGTGAGCGTTACAATCGTGGAATCTTCATCCCCTCCACAAAACGGAGTGTTTGTGTCTGTCGTCGAATTCTCAACCCAAACGCCCAAAGTGGCATCTGGAGGATTTGGTGTCGATTGCGCAGTATTATAATAAATTAAATACGTTCCAGAAAAATCACCATTACCATCATCTGCTCGGAGCTCCCATCGACTATCGGTGTCATTATAAGCGATTTGAAATTCACAGACTCCAATGCCGCTACAAGGCTGGTCGCCTGTGATTGGTGTGGTTTCAAAAACAGCCCTCCCAGTAGCGTCTGTATCCGTTTGAGTGAATATAAATTCTTGATCGTCAAATAACGCTTGGCAAGCGTTGAGCGTAATTTGAGCAAAGCCATTGAAGCTTATACTTGTAAAAATAAAGAGTTGAATAATTAATTTCATCTGTCTTTAATTTCTTGATGGATAAAGGCCTTGTAAAGCAATAATATAAGTCACTGTAAGATAGGGTTGCATATTATTAACAGCCTGTCCTCCACCTGTGCTACTCACCATTTTAGCATTCATAGTGGTGGTAGCTTTGGCATCTGAGTATTCCTTGTCCAGTAATTTTGTGCCTGCTGGCAAATTGCCGCCAGGAATCGATGCATTACCGTCTGCCGTAACCGCATTGATGGAATGATTATGAGCAGGTAAATTAGCGACCGCTAGCATATTTGTTTCAGAACCTGTTTTTTGACCTAGTGGACGTGATGTTAGACCAGGTCCATCTCCAGGGCCGATAGCTACCCGACCTCTTAAATCAGGCAACCCAAAAGTAGTTGTGCCATCCCCTCCATAAATGGTGCCTAGTATTGAAAACAATGCAGAGTTTTGACTAATATCCAGTAATTGACCTTCGCATTTCGCCCAACCTCGTGGTGCAAAATTTCCTGCAAACATTCTGATTTCTCCAATAAACGGTTCTTGTGCATTTACGGATTCGCTAAAAATAAAACAGAAAAATACTACTAAAGTTATAATTGGTTTTTTCATACTATAAATTAAATTGGTGATTCAAATTTACATAAATTCTTTGACACCAAGAGCACAGCTAAACCACAAATCACTTGTTTATAATTTATTACAAGTTTTATTTATTACACACAAACAGGGGGTAAACAAAAGACCGTATGTCCAAAAGGCATACGGTCTTTAAAAATTTATGTATCTATAAACTAAATACTACTACTTAAGTGTTTTTTTAACCTCTACTTCACGGAAGGCTTCCAAAATATCACCTTCACGAATATCGTTGTAGTTTTTCACTTGCATCCCACAGTCGTAGCCTTTAGCCACTTCTTTCGCATCGTCTTTGAAACGTTTTAAAGAGCTTAATTCGCCTGTATACACAACTACACCTTCTCTGATTAATCGAACGCCGGCGCTTCTGTAAATCTTACCATTGGTAACCATACACCCTGCAATGGTTCCAATTTTAGAGATTTTAAAGGTTTCTCTAATTTCAGCAGTTCCCGTGATTTCCTCTTTAAAGACTGGAGACAACATGCCTTCCATCGCATCTTTAAGATCATTAATTGCATCGTAAATAATAGAGTACATTCGGATATCGATTTCTTCCTTATCGGCAATTTGTCTGGCATTCCCCATTGGGCGCACATTAAATCCAATGATGATCGCATCCGATGCCGTTGCAAGCAATACATCACTTTCGGTAATGGCTCCAACACCTTTGTGAATAATATTAACCTGAATTTCTTCGGTCGATAATTTCTGGAACGAATCTGTTAAGGCTTCTACGGAACCATCAACATCTCCTTTTAAGATAATGTTGAGTTCTTTAAAGTCTCCTAATGCAATACGTCTTCCAATTTCATCAAGCGTAATATGACGCTGTGTTCGAACCGATTGTTCACGTTGGAGTTGTGTACGTTTCGCTGCAATCTGCTTCGCTTCACGTTCTTCTCTAAATACGGTAAACTTGTCTCCTGCCTGAGGAGCACCGTCCAGTCCTAGAATAGAAATAGGCGTTGAAGGTCCAGCTTCAAACACATCGTTTCCACGTTCATCGTGCATCGCTCTTACTTTTCCACTATTCTTTCCTGCTAAGACATAATCGCCAATTTTCAATGTTCCTGCTTGTACCAAGATTGTAGAGACATAGCCGCGACCTTTATCTAAAAAAGCTTCAACAACGCTTCCTAAAGCGGGCTTATTAGGGTTGGCTTGCAACTCTAATAATTCAGCTTCAAGTAATACTTTTTCTAATAATTCTTTGACACCATCGCCTTTTAATGCAGAGACATCATGGGATTGAATTTTTCCACCCCAATCTTCTACTAATAAATTCATATTAGCGTAAGCTTCTTTTATTTTTTCAGGATTTGCTGTCGGCCTATCTATTTTGTTAATCGCAAAAACAATAGGAACACCTGCAGCTTGTGCATGCGCAATCGCTTCTTTTGTTTGTGGCATGATATCATCATCCGCCGCAATCACAATAATAGCAATATCCGTCACTTGAGCACCACGGGCACGCATCGCCGTAAAGGCCTCGTGACCAGGAGTATCTAAAAAGGCAATTTTTTGACCTGTTGACAACGTAACTCCATAAGCTCCAATGTGTTGGGTAATCCCTCCGGACTCTCCTGCAATTACATTTTCTTCACGTATATAATCTAGTAACGATGTTTTACCGTGATCAACATGCCCCATCACTGTAACGATTGGTGCACGCGTCACTAAATCATCCGCAGTATCTTCTACAATTTCAATAGCTTCATCGATATCAGCTGTTACAAATTCAACTGTGTATCCAAATTCTTCTGCAACAATGGTCAAAGTTTCAGCATCTAAACGCTGATTAATAGTTACCATCATTCCAAGTGACATACACGCTGAAATAATTTGAGTTACCGATACATCCATCATGGTAGCTACTTCGCTTGCCGTTACAAATTCTGTAACTTTAAGGACTTTATTTTCTAATTCTTGCTGCTCTTGATCTTTTTCTGTCTGTTGACGGTGTTGATCTCTTTTATCTTTTCTGTACTTCGCTCCCTTTTTACCTTTGTTAGATTTGCCTTGTAATTTTTCAAGGGTTTCTCGAACTTGCTTTTGAACCTCTTCTGCTGTTGGCTCTACTTTTGGAGCTTGCGGTCTTGCGGGTGGTCGGTTTCTAAAGTTTCCTCTAGTTTGAGGAGAATTCCCTCCAACTTTACTGATTCGACGGCGTTTTTTTCTAGCGTCTGTAGAGTTTGCACCCGCAGCCGGAGTGGCTGGCTTTGCCTTTTTAGGTTTATTAAATTGGGTTAAATCTATCTTTTGTCCTGTCGATTTTGGCCCTGAAAGTTTTTGATAGTTAGTTGTTTCAACTTTTTGTTCTCCAGGAGCTACCACTTCATCTTCAGTAGTAACCGTAGGAGCTTCAGGAGCTGCTACTTCTGGTATTGAAGCTTTAGGAGCAACCTCAACTTTAGGGGTTGGGGTTGGTTTTGAATCCTCAGCTACTTTTGGTGTGTCCTCAACTTTTGCTGTTGGCGCAACCTTCGGAGTATCCTCAACTTTCGGAGGCGCTGGTTTTGTCTCTTCGACCGGCTTGACAGCTTCTGTTTTTTGAGCCACTTTTTTAGAGCCCTCTAGATCAATTTTACCAATCTTTTTAGGGCCTTGAAGCACTTGTTTCGCCTTAAAAACTGTTTTGGCAGCTTCAGCTTTTTGAAGTTTTTGCTCAATTTCCTGTTCACGTTGAACACGTAAGGCTTCTTTTTCTTTTAGCTTAGCTTCACCAACTTCCTTAGAAGCCACTTTCTTATTTGCATCGGTTTGAAACTCGCCTGCAAGAAGATCGTACACTTCTGAAGTGATTTTAGTTGTGGGGCGTTTTTCTATTTCAACATTTTTTGTTTCCAAAAAATCGACCGCTCGATCGAGAGAAATATTCAATTCCCTTAACACTTTATTTAATCTAATAATTTCAGCCATAAATTGCCTTTGATA
>ENA-UZWV01005417-UZWV01005417.1-metagenome-genome-assembly--contig:-Day-3-1m-contig-5417_pt1 | contig 15486 bp, 17 predicted proteins | sample MGYA00260342_ERZ794902 | MGnify/ENA metagenome assembly ERZ794902
CTCGAACCTCGAACCTCGAACCTCGAACCTCGAACCTCGAACCTTCGATCGAACACAGAAAACCGAAAACCTCGAATGGCGATATCTGAATCCCAGTTCAGGAGATTCTGGGCTCAAGGCCTTGTCGCCGCGCAGAACAACACGCACCAGCACTCAATAAGACAGTGACACTCCGTTGCCAAAGGCACTGGACCGCCGCTTGGCATCAATAGTGGCACTCCCTGCCGCTTGCTCGGTGATGTCTGCCCTCCCGGGTAGCCGGCGTCAACAATCTGACATGACCGAAATGAAGATCATAAGCCATTGTTTAAAAACAATTTTATAGCCTCGGCATAAGCATTGCTTTTATCAGGGAAACGGCAAGACCGCGGCAATAGTTTGCCGCCGCCATGCCACTAAAGCGGCACCCTGTGAACAACATAGGCAATAAAATTAATGGAAGTCATGGAATTCAACGAACACGCAACCCTTGCTCAGCCAGGGCTGGTCAGTTTGGAGCAGGCGACATTAGCTAGGGCCGGCGAAGCCCTAGAGGCAACTCACGCCGCCATGGCAAAGCAGATAGCGCGTTTGACCGCCGAATTAGAAGCCGCTCGACTGGCGCGACGGGAAGAGCACGCTGAGCGTGGTCGCTTACTTACCCGTCTGGCTTCTTTGTTGGACGCACTGCCCGGCGGGGTCGTCATTGTCGACAGCACCGGAAAAATCACCGAGTCAAATCCACAGGCAGAACGCCTGTTGGGTGAGCCCTTAGAGGGTGAGGATTGGTCAGCGGTTGAAGCCCGGGGCTATTACCCTGACGACACGACGTTGGAAATACACGGACGTCGCCTATCCGTTGAAGCCACGCACTTAGGAGACAATGGCGAAACCGTTGTCTTACTCAGCGACATAACTCGCCATCACACCGTGCAGGATGAAGCGTCGCGTAAACAGCGCTTGGTGGCCCTGGGTGAAATGGCCGCCCGCCTTGCGCATCAAATTCGAACACCACTGTCATCGACACTGCTTTATCTCACTCTTATGGAGTCTGATTTGCCCAAGGCGCAACGTCAGAATATTTGTAGCGATGTGCGTAGTCATCTCCAGCACATGGAAGGGCTAATCACTTCGATGCTGGGTTTTGTCAAAGGCCACGGCAAGGTCACGGGCCATGTGGGTCTTGAGGCCGCATTGGCAGATGCTGTGCAAAGCTGCACCGCCGATATTGAGAACCAACAAGCGCTAGTGACCATCAAATCCTGTGGACCTGCACCGCACTTGGAAGGCTGCCACGATGACTTGGTGGCGGCATTTAGTAACTTGATTACCAATGCCCTCGACGCCTCTGCAACCCAACCCAATATCACGATAAGCAGCCGTATTCGAAACAACCGTCTCGCAGTGATTCAAATTGCTGACCGCGGTTGCGGCATACCTGCAAAAGCCATAGATCGCATTTTCGATCCGTTTTTTACCACTCGAGCCGCAGGCAATGGCCTCGGCCTTGCCGTAGTTGCCGGCACTATTGCCCAACACGGAGGCACTATTCGGGCGGTCAATCGCCCGGGAGGCGGTGCTGAATTCACGATTTTGCTGCCAATTACGCCAGCATTTGAAACCCCTGCGGAGGTTGTATGAACGCCCCACAAGTTCTTATTGTTGAGGACGACGCGATATTGCGCGGCGCTTTGTGCCAAACCATGGAGTACGGCGGTTACCAGGTTCTGAACGCACGGAACGGCAAAGATGCGCTCGCCGTGATGGATCGAGAGACAGTTGATCTGGTGATTAGCGATGTACAGATGGATGAAATGGATGGCACCGAGCTTCTACAAGTTGTCCGCCGCCGTGAGCCGACTTTGCCCTTTGTCATGATGACAGCCCATGGCTCGGTTCAACACGCAGTGCAGTCTATGCGTGACGGTGCAACTGATTACTTGCAAAAACCTTTCGAAGCTAACGTATTGCTCGAATTGGTTTCTCGAATGGAAACCCAGTTGCCCAGTCAACAAACCAGCATGGTTGCCGAGGCTGCAAATACCCAACACGTTTTAGACTTGGCCTTACGGGTCGCGGCTACCGATGCGACAGTGCTTATTAGTGGCGAATCGGGAACCGGCAAAGAAGTCTTGGCCAGGGCCATCCACGAGGGTTCCGAGCGTCGCGATGGGTCGTTTGTCGCGCTTAACTGTGCAGCCATGCCCGAGAGCATGCTTGAGTCAATTTTGTTTGGCTACGAGAAAGGTGCCTTCACCGGCGCCCACCAAAGCCGGCCCGGAAAATTTGAACAAGCAAATGGCGGCACTTTACTGCTCGACGAAATTACTGAAATGCCTATCGAGTTGCAGGCCAAGTTACTTCGGGTGCTGCAAGAGCGCGAGGTGGAGCGCCTAGGTGGCTCGGGCTTGATCGATCTCGATGTGCGGGTTATTGCCACCACTAACCGCAAGCTTTCTGAAGAGGTGGCCGAGGGCCGATTTCGAGAGGACCTTTTTTATCGCCTCAGTGTATTCCCCATTGAACTGCCTCCACTTCGCGACCGAGGTGACGACATTGCGCCTCTAGCGCAGCTTTTTCTTGGCAACCACGGTGGTGATCGCTTGTTAAGTTTTACCGATGAAGCCCTTCAAAAGCTTTTGGCCTACCCATGGCCCGGTAACATTCGTGAGCTGGATAACTGCATTCAGCGCGCCATTATATTAACGGGTGGTCAGTGCATCGAACCCTGTGCCGTTGTCTTTGATACCGCCGCAGAATCCATGCCTGAAGCACCAACTCTGCCCCCGGCGCTTGATGGTGATTTAAAGGCTCGCGAGCGCGAGTTAATTTTCTCAGCGCTAGCTGCAGTCAACGGCAGCCGTAAAAAAGCCTGTGAGCGTTTAGGAATAAGTGAGCGCACACTTCGGTACAAGCTGGCGCGCTTTCGTGACGAAGGGCATGCCTTGCCCGGCAGTCTCGCTTAAGCCAACGATAAAAGATTAAGGAATTTAGCCCATGAGTGACATAGCAATTAATCAGGTGCTCGCCCAAATGCGGACCATGGCGAGTCAGGCAACGAGCGAACCGAAGTCGGGCCTAGACAGTGTCGGCGGCTCCGGGTTTTCCTCGCTAATGTCTCAGTCGTTGAACGAGGTCAATGAGTCGATTCAGGTTTCCAAAGGGTTAGCACAACAATTTGAGTCCGGTGATCCAACGGTCTCTCTGGCTGAGGTCATGGTGACCGCGCAAAAAGCCAGCTTACAATTCACGGGCATGACGGAGGTACGCAACAAACTTTTAAACGCGTACCAAGAAGTTATGAATATGCAGGTTTGAGGCACTGAATCATGGCAGATAATCCTATTCTTAATCGTGTAAGTGGCTTTGCCGCTCAGCCCGTTACCCGACAAATGGCGTTGCTCATTGGCATGGCAGCCAGTGTCGCGCTGGGTGTGGGTGTTATTCAGTGGGCTATGAAGCCCGATTTCCAACCGCTCTACGGTGCTATGTCTCCCGCCGATAACGCGACCGCGGTGAGCCTACTTCAAGCTAACGGCATTCCCTACACCATGGCAGGGGGCTCGGGCTTACTGAGTGTGCCTAGCGATAAAATTCCCCAAGCTCGAATGGCGCTTGCCAGTGAGGGCTTTCCACGCGGGGGCGGTGTGGGTTTTGAATCGCTCTATCAAGAGCAAGAAATGGGTCTGTCTAGTTTTATGGAACAAGCCCGTTACAACCGCGCGGTTGAAGCCGAACTGGCGCGTACGATTTCAGCGATGGACAGCGTCAAAGGCGCCCGGGTACACGTGGCTGCCAGCAAGCAGTCGGCATTTATTCGTCGGGGACAGGAACCATCGGCTTCGGTCATGGTGAGCTTATATCCGGGTCGTGGCCTCAGTGAACGCCAGCTAGCCGGCATTGTGCATTTAGTAGCGTCAAGCATTCCTGAGCTACAGGCATCGAAGGTGTCGGTTGTCGACCAGGCGGGCAAGTTGTTGTCCAGCCAAGACGGTGAGGACAACGATTTTGGTTACACCTCGGAACAGTTCAGAATTGCCCAGCAACTCGAAGATTCATTGAATGATCGTATCGAAAGCATTTTGGAGCCTATTTTGGGCGTTGGGGCGGCTCGCGCTCAGGTGACCGCAGACCTCGACTTTACTCGGGTTGAAAGCACCAGCGAGCAGTATTCACCTGAAACAATCATGCGCAGTGAGCAGACCACAGAAGATCTCACGCTGAAGTCAATCGCAGCTGAAGGTGCTCCGGGGCAGCTAACCGATCAGCCCCCCGGTGCGGCAGATCCGGCTGATGCCGAAAATACTGTGGCACAAGCGCCAAGCCCCACCCGGGAGAGCCGAAAAGCGACGCGCAATTTTGAAATGGATAAGACCATTAGCCACGTTCGAGAAGTGCCCGGAAAACTCCGCAGGCTTTCGATTGCGGTGGTGGTTGATTACGTCACCGATGAAGACGGTAACCGAACTGCTCTTGAGCAAGGCCGGCTGGATGAAATTACGGCGCTGGTGCGAGAAGCGGTGGGTTTTGATGATGCTCGGGGTGATACCGTTAGCGTGATCAACTCACCCTTTGTGGTACCCGAGGCCCTTGAGGAAATACCCGAGCCAGGTTTGCTCGAGCAAGATTGGATCTGGCAGGCAGGAAAAGGGGCTTTGGCACTCGTCGCGCTTCTCATGTTGATCCTTACGGTGATCCGCCCATTAATTCGTTATTCCACTAGCTACACACCGCCGCCTCCGCCCCCTTCAGATGGGTTGCCACAGTTGGCGAGCCCCATGGGGACAGACGGCGGTATAAATGATGACACGGTGGCCCTGAGTGGTCCGGCACAGGCGGCGCTTCCGGGCACCACCACACCGGCATATCACCAGAGCATTGCTATGGCACGCAACGTGGTGAACGAACAACCCGCCCGCGCCGCTTACGTAGTAAAGAATTGGATGGCAACTGATGGCTAATCTCGAAGATATGAGTGGCGCAGAACGCGCCGCAATTTTTTTACTGGGGGTGGGGGAAGATACCGCTACCCAAGTCATGAAGCATTTGAGCGCCAAAGAAGTGCAGCAAGTTGGCGAGGCCATGGCTACAATCTCAGGTCTGACGAATAAAGATGTCAGTGGCGTTTTGGCTAAGTTCTGTACCGAGGCGTCCGAGATTAATCCCCTGGCTGTGACGGCCCCTGAATTTACCAAGCGCGTTATGACTACGGCGTTGGGGGAAGGGCGCGCTAAAACTATTCTTTCCAAAGTTCTCGATAAACCTGAGGAGCACTCGGGCGTCGATGCCTTGCATTGGATGGCCGCAGAGGCAATTGCCGCTGTGCTCATTGAGGAGCATCCACAAATCGCAGCGACCGTACTCACGCAACTGGAAGACGACCATGCTGCAGAGGTGTTGGCGTTATTTCCCGAAGACTTTCAAAAGGACTTAATTCTCCGTATCGCTCGTATGCAAGAGCTCGACCCTCGGGCCATGGAAGAGTTAGATCGCGTGATGTCGAGTCAACTGGGCAAATTACAGAAGACCCCTCCCCGTAAGGTTAAGGGCGTTAATAACGCGGCTGCAATTCTTAATGCCACGTCCTCTTCTTTGGAAAAGACTCTCTTAGAGTCGCTACAAAGCACCGATCAGGAATTAGGCGACGACGTTAAAGAAAAAATGTTCGTCTTCGATAACCTTATGTCACTTGACGATCGCGGCTTTCAGCGACTCATTCGAGAAATCGCTACCGAAGATTTGGTGGTGGCTTTGAAGGGTGTCGATGCCAGCTTGCAAGAGCGATTCTTTGACAACATGTCAGAGCGTGCTGCAGAGATTTTGAAGGACGACATGGATGCTAAAGGTCCGGTGAAAGTGTCTGAAGTTGAAACCGCCCAGAAGCAGATTCTCATCAATGCCCAAACTCTAGCCGATGAGGGCGAGATTATGTTGGGTCGAGCGAGTGGCGATTATGTCTGAGTTAGCCGGCGCTGCCACTTGGCAGCCCCCAGCACTGCGAGTTGTTACGCCAGCCGATGTCGAGGCGCAGCAAGCGCAGCTTCTTGCTGAAGCCCAGGAGCGTGGCTATCAGGAGGGTTTGCAGCGAGGTCAGGAAGCGGGTCGAGCTCAGGCTGAAACGGTATTGGCTCAAATGACCGCCCTGTGGGACGCCATGCAACAGCCCTTTGCCGATATGGAAGAAAATATTCACAGCCACCTCATGGGGTTGTCTGTAGCCATGAGTGAGGCGGTAATTCGCCGAGAGTTGAGCACCGACCGAGACGCGATTGCGCGGGTTTTAACTGAGGCTTTATCAACGCTGGGATTTGTTCAAACCTCGATCGAGGTCAGTGTTAATCCGGCCGATCACGACGTGGTGGCCGGCTTATTAAGCGGCGAAAATATTGACAGTCGAATTACGCCAGATCCCAATATTCAGCGAGGCGGGTGCCTGCTTCGCGCAGATCGCGCATTGGTTGATATGCGGGTCGAAACTATGATTCGAGAAACGTTAACCACCATCGCAGGAGCAACCCGCCGGGTCGATGACAGCGGGCGTGAAACGGCTCCTTCATTGTCAGTCACTGATATCGAATCGATCGCCGATCGGTTTGGTGGGTCAGCTTCTGAAGGGGTTATCTCTGAGGCTTCCGGTGACGAAGATGTCTGATGTCACACAAGTCCGGCAAGCGCAGTTTGGTCGTTTCGCGCAGCGGCTCGAAGGTCTGTCAGAAAAGTTGCAGGCGCCCAACCCTGTTGAAACCGGTCAGCTGGTGCATTTATCAGGCATGCGGTTAGAGGTTGCAGGCCTGCGCTCCCCTATTGGTTCACGTTGTCTCATACAGGGCAAAATCCCCATTGAGGCAGAGGTCATTGGCTTCCATGGTGACCGGTTGGTCATGATGTGCGAGGGCAGTGCTGAAGGTTTACGTCCCGGTGCCCGTGTTGAGCCCCTTGAAGGTAGCGATCGAATTCCTGTGGGGCCTGGCTTACTGGGTCGTGTGATTGATGGTGCCGGTCGTCCTCTGGACGGGTTTTCACCACCATCGAGCGATATAACCGTGCCGATGCAGGGCGAGCCCCTCAACCCCATGGATCGCGGTGCTCTACAAAAACCCCTCGATGTCGGCATACGCGCTATTAACAGCTTGCTAACCGTCGCCCGGGGCCAACGTATAGGTTTGTTCGCTGGGAGTGGTGTTGGTAAGAGTACGCTGTTGGGCATGATGACTCGCTTTACTGAGGCCGATGTTGTCGTTGTTGGCCTCGTCGGTGAGCGCGGCCGGGAGGTACGTGAGTTTGTCGAGGACAGTTTGGGCCCCGAGGGTCTGAAGAAGGCGGTGGTCGTGGCGACTCCCGCCGATACGTCACCCTTAATGCGCGTTGCAGGTTGTTGGCGTGCCACAGCCATCGCCGAATATTATCGTGCTCAGGGTCTAAATGTTTTGTTGCTCGTCGACTCTTTAACGCGATTTGCGCAAGCCCAGCGCGAAATTGGTTTGGCCGCAGGTGAGCCACCCGTCTCGCGAGGCTACACGCCTTCGGTCTTTTCACTCATGCCGAACCTCATAGAACGTGCAGGTAATTTGGGCAGTGGCTCGATTACAGCGGTTTATACGGTACTTACTGAGGGCGATGACTTACAGGATCCCATCGCCGATTCAGCGAGAGCGATTCTAGATGGCCACGTTGTTTTATCGCGAAAAATGGCCGACAGCGGCCTATTCCCCGCTATCGATATAGAAGCGTCGATCAGTCGGGCGATGCTGCAAATTACTGACGATACTCAGCAGGCTCACGCTAGGCAGGTGCGGGATGTTTACGCGACTTACCAGGCTAATCGTGACCTCATTGCCATGGGGGCTTATCGAGCCGGTACAGATCCGCAAATTGACCTCGCGATTCGTCATCACAATGCTGTTCACCAACTGATCGAGCAACCCCTAGATCAGCCCGCCAATTTTGACAGCAGCCTTACCGAACTTGCGCAAGTCTCTGAAGCGATGCAGCAAGACACTGGACCCGCAACGCAGATGCCGTTCCAGCAAAAACCCGTGCAGGCGATGCCGGCACCCATGGCACCGGCGACACGCTAGCCCGTAAGTTATGCAAATTAAACAGTTGGCATTAGTTATTCGTTTGGCTGAGGAGCAACGTGACGCTGCGGCAGGGCAGCTGGCCTCGGGTAAAGCTCAGTGGCAGGGGGCCCAAGATCAGCTTGAGCAACTGCAACAATATCAGGGCCAGTATGTTGTTCAGGCAAAACAGGAGGCTCAGCGCGGTATTTCGGTGCAGGCGCTCTTCGAGGGGCGACGTTTTATCGCCGAACTTGACGACCTCATCATGAAACAACAGCAAAACGTAGAGCAGCAGGCGTCTGTTTTACAGTCGTTAACCGAGCAATGGATGGACGCCGCTCGCTATGTGCAGGCCCTAGAGCAATTGAAGGGGTTACGTGTGGCCGAGCAGCAACGCGCACAGGATCGACGTGAGCAGCAGCTCGTCGATGATCAGTACGCCATTCGAAATTCGTCTCCAGATTATGCATAGGTCTTAACTTGGCATGGCCCTTGCTAATTTCTGGAATAAGAGAAGTCAATAAACCGCGGTCACGCCAAGTAGGGCTGAGTGATACGGCGAGTAAAGGATCGGTTTTTTTAAACGTTGATCCCCATCTCGGCTTTAGGTTCGACGCGTGGTTGGAGAGTGAAAGGCATGAAAACAGTAGGTTTAGACGGGATTTTAAACGCCCTAAAGGGTGATTCGGGCCCCATAACGTCAGACAAAGCGGCCGCTGGAGAAGGTGATGCCTTCAATGCAGCGTTCGATGCTGCGGCACGCAGTGCCAGTGAAGCCGCGCCTGCAAACGGCAGCGCGAGTGCGTCGCAGGTTGCCGAAAATTCTTCCCAAGCCGGCAACCCCTTGCCCGATAACGGCAAACAACTGCCTAGCTCTACTGACGACAACTCAGCCGAAGAGGTTATTTCTGGAGGTTTGGCTGCAGATGCCTTGTCTACCAGCGAGCTTGCGCCCTCGCCCTTCCTGAAGGCCGCTCTCGATAAAGCGACTGAAATGCCAAGGTTGCCGGGACAAAGTGCTGCCACTACCTCAATAACCGCTTTGGGTGCTGATTCGAATCTTGCGACTGGACCCAATACCTCCGCTAATACTTTGCTTCAACCTGAGGCGTCAAAGGTTGCCCCACGGCTCAGTGGTCAAGGCTTTGTAGACCCTAGTAAGGGAGCGGTAGCGTCTTCTGGGTTCATCGAAGTACCTGAATTCCACGATGGTGAGGTGGCCAATGCCTCTGGCACGCTGAAAAATCAAAATTCACTCACGACGCCACGATCAGTACCTCTGGCGACGCCTACAGCAATGGAAGCAGCACAAGACACTAACGCCGATCAGCGTACCGCGCGCGCTACCGATACAAAGGTCGCTAATGGGCCGTCAAACCGACCCGTTGGCGGTGCTGCAAGCATGGCTCAAGGCACAAATTTAGCTACCGAGCTAGGCACCACGGAAGTTTCAGGAAAGGGTAGCTCTGAAATTACCCGCGCATTACAGGGCGAGTCGTTTGGCGCTGCACTGAATTCCAGTTTGGTCCGTGCCAAGGGTTTTCGCGAGGGTAGTCCCGTTGACAATCAGCCGAGGACACGGGCAGCCGATGCTCCCTCAGTTGCAGGCCTCAATCCAACCCCGCGTTTAGCAGAAGCATCGACAATGAGTGCTGCCACCCAGGTGCCTGCAATGAAGGCAACCCCAGATTCGGCAGAGTTCCCACAGGAAGTCGTTGCCAGAGTTCGCATGATTCAGGGGCAGGGACAGACCGAGGCTCGACTTAATTTGCATCCCGCCGAGCTAGGGCGCTTACAAATTGCCATCACATCTGAAGGAGACGCGACGCGGGTTGCCTTCGTTGTAGATAACGCCCAGGCGAAAGAAGCCCTAGAGCAGGCTATGCCGCGCTTGCGCGAATTTCTTCAGCAGGCGGGCTTACAGTTGACCGAGGGCTCAGTGTCGCAACAAGGTCAGCAGGACAGTGCGGGGTTTGCCCAAACCGAAACACGCTCAGGTGATGGTCTCAGTGCTAACGCCCAAGACGCCGAAGAGAACGGGGTTATTAACGGCAAACCCGATCGGGGCTCTGACCCCAACCGTATGCTCGATGCTTACGCATAACCGTTGGGTAATTAAGCTGTTATGGCGAATGTTGCGAGCACACTGATTTAAAAATAGGTAAAACGCCAAGACTAATGGCGGTTCATCTTTTCCTCTTTCCACGCCTCCCATTTTGCGGCTAGGCTAGTCGATAGCGGCTTTTTTTGCCCGTCAAAACACTGACGCCAGTCAAAAAATATGCCGTAAACTATTGTTTATTATAAATATTTTCTGCGTGGTACGCAGGTTGCTTATCTGTTGGTAACAATAGATCACAGTCCTGCCTCCGGTAGATACTGACAAAGGAATGGAAGCAATGGCGGAAGATGAAGCCACCAAAAAGAAAAAATCTGAAGACGAAGAGTCCTCGGAAGGTAGCAGTGGCGGCAAGCGCAAGCTTATTTTGCTTGTTGTGGGTGCCATTCTCCTTTTAGGTATTGGAATTGGTGCCGGATTTTTTGTCGGCAACATGACGGCTGACGATCCAGATTCAGCTGAAAGCGCTGAGGTCGATGAAGAAGACGACGAAGATAGCGACCGCAAGAAAAAAGACGACCGGCACAATATCTACATTACGGTAGGAAAACTGCTCGCGGCTGTCGAGCACAACGGGTCTACCCGATACATTCAGGCTGAAGTCGATCTAGTCGGTTACGAAAAAAGCGTGATGGATGACGCGCAGCACAACGTTCCTGCCTTACGAAATCGNNCGCCTGCGCGTTGAATCTCTCAAAGCCGTGAACGATGTTCTTGAACTGGGTCCCAAGGGTGATCGAGTTGAAGACGTGTATTTCACGGCTTTTGTTATCCAATAGGTGCTGCTGTGTCTGAAGCTGACGACAATCAACCGGTTCTAAGCGAAGAGGAAATAGAAGCTCTCGTCGATCACGCTGTGACTGACAACGTGTTTGATGATGGGCATTTTAAATCCCACGACTTCGGTGCCGGCGAAGCTCTGACCCTATCCAAGTGGTCGGAGCTCGATGGCTTGTTGCGCGCTCATGCAGAGGTCCTGCAGGGTGTCTTACTTAGAAATTTTGGACAGGAGGCGACGGTTGAGCCTTTTGCGCCATTGTTTGCACGTGTCGGCGACCTTATTCCCGCCATCTCTGATCGTGTTGCTTTGATTACCACTGAAATCAAACCCCTTGAGGGTGAAAGTCACCTAGAGGTTCCCGGTGACTTTTTGTCCTTCTTGGTGAATCAATATTTTGGTGGCAGTACGGTTGCATCACCGAAGCTTGCTGGAAAAGTGACCCCCAGCGAGCAGCGGTTGAGTGAGCAGCTGGCTAAAGATGTTCTGCGCACTTTAGTTGAAGTGTGGTCTGACCGACTTGTCCTTGAACCAGGAGACCTTTACGTCGATATCACCACCGATCGACTGTCATTACTGCCCGCCGACATGGGTTATGTCGTTCTGACCTATTCAGTGACCTGCAGCAGTGATTATCAAGGTGAGTTTCGAGTGTTGCTGCCCTATGACTCAATGGCACTGCAAGCGCAAAGACTTATGCCCACGCGCAGAGACGAACCTGAAGTGGTAGTAGAGCCCGAATGGGAAGCGCGTTTACAAAGCGCAGTGCCAGAAATTGATGTTGAGATTTGTGGCGTAGTTTCCCTGCTTGAAACCAGTTTGCGCAATTTGTTGGCATTCAAGGTCGGTACGGTGATTCCCATCAGCGAACCTCAAACGGCTCAACTTAACGTTGAAGGCCGTGGCATAGCGCGCGGTAAATACGGCGCTCATGACAGCCATCGTGCTGTTCAGATAACCGATTTTTCTAGGAGTAAATAATGGCTGAAGATCAAGAAGACATGACGACAGCAACACCGCCTGAGCTCAACGAAGGCGCTGTCGAGGGAAATGGCGAGATCGACCTTGATCTTCTCATGGACGTACCGGTTTATCTCACCGTTGAGGTGGGGCGTCGACGGATGACGATTAAAGAGCTGCTCGCGCTCGCTTCAGGCAGCGTGGTTGCTTTTGATAGGAGCGTATCTGAACCCATGGATCTCATGGTCAACGGCACGCTGGTCGCCAGAGGAGAGGTGGTGTCTGCGGAAGGCCAGTTTGGATTGCGCTTGGTTGATGTCGTGAGTCCTAAAGAGCGGCTCCAGCAGTTAGGCAGCTAATCATGTCACGCATCTTATTATTACTAATGTGTATCCCCAGCATGGCCTTAGCAGAGACCGGAGCTGGAGAAACTCTACCCAGCACCGCTGATCTTTTTTCCTGGTCTTATTTGGGTCAGGTCATAGCGTCTCTGGCGCTGGTAATTGGCTTGCTGTTCGGTGCGCTCTGGATTATGCGTCGTGTCAATGGCGTGGGTCAGGCGGTGGGCGGTCAAATGCGCGTCGTTTCTAGCCTTGGCTTAGGGCAGCGAGAGCGAGCTGTTCTTGTCAGCGTGGGTGATCAGCAAATTTTGTTGGGCGTTGCGCCTGGCCGTGTCGCCGCCCTCCATGTCTTTGACGAACCGGCGGTAGCACAAGACATAACGCCGGCTCCCCCACTTAAATTCTCGGAAGTTTGGCAGAACGTCATGGGAAAAAAGGATAGTTCGTCGTGAAGGTTTTCCTAATTATTGTGGCGGTACTGGCTATTTGGTTGCCCGAGAGCGCGCTGGCCCAGCAGGCCACCATACCCCTGGTATCGACTACGCCAAACGCGGATGGCGGCAGTGACTATGCTTTGGGGATACAAATTTTATTGGTCATGACGGTACTCACCTTGCTACCCGCCATGCTCATTACTATGACGTCCTTTACCCGAGTACTCATTGTGCTGGCTATTTTGCGCCAGGCTATGGGCACGGCTCAGACACCCTCAAATCAAATTATCTTGGGCCTATCGCTTTTTCTATCACTGTTCATCATGGCGCCTGTCTTCGACGTTGCGTGGACTACTGCGCTGAAGCCTTTTCTCGACGGAGGGGTAGATTTTGAAGGTGCGCTTGAGGCGGCGAAAATTCCATTTCGTGAATTTATGTTTACTCAAACCCGCGATTCAGATCTCACCATGTTTGCAGAAATGGGAGGATATGGTGCGTTTGCAAGTCAGGACGATGTCCCTATGTTCGTTCTTCTTCCCTCCTTTCTTGTGAGCGAACTGAAGACCGCTTTTCAAATAGGTTTTCTGCTGTTTGTGCCCTTTTTGGTTATCGACTTGGTGGTCGCCGCTATCCTCATGGCGATGGGCATGATGATGTTGTCACCCATTATTATTTCACTGCCGTTCAAACTCATGCTGTTTGTGTTGATCGACGGCTGGGCGCTGGTTACCAGCACCCTTGTGCGCAGTTTCGCGGTCTGAGGCGCAGCGTATGGGACCCGAAACAGTTTTGGATTTGGGACGTGACGCACTGTGGCTCGCCGTGCTGCTCGCCGGGCCACTGTTGGGAGCTGCTTTGGCAGTGGGCCTATTTATTGGTGTTATTCAGGCCGCTACCCAAATCCAAGAAATGACCCTCAGTTTTATTCCTAAGCTATTAGCTCTAGTGGTTACGCTATTTGTCATTGGGCCGTGGATGCTGCGTATTCTGACTACCTTTGCTCAGCGCCTATTCATGGACATTCCAGGGTTAGTGGGCTGAGCCATGTTACCCATACCTGCAGAACTCATCTTGGAAAAAATGGTGTTTTGGTCAGCGCCGTTTTTGCGAGTCTCTGCAATGCTTTTAATCGCACCGGTATTCAGTGCCTCCGGTGTGCCGGTTCGCTTTCGTGTCTTGCTTGCGGTTCTTATTGCCGCGTTGGCTGCACCCATCATACCCACGCCGCCAACCACTGATCTGTTTAGCGCCAACGGTTTATTGATGGCTATTCGTGAAGTGGGAATTGGTTTTGCCATTGGTTTTGTGCTGCAACTGGTTTTTGGTGCGGTGGTATATGCGGGTCAGGCGGTTTCCATGACCATGGGCTTGGGTTTTGCAATGGCGGTAGATCCGCAAAACGGCGTGCAAGTGCCGGTGTTGTCGCAAATGTATGTAATTCTAGCGACGTTGTTGTTTCTAAGTCTCAACGGCCATCTTATTCTGATTGCCACGGTAATCGACAGCTATCAAATATTGCCCCCAAACTTATCCGGTATCCCTGTCAGTAGCTTGGGTGAAGTTGCCGCCTTGGGCAGTAAGGTTTTTGCCAGTGGTATCTCATTAGCCCTCCCGGCAATGGCCGCGATGCTTATGGTTAACGTGACCTTTGGCGTGATTACTCGAACCGCCCCCCAGCTCAATATTTTTGCTGTTGGTTTCCCCATGACCCTCATGGGGGGCTTCTTTGTCCTATTTATTAATATGCCCAACCTCATTGCTGCGCTTTCCCAGTTTCTGGATCAAGCGTTGATGCAGGTTCCGGCTGTGTTCATGTAGGGGGACCTGTGGCAGAAGAGCAAACAGGTCAGGAACGCACTGAGGAGCCCACCGCAAAACGGTTACAGCAGGCCCGGGAGAAGGGTCAGGTTGCTCGTTCTCGGGAACTTAATACGTTGCTCATGCTTTTGCCCTGCGCCGTGGCCCTTTGGTTGACTGGAGAGTTCGCCATGGATGCGGTGACTCGCTTGTTCACAGGGGCTTTAACGCCACCGTCAGCCGCGATGAAGGTCACCAGTGAAGTGGCGCCATTTTTGGGCGCTACCCTTATGTCAGGGCTGGAGATGATCGTGCCATTTTTGGCGTTGACCGTCTTTGTGGCGCTGCTAGGCCCCTCTGTCATGGGAGGGCTGATTTTTTCTCTCAAGTCGATGTCACCCGGCCTCGACAAGATTGATCCGATCAAAGGTTTCGGTCGGATTTTTTCACGTAAATCGTTGTTAGAGCTGGTGAAAAGCCTACTGAAGTTTTTCTTGGTTTCCGGTGTGGCCGTGCTCGTTTTGCTCTCCTTTGAGCGTGAGGTTATGGGTCTAATTGCACTGCCCGTGGGTGAAGGTATTGCCCAGGCGGGTCGCATGATCATGCTGACGCTGATTTTTCTGTCGGCCAGTTTGATTTTGGTCGTGGCTATCGACGTGCCTTTTCAGCTTTGGGATCACACCCGCAAGCTGCGTATGACCAAACAAGAAGTCAAAGACGAGATGAAGGAGACCGACGGAAATCCTGAAATGAAGGGCAAGATCCGCCAAAAGCAGCGCGAGATTGCCGACCGTCGAATGCTTGCAGATGTGCCGACCGCAGATGTAGTCATTACCAACCCAACGCACTTTTCTGTCGCCCTTAAATATGACCAACAGGGCAACACAGCACCTAGGGTACTGGCGAAAGGAGCCGATCATATGGCTATGCAAATTCGGCATATCGCCAGAGCCCACGACATTGTTATTTACGAGGAACCCCCGCTAGCCCGAGCGCTGTTTGCCAGCACTGAGGCGGG
>ENA-UZWV01013563-UZWV01013563.1-metagenome-genome-assembly--contig:-Day-3-1m-contig-13563_pt1 | contig 15460 bp, 14 predicted proteins | sample MGYA00260342_ERZ794902 | MGnify/ENA metagenome assembly ERZ794902
CGACCCGCGCAGCGCGACGTGGCCATGGTGTTCCAGAGCTATGCGCTTTATCCCCACCTCAGCGTGCGAGACAACCTGAGTTTTGGATTACGCCGAAGCCAAACACGCTCGCCCTGGCAGCAACTGCACGACCAATTCAGTCGAGCATCGCGACGCTTGCCGCAAGCACTCAGAATCCAATCCACCAGGGAACAACAGATCGCTGAGCAAATTCAAACGGTGGCCAAGGCTCTCGAGTTGGAACCACTCTTGGATCGGCTACCGAAAGAATTATCAGGCGGCCAAAAACAACGCGTCGCCTTGGGCCGCGCCATGGCTCGGAAACCTGCGGTGTTCCTAATGGATGAGCCGCTCAGCAACCTCGACGCAAAGCTCCGGAACAGCACGCGTACCCGCATTGTTGATCTCCAACGGACCTTGGGCACCACCACGGTGTACGTCACCCACGATCAAGTGGAAGCGATGACGATGGGCCACCGAATTGCAGTTTTGAACGCAGGAAAGCTCCAACAATTGGGAACCCCGATGGAGCTCTACAACTGGCCGTCCAATTTGTTTGTCGCGCAGTTCATCGGAAGTCCACCGATGGCGCTTCTGCCTGTATGCGTAGGGCCGAACGCAACCCTCCTGCTCGGGGATCGACGGCTTGCGATTGAGGGACCTTTGGTTCAGGCTCTCGCCAGCCTTGAAGGACAGCAGCTCACTGCAGGGCTGAGGCCAGAGGGATGGATCATGGCTCCGGCCACAAACCGGAATTTGGCCGCAGAAGTCAGCCATTGCGAAGTGCTGGGCAATGAGCAGGTGCTCACCTGTCGATTGCTGGACGGAGATCACTTAATCCAAGTGCGCACGCCACCAGAGCCCCTCTATCAGCCAAAACAAATGGTGTATCTCGCACCAGACCCGCGCGGTTGGAGGTTGTTTGATGAACTCGGCAACGCTGTTGCCATGCCAGACACGAACTAATCAGGGGCATCAACGCACCCAAACAACGCTGCAACCTGGCCCCCCATCGCCCTGCTCCGCATCAACGACCCTCTCCACGTAGGGAACCGTATCCAGCCACGCCCTCAGGCCGCGCTTCAGCTTGCCTGTGCCGATTCCATGGATCACCCACAGCGGTCCATTGGCATTGCGGAGCTGCTCTTCAACGGTGGATTCAGCTTCGTGCACACGCATCCCTCGAATATCCAAAGTGTTGCGGCTCGTACGTACTTGAGCGCCTGCTCCCAAGCCAGAGCGCGCTTGCACTTTCACAACAGGAACCGGAGGTGGTTCAGCCTTCCGTCCATCCAAGCTTTCAACAGCATTGAGATCCACGGTGGTGCGCATCACACCGCAACGGACCGTGAGCTGCAGACCGTCATCTGAGATTGCCAACACTTCTGCGGCCTTTCCCAAGGCCAGCAACCGAACGCGTTCTCCCACCTCAGGACGCCAGCCGGGTTTCGGTGCGCGCTTCTCCTTTGTTGGACGGTGATGGTCTTCCAACTTGCGAAGGCGTTGTCCAGCCTTACGCGCCGTTTCACCGTCGGCGCGGCCGTCCCGCAACCGGCGGATCAAGGAACGCACCTCTTTCTGTCCTTCACGGATGGACTGTTCCAATCGCTGACGTCCTTGTTCTTGATGCAATGCCGTCTGCTGCTTTTGCTTTTGCCAGCGCAACAGCAACTCTTCATGCAACAGCTCTGTTCGCGCCAAGAGCGCTGCGGCATCTTCAGCCGCAGCTTGCTGTCGCTGCCGTTGCTCCTCAAGACCTTGAATCACCGTGTTCACCTCCCCCTCCGCCGCCGGAGCCAAAAGGGCTTGCGCTTGATCCAACACCCCCGCATCAAGGCCTAAACGCGTCGCAATGGCTAGGGCATTGCTACGCCCAGGGATCCCCCAGAGAAGTTCATAAGTCGGAGACAAAGTTTCGGCATTGAAAGCCACCGAAGCGTTTTCAAATCGGTCGTCGGTGTATTTGAGCGCCTTGAGCTCGCCAAAGTGCGTTGTCGCGATCGTGAGTCGTGCCCGATCCGCAAGCGCCTTCAGTAGAGCAGTTGCGAGAGCCGTGCCTTCACTTGGATCTGTCCCTGCCCCCACTTCATCCAACAGAACTAAGGCGGGAGCTGGACCGGATTCAAGCGCCTGCAGAATCCTGCCGATACGTTTGATATGTCCACTAAATGTGGACAAGCTTTGTTGAAGAGATTGCTCATCGCCGATATCGGCCAACACTTGGGCACACCAGGGCAAGGACGGCCGGCCAGAGCAAGGAATCAGCATTCCGGCGCGAGCCATGAGGGCCACTAAACCAAGGCTCTTCAAGCTCACCGTTTTGCCGCCGGTGTTGGGTCCGGTGATCGCGACTACACGGAGTTGTGCAGACACATCCACGCTGATCGGCACCACCGGAGAGCCGCTGGAACGTTTGTGTTGCCAAATAAGCAATGGATGTCGCAGGTCCCTGAGCAAGAAGGGAGCCTCAGGATCTTCCAACAAATGGGGTGGAACAGCCCCGAGCCATCGGCCGTAACGGCCGCGGGCCAAAGCCAAATCCAGGGCTAACAAAATCTCAACAAGTGAATTGAGAACTCGCTCGTCCTGGGCAACCAGATCGCTCAACTCGGCAAGAACGCGCTGCTCCTCTTTTCGAATTCGAGCCTCGATATCGACAAGCTTGTTGCCCATCGTGAGCACCGAGCGGGGCTCAATAAAAACGGTGTTCCCAGACGCTGAACTGTCGTGGACTTGACCCGACACCTGACCCACAGCGCCTGCTTTGACGGCGAGGACAGGGCGTCCATGCCGTTGTGCGATGACTGAGTCTTGGAGAAAGGACGCGTAACGACGCGTGAGCTCCTGAAGTTTGTCGCGTCGCTCCTGGCGCACGCCATTCCATTGCTGTCGAAGGCCCGCCAAGGGTGGGCTCGCCCGATCCGCAACACGACCACCTTCTTCCAGGGAAAACTTCAAGCGTTGCTCTAGATCAGGCAGGGTGACCATCGTTTCGATCAGAGCTGTACAGACGGGACGCAGCTCCTGATCGTCGATTTGACGACGCAATTTTCGTGCCGCAGCGAGGGTTCCAGCCACGGCAAGCAACTCCTCTCCGGAGGCCACACCACCCTTGAGGCATCGCAGCAGAACTGGCCGAAGGTCATTCACACCTCGGAAACTCAACCCTCCCTCAGTGAGATCGTCCAAAACCGCCATTTCAACGGTTTCGGCCTGTCGCTGAAGCGTCTCCGCCAGCGACTGGGGCAACTGCGTTGCCCGAGCCGATTCGAGCCCCATGCGCGTGCTGGCAAACGTAGCCAGGTGCTCGCACACCACAGGCCACTCCAAAAGCTCAAGCGTTTCACTCAAGGCCTGATGGTGACTGGGGTGGGTCACGGTCTCAGTCGCAGTTGGAAGGGATACCACCGGGAGGTTCATAAAGCATTTCGAGCCAATTGCCTTCGGGATCCTTCAAATAAAAGGAGGCGGTACCGTCGCGATGGTCATGCACGGCACCCACGTGGACTCCTTGCGACTTGAGTCGGCCGTGAATGGCGTCCACTTCAGCCCGATCGCGGAAATGAAAGGCGAAATGCGGACCTGCCGCCTTGTAGCCCGGTCCGAGTAAGGCCAAGCCATCCCGAGTGTCCCCTGCCTCGAGATAACACCAATCGTCAGCCTGCCAAACCAGACGCATGCCCAACCCCTTGTAAAAGGTGACGGCACGTTCCACATCATCAACGCGGATAGCGACGTGACCGAGCCGATCAACCGTTGACATTCGAGAGATCGATTGAAGACCACCATTGTGGAGCAGATCAACTCCAAGTAGCGAGCATTCGCGCCAACCCATTCGTTCAACTCTCAACTTCGTGTCTTAAATATTGAAAACAGAAATTCAGCTCAAAAGACCTTTCACGCAAAGCGATCAAACGAGCAACGCTTCAATCTCAACAAGAATCACTAAATAAAAACATTCATAATCATACTTGACAGATTTATAAATATTTATTGAACCTCTAACTAACAAGCAGAGGTCTCACTTGGATTGAAAATATTTAATCGATGGGCCTAGCTATCTTGGAGCCAGCCAGCAGCATCGCAGGCATGATAAGTGAGAATTAAATCAGCTCCAGCTCTTTTAAAGCTCAACAGGGTTTCCAAAACAACAGCCTTTTCATCGATCCAGCCTCGTTCTGCAGCCGCCTTCACCATTGAATATTCGCCGCTGACGTTGTAGGCCGCGATGGGAAGTTCTGATTCCTCACGAAGGCGATGAATAATATCTAAATAAGCCAAACCAGGCTTCACCATCATGATGTCGGCGCCTTCTTGTTCATCCAGCTGAGCCTCAGTAATCGCCTCCCGCGCATTGGCTGGGTCCATTTGGTAGGTATCTTTATTTTTCGGAATCGGCTTTGACCCGTCAGATCGGGGCGCGGAATCAAGAGCCTCTCGAAATGGGCCGTAATAAGCCGAAGAATATTTAGCGGTATAGCTAATGATGCCGACATGTTCGAATCCCTCATCATCGAGGGCTTCGCGGATCGCCCCAACGCGGCCATCCATCATGTCGCTCGGACCAATGAGGTCTGCACCAGCACGGGCCTGAACCACCGCCTGCTTACAAAGCTGTTCGATCGTCTCGTCATTCAGCACAACCCCTTCCTCACTCACAATCCCGTCATGCCCATCACAGGAATAGGGATCCAAAGCAACATCCGTCATGATTGCCATCTGAGGGATAGCTGCTTTGATTTGGCGAATCGCACGGGGAATCAACCCGTTTTCGTTAAAACACTCCGCCCCGTCTTCGGTTTTGAGTTCCTCAGACACCTTGGGGAACAAAACGATGCAGCGAACCCCCAGATCCCATGCGCGTTGCACCTCACCCATCAGCGCAGACAAGCTCCACCGATTCGCTCCAGGCATGGCAGCGATGGGTTCCACTCCATCACCCTCATGCACAAAGAGGGGATAAATAAAGTCTGCGGCCGAGAGGCTGTGCTCTCGCACCATGGCGCGTAGGGCCGGCGTACGACGCAAACGACGGGGGCGGTAAGTGAGCTCCATCAGACCGGGGGAGGTATCAGCGATCGTACGGTCCGCCGTTCAAAGCGCGGCACTTCGTAACCAGTCGTGGCGGGGATTCGAAGAACGCTGAACACGAAGTTGTTCGAGCAACTGCTGCTCCTCTGAACTCCAGGACGCAGGCAGCTCCAGGGTGAGCGTCAGCAGAAGATCGCCGCGGCCAGCTTTCAAAGGCCAACCCTTATTTTTGAGTCGGAGACTGCGTCCTGGTGGAGTACCAGGCGGAATCGACACTTGAGCTTCGCCATCANNGGAAGGTCGGCACGCAGTTGATCACCATCAAGACGCCAAATCGCGTGGGGTTTGATCGAAAGATTCAGGTAAAGATCACCGCGGCGACCCGTTCCAGGCTGCAAATTCCCCTTCCCCTTGAGACGAAGNNTTGACCCCAGCGGGGATACGAACCTGAACCCTCTCGTTGTTCACCGACAACGTTCGTTCTCCACCCCGATAGGCCTCCGTAAACGACACCCCAACGGACGCTTCCGCATCAAGATTTACGGGTGAACGCGACGCCTGAGCTCCCCTTGAAAATCCTCCGCCGGGGAAACCGCCCCCCTGGAATCCAGGGGAACCGCCAGGTCCGCCAAAGCGTCCGAGCAAGTCGTTAATGAAATCGTCGAAATTTCCATAGCGGCCGAAATCAACATCCATGCCGGGAGCGCCACCTCCCATCCCCCCTGCCTGGTTCCAGTACTGACCAAACTGCTCGTATCGCCTGCGCTTGTCGGCATCNNGACAGCACTTCATAGGCCTCACTAATTTCCTTAAAACGCGCCTCAGCCGATGCATCCCCAGGATTGACATCGGGGTGGTATTGACGGGCCAACTTCCTGAAAGCGCGCTTAATTCCATCAGCATCGACGGATCGATCCACTCCGAGAACCTGGAAATAATCCTTGTATCCGCTACCAGCCATGGTTCCCATTTCCTAATTCCACTTTCTCAACGGTGGCTCGTTTGGTGAGGGTTCGAGATGGAGGGAAGCCCGAACGGTGCCATCCGCCCTAACTTCGATTTGTCGCGCTTGGCCTGCATGAAGAGAATCGGTGGAATCGTTTTCACGGGTTGGGCCTTGGGCGCCGCCATCTGGGCTCTGCCCGCTTCAGCTGAGGAGAAGTGGAAGGGAACGATTGGAGAGCCCCTTCGGGCATCGAGCGATCAGGCCATCGAGCTCGCTAATCATCTAAGTGCCATCGGGGCTCGCTTTTATGGCTCCTGGAGTTGTCCGGCTTGCTTTCGCCAAATGAACCTGTTTGGTCAACAAGCGGGGAGCAGCGTTCCCTATGTGGAGTGTCGACAACCCAAAAAACGTCCCCAACAAGCCGCCGATTGTGAATCTGCAGCCATTCGCGCTTACCCCACCTGGGTCATGCCTGATGGACGTCGACGAGAAGGGTTGCAATCGCTCGACGCACTGAGCATCTGGAGTGGGCTGCCTTAATGGGCTTTATTCACGGCCTCCATCGCCGCAATCTGAAAGGCGACCTCCTCGGTGGACTGACCGCTGCTGTTGTGGCCCTGCCTCTCGCACTGGCGTTTGGCAACGCAGCTCTGGGCCCAGGCGGAGCAATTTATGGGCTCTACGGGGCGATTATCACTGGATTCTTAGCCGCTCTGCTGGGCGGAACCCCCGCCCAGGTGAGCGGTCCGACAGGACCCATGAGCGTGACCGTGGCGGGGGTCGTCTCCAGCCTCGCCGCCGTTGGCGTGAATCAAGACCTAAGCGCAGGCGAAATCCTGCCGATGGTGATGGCTGCAGTGGTCATCGGCGGCGTTTGCGAAGTTCTGCTTGGAGTGCTGCGCCTGGGCCGTTTCATCACACTCGTTCCCTACTCCGTGGTGTCGGGGTTCATGTCGGGAATTGGCTTCATCATTCTCGTTTTGCAGCTTGGGCCATTTGTGGGGGTTACCACCCGAGGTGGCGTGGTGGATTCGCTGCAAACACTGGCCAACAGCCCTGGCCTCAATCCCGCAGCTTTGGCGGTGGGTGTAATGACACTGGCTGTCGTTTTCCTTTCACCATTGCGGCTGCGCCAGTGGATCCCCTCACCACTCCTGGCACTGGTGATTGTGACGCCACTGTCGTTGCTGTTCTTCAACGACGACCGTTTAAACGCCCTCGGACTGGAACCACTGGCTCGGATCGGAGCCATACCCGAAGGGGGACTTCAGTTGGTGATGCCCAACTTCAGTGAGCACCTCCCAGAGCTGGTGAAGGCAGGTCTGGTCCTCGCCCTATTGGGAGCGATCGACTCACTCCTCACCTCACTCGTCGCCGACAACATCACCCAAACAAGCCACAACTCCAACCGTGAGCTGATCGGGCAAGGAATGGCCAACACCGCTGCTGGCTTCTTGTCTGGCCTGCCAGGGGCTGGCGCCACGATGCGCACAGTCATCAACATCAAATCCGGCGGCGCCACACCGCTCTCCGGGATGAGCCATTCACTCGTTCTGCTGGTTGTTTTGCTGGGGGCAGGTCCGCTTGCCGCACAAATTCCCACAGCACTGCTAGCTGGAATTTTGATCAAAGTGGGGCTCGACATCATCGACTGGGGCTTTCTTCTTCGTGCCCACCGTCTCTCCGGGAAAACGGCCGTATTGATGTACTCCGTCCTCTTGATGACGGTGTTTTGGGACTTGATTTGGGGCGTCTTGGTTGGGATGTTCGTCGCCAACTTGCTCACCGTTGACTCCATCACCCAAACGCAGCTGGAGGGGATGGATGCCGATAACCCACCCGATGCCGCTGAAGTCCGTCTCCACGACCTCACTACAGAGGAAAAGAGCTTGGTTGATCAGTGCGGTAACGCTCTGATGCTGTTCCGACTACGCGGACCACTCAGCTTTGGTGCTGCCAAGGGAATTAGTGCCCGAATGGGCCTGATCCAGAACTACAAGGTTTTGATTCTGGACATCACAGAGGTCCCCAGAATTGGAATCTCTGCCTCGCTCGCCATCGAGCGGATGGTGCAAGAGGCCCAAACATCCGGACGAACCATCTTGATCGCTGGAGCTAACTCAAAACTGCAACAGAGGCTCCGCCAATTCGGTGTTCACGCAGAACTGGTGAACTCTCGGTGCGAGGCTTTGCACATAGCAGCCCACGACATATCGGCGTAGCTCAGATGGGAGACACCCCACAAGAGTGCATCCGCACATCGTCTGGAGACTCAAGGACACCTTGCAACGCCTCCACCTCAGCCAGGGCCAAGGTTTGCAAGCGTTCCACCAACACAGCTCTCGTAAAGCGCTCCTCCACCAAAACCCAATACAAACCAAAATGTCGCGCTTCGCTTGCCAAGAGATCGCCATAGAGCGAGCGCAATTCAGGATCTGGGCTGTGCTCGGCCAAGAGAGCCATCCGTTCATGGCTCCGCGCTTCGATTAAGCCAGCCACAAGAAAGGAGTCCAGCATCCGCTGGGGCTCACCCTTACGGATATGACGCGCCAAGTTGGCGGCATATCCAGGCGAAGGAAGTGGCTCGAGATATCGGCCGCGCGACTTGATCAAGGCAAGAACCTGCTCAAAATGCTCCAGCTCCTCCCGCGCCAAAGGGCTCAGCGCCTCCCCAAGTCCTGGCTCACACAGGTATCGGAACATCATCTGCACAGCAGATCCTGCAGCTTTCCGCTCGCAATGGGCATGGTCGATCAACACCGCCATCGGCCGCGCATTGGCCTGTTCAACCCAAGTCCAACTCGTGGGTGCCGCAAGCCAACGAATCGAAGCTGTGGACTTCTCCGGGGTGGCCTTCTCTGGGGTGGCCTTCTGCGGAAATGAAACGGTCATCCGCCCTGTCGCAAGTGATGGACCAATCCGCTCAGAGCCAATGAATAACTCTTGGCGCCGAATCCACTCACCACTCCAACGGCACGGTCTGCAAGGTACGACTGATGGCGAAAAGGCTCGCGAGCATGGGTGTTGCTGAGGTGTAACTCCACATAGGGAATGGCCACACCGGTTAAGGCATCCCGAATCGCAATCGATGAATGGGTGTAAGCACCGGCATTAATCAAAATCCCCTGGCTCTCTCCCATGGCCTGATGGATGCGCTCAATCAAAGCTCCTTCGAAGTTGCTTTGAAAGCACACCAACTCAACACCATCAGCTTTGGCCTCTCGAGTGAGCTCCGTTTCAATCGTCGCCAAGGTGTCGCAGCCATAAATCCCAGGCTCCCGCTGCCCAAGCAAATTGAGATTTGGACCATTAAGGAGCAGAACGTGCATGGCCAAAAGGCCGTTTCAGCTGGATTAATCGTATCGATACGGCAAGGAATGACGCATCGGCTGGTAAATTCTCCGGGTGTGGTTCGGGTCGGTGCCCGAGTGGTTAATGGGGGTGGACTGTAAATCCACTGGCTCTGCCTACGTTGGTTCAAATCCAACCCGGCCCACCTTCCACACGCCCTTGTAGCTCAGCGGTAGAGCACTCCCTTGGTAAGGGAGAGGTCTCGAGTTCAAGTCTCGACAAGGGCTTTCATTTCACTCCTTGGCACTGGGGGTGAAGCTGATCACGGCACTTTGGGGNNATCAAACTGCCGCAGATCACCTCCTCAACTGCGTCTGAGTTGGAGCAACACAGTTCAGCATGTCGGCTGCGATTGATCCATAGCTGCCAATTGGGTGTGGATGCCATCAACCCATCCGATCCCAAAGCGCTCCAGCTGATCAACGGCTGGCCAAGGTTGAGCCAACGATCGCGGAATGCTTTTAAAAGCGAGACGTAGCTGCAAAGATCAGCCGTCCAGGGTTGTTCCCAGGGGAAGGCCTCACGACAGGCCGGTTCCGGACCACTAGAAACGTCGTCATCCGGGCCACCAGCCAGCCCAGCCTCGGTGCCGTAATAAATACACGGCGCTCCTGGCTGGAGAAAAAGCAACAGCAACGACAACTTCAAGGCCGCCACATCACCCTTCAGCGTGTGCAGCGCCCTCGGCACATCGTGGCTATCGAGCAAGTTCATCTGGGCGCGATTCACTTCAGCGCGATACCAACTCGCCGTCGTGGTCCAAATATCAATCAACTCCTGCGTCGTTAAAGGGTTCAAGGGGTATTCGGGATTGCGATAGCTCTGACGAAGCTGATCACCGGCCACCCAACACAAGCTGCTCCAGCCAATCCGGTAATTCATCACGCCATCAAAATGCTCGCCTTGCAGCCAGCGGCGTGCATCTCCCCACACCTCACCAACAATCCAAGCCTCTGGGTTGACCCTTCGCACCTCCTGTCGAAAAGACACCCAAAAATCTTCGGGAACCTCTGCAGGCACATCGAGTCGCCAGCCATCAATGCCACGCTCTAGCCAGTAACGGGCCACCGCCAGCAAGTGCTCACGCACCCCAGCATCGGCGTGGTTGAACTTGGGCAGAGCTGGCAAAGCCCACCAGCAGTCGTATCCACAATCTTCATCCTTGGCTGGGTAAGGCCGAATCGGCCATTGACGGATGTGAAACCAATGGCGATAGGGAGATGACTCCCCGTTCTCGGCGAGATGGTGGAAGGCCCAAAAGCCGCGGCCGCAATGGTTAAAAACACCATCTAGCACCAGTCGCATGCCGCGTTGGTGGAGCGCAGCGATCAACGCATCGAGAGCCGCATTTCCCCCTAACAGAGGATCAACTTGGAAGTAGTCGTAGGCGTGATAACGATGGTTCGCCGCTGAAGAAAAAATCGGTGTGAGATACAGGCAATTAATGCCCATGGCTTGAAGGTGATCCAAACCATCGATCACTCCATACAGATCACCCCCTTGAAACCCTTCCTCTGTGGGATCAGCCCCCCAGGGCTTGAACTGCAAATGCTGCTGCGCCTCCACCCTGGCGCTCCGACGAAAACGATCGGGAAAAACTTGGTAGATGACCGCCTCAGTCACCCAAGCCGGCGGGTCGGAAAACAATGTGGGCACGCCCATAACCTTTCCAGGTGGCGATCCTCTCGCTAGCAGGAAAGAAACAGCACTGCCATGGCGCATCAGCCTCTCCTGTTGGCCCTGGACCAGGGCACGAGCAGCTCCCGAGCTGTGGTCTTCAATCCGGCGGGTGATCTGGTCGCCAGCGCTAGCGCCCCACTACCGATCCAGTACCCCGCCGATGGTTGGGTCGAGCAGGATCCACTGGAGATCTGGGCGAGCCAACGGCAAGCCCTCATCGACCTTCAGCGGAAGCTGAGGGACGACCAACGCCAAGCGGTGGTGAGCTGTGGCATCACCAACCAACGGGAAACAACCGTGCTTTGGCGACGCAGCACCGGTGTTCCTTGCGGGCCAGCGCTGGTCTGGCAAGACGGGCGAACCGCATCCATCTGCGCAGACTGGAAACGCCAGGGATTGGAACAGGACTGGCGGCGACGCACAGGGCTCTTGCTCGATCCCTATTTCAGTGCCAGCAAGATCCGCTGGATGCTGGAGCACTACGGAGAGGCAGCTGCCGCGGCTGCCGCGGATGACCTCTGCTTTGGCACCGTGGAATCGTGGCTCCTATGGCAGCTCACCGAAGGACAACATCACGGAAGCGATCTGAGCAACGCCAGCCGCACACTGCTGCTGGATCTGGAGCAACGCCAGTGGGTGGATGACTTCCGCATCCATACCGGATTGCCAGCCAATGCCTTGCCCGAGCTGCTGCCCTGCCGAGGGGACATCGCCCAAATTGCTGCAGGCTTGCCCTTTGAAGGGCTACCGATTCAGGCCATGCTCGGGGATCAACAGGCCGCCACCCTCGGACAACTCTGCTTGCAACCCGGTGAAAGCAAATGCACCTACGGAACAGGAGCGTTCCTCGTGATCAACACCGGCAACGAGATTCGTCGATCCGAAGCCGGGCTACTCAGCACCCTGGGGTGGACCGACGCTGATGGCGTGCCCACCTATTGCCTTGAAGGCAGCCTTTTCAATGCCGGCACTGTGATCCAGTGGCTGCGGGATGGCCTCCAAATCATCGAGCGAGCAGAACAGGTGAACGACCTCGCCAATCAAGTTGCTGATTCCGGCGGCGTGATGTTGGTGCCAGCCTTCACGGGCTGGGGCACCCCCCACTGGAACCCCGAAGCACGGGGGATCCTGGTGGGGCTAACCCGCGATAGCAACCGCTGCCACATTGCAAGGGCCGCCCTGGAAGGAATCGCCCTCTCTGTATCCACCCTGGTGGATCTCGCGGAACAAGCCCTCGGGCATGGGCTGGGAGAACTTGCAGTGGATGGAGGTGCCGCCGCCTCGGATCCGCTCCTGCAGGCCCAAGCAGACAGCACAGGGCTCACGGTGCGACGACCCGCCAGTCTGGAAAGCACAGCACGAGGCGTGGCGTTGTTTGCAGGTTTGCAAGCTGGAGTGGTCAACGATCTGAACAACCTTGCCCTCCACCGACGGGATGGAGCCCAACTCTTCCAACCGCAGTGCGATGCGGCTGAGCGCAAGGCTTGGCGAACCCGTTGGGATAACGCCGTAACCCGCAGCTTGAACTGGCATGAGTGACCACAACGTTGATTTGGTTGTGATTGGCGCGGGGGCCAGTGGCGCCAGCGTGGCCTACGAGGCAGTTCGTCGCGGCCTTTCCGTTGCCCTCTTAGAGGCAGGGGATATCGGCGGTGGCACCAGTAGCCGCAGCACGAAGTTGCTGCATGGCGGGGTGCGATATCTCGAACTGGCTTTTAAAACCCTCGATCTTGCGCAGCTCAATCTTGTCCGGGAGGCACTGCTGGAGCGGGGCCATTGGCTGGAACAGGCCCCGTTTTTGGCCCGACGCCTCGAGTTAGCACTTCCCACCAAGACACTCTGCGGCCAGGCCTACTACCGCATCGGACTCGGCCTCTATGACGCCCTCGCAGGGCGTCAAGGCATTGGCTCCAGTCGATTGCTGTCAAGCCACCAATTGGACGAAGCCCTGCCCCAGTTGAAAAGCTGCCAAGGAGCTGTGGCCTACAAAGATGGGCAATTTGATGACGCACGACTCAACTTGCTTCTGGCCTTGACCGCCCAACGGGCCGGAGCACAGCTGCGGACCCGCTGCAAGGTGGTTGGACTCGAACGCAATGGCGCCGGACGACTTGTGGCCGCCATCAGCGAAACCGGAGATGGAACGCAAGAACGCTGGACAGCCCGCGTCGTTGTCAACGCAACAGGACTCGGTGCCGATGCCCTTCGTCAAATGGCAGACCCAGAATCCCCCGCACGGATGCTCACAAGCCGTGGCAGCCACATCGTGTTGAAGCAGAACCTCTGTCCGCAGGGTCTGGGACTGCTCGTTCCCTCTACAGCCGACGGCCGGGTGCTATTCATGCTTCCCTTCTTTGGACGCACATTGGTGGGAACCACCGATGAGGCCTGCGATCCGAGTCTGGCCTCGTCCTGTACCGCTGAAGAAGAAAGCTACCTACTGAATTACGTGCGTGAGTGGTTCCCAGGCTGTGCGGAGCCGCAGGTCACCAGCCGTTGGGCCGGAGGGAGACCTCTCCTCAAGCCGCCTGGTGAAGGATTGAACAGCAGCAGAGTGGTGCGCGAGCACGAGGTGGAAACCCTTCCCTGTGGATTGGTGAGTGTGATGGGCGGCAAATGGACCACCTGTCGACCGATGGCCCTCGACACCCTGACGGCTGTCGAGCGTCAGCTAGGCCAGCCACTTCCATCCCCCAAACCCCTAGTGCTACTAGGGAGTGGAGCCACGCCAACAGCCACCAGAGGCGAACTCGCAGCGCAAAAAAAACAACTGGAAAATCTTCTGCCCAACACCTCCCAACGCTCTGCCCAGATCGAGCATCTGCAAGGCAGCCACGGGCTTCAAGCGGTGCCACTGATCGCAGCCGCCGCTCCTGAGAAGCGAGCCCCCCTCAGCGACGTCATTCCCCTCTGTGAGGCAGAAATCTCCCATGCCATTCAGGCAGAACAAGCCCGCAGCAGCACCGACGTTCTGGCCCGTCGGTGCCGTTTAGCGATGGTGGATTTTGCTGAAGCGCAACGGCTGGAACCTCTCACTGAGACGTACCTCGCTCAATCCGGCCTTGTATCAGCCTCCACGGCCACTTCCACCTCACCAATGAGCCACCAGTTGAATCCGTAGGGCGGCAAATTCACAAACCACTCCTCGTTGGCGGTGGGGAATTCACACCCCCACATCACTTCACGCGTGCGTTGTCCTTTCCACGCCGATAAATCCAAGCTCAATGACGCTCCCGCAGCGGTCACATTCGCCGCCACCAAAACAGACATCTCGTCTGTGGATCGCAAATACACCAAAACACCTGGATGACTGCTGGGGAGCAGGGTGAAATCGCCATGCTGCAGTGCTGGCAGCAACCGACGGGAGGTCAGCATCCGCCGATGCCAATTCAGCAATGAACCCGGCAACTGCTTTTGCACTTCCACATTCACCACGCGGTAGTCGTAGCCAGCCGCCGTGATGGGAGGCAGCACCAGCAATGGATCTGGGGCCATGGAAAAACCTCCATTACGGGCTGGGGTCCAAGCCATCGGAGTTCGGTTGGGATCACGGTCCCTCAAGCCAGGCCAATCCCCCATCCCCAGCTCATCGCCGTAATACAGGCAAGGCATCCCGGGCAAGCTGTACAGCAAACCGTGCAGAAGGCGGTTGGAGCGGGGATCACCGTTGAGCAACGGAGCCAGTCGACGGTTAATTCCCCAGTTCAACCAATGGCCCTGCCCCTGGGGCAAACCAAACCGCACCGCTTGAATCACCTCATCGTCAATGAGGTGTCCATCACCAAGCCAAAGCTCATCGTGATTGCGTAACGGCAGCGCCCATCGAGGGCCTTCCACGGCCTGCTCCGCTTCCAGTAAACACTCGCCCAACTTTTGGGCCGTGCCACTGGCGATTGCTGCAAACAGATGGGCTGTCAACACAAAATTGAAGGCGCCCTGAAGCTCATCGTCCGCGAGATAAGGCGCCGCCTCATCAACGGGTTGAATCGCCTCACCGAGCAGCAACACATCGCGGCCATGGGCATCAACGCGCTTCCGCAAGCGCTTGAGGAACGCATGGGTTTCTGGCAGCCCTTCGCAACGGGTTCCTTCTGCTTCGAACAAAAACGGAACGGCGTCGAGGCGAAAGCCATCCACCCCCCTCTCCAGCCAGAAATCGACGACGTCCAACATCGCCTCCTGGACCCAGGGGTTTTCGTAGTTGAGATCCGGCTGATGACGGAGAAAGCGATGCAGGTAGTACTGCTCCGCAACGGAATCCCATTCCCAGTTCGATGATTCGAAGTGTCGAAACAGCACAGGCGCATCGCTGTACTGCTTGGGGTCATCACTCCAGACGTAAACACCACGCTCCGGACTTCCTTTTGGAGCCCATCGGGCCCGCTGGAACCAAGGGTGCAAGTCACTGGTGTGGTTCAAAACCAAGTCGAGAATCACCCGCATGCCCTGGCT
>ENA-UZWV01008200-UZWV01008200.1-metagenome-genome-assembly--contig:-Day-3-1m-contig-8200_pt1 | contig 15382 bp, 13 predicted proteins | sample MGYA00260342_ERZ794902 | MGnify/ENA metagenome assembly ERZ794902
AAATCAGGCCGCGAACGGTCCAACTATCTTTGACGACATACAAGTAAGCTGCGTGACACAGTTTGGAGCGAGTACTTTGCAGATGCTTTGAGGCCTGTCCCATGTTAGTCACAACGATATGAGAACCCTACTTACCCCAAAAACAACAGCTAATATAGGCATCTCTGCACCTGACTAAGGCTCGAAATGGCAGCAACTTATTATTACAAATCATTACGAAATGAACTTCTATTTTTATAGTTGTCTTACTTAATATTCAGAACGTCTTTGGTAATAACACTAACCTTGAGTAGTGCCCTAGAGGAGGCTCTGTTAAGCAAGGCACTATACCATTCTCTGTTTTTTTAATTTCGAATTATTGGGGTTTTAAAAATGATTAAAACTAGAAGCTCAAAAGATGCTATTTATCACGAGCATACTTACGATACGCAAGGCTGCAAGATTGACTCTCACTTACATAGTTTTGGTTCTCTAATGTATGTAACCAATAGTGAACTGAAAGTTACAGATCAAATCTCTGGTGACACCATAACCTTTGGTGCGGGGGCTAAAATCTTTAGTGATGCCAGCATAGTACATCTCTCAGTTTCAGTTTAAAGGAGAATATCTATGAGATCTATGTTGTAAGACCAAGTATGAGCGCAGATCAATCGGGATTTATTGTCACAAAGGGTTAGACCCGAATCGATTATCTTCGTCTTGACTTCGTACACAAAACCAATACAAAAGAAGCAAATTCCCAACAAATGTTAATGTCAAAAGTAGCCACCAACCACTCCGGTTAATGTCATGGAGGCGTCGCACCGCTACACTTATGCTCGGAACTAATATAAGCCAATCGCATAGAGCTATTAATAATTCAACTTGGTCGGCAAAATCACTTACACGATCCCAAAGGTATAAAGGGCCAAACACAAGAACCAAAAACCATTGAAACCACCAAAATTCCGACTTTGCAGCTCGCCCATTAAAAGTGGCATATTTTTGATACAAAACTGTCTTCACTGACTCAATCAAATTCACGCTGCTTCTCCAGGAATTACGGTTAGGTGACGGTAAGCACACTCGATCATCGTTTTAACTAGGCACATAAAAAAGCCAAGAGTGAGAGCCTGATTAGGTACTATTTACTCACTACCCACCCTCTCCAGCCAACCTTGCTCCACAGAGCGCCAGAAGGACTAAACCCATAAACGAATAGGCTGTCTTGTCAAGGAATTCTCAGCGCTAGACTGAGATGGGCCGACAAGGTTCAGACATGTCAGAGCTCATTTCTATGACTAGGTCGTCGATGAAATAAGTTTCAGCAGAAATATTGAGCGTCAGAACGGCGAAAGGTAGCAGTGCAAATCTCATACTAGGTGACTCTTATTAACTAATTCATCAACTATATAGATCAGGCGTGTTTGTGTAATAGTGAATAGACACTAGCAGTAATAAGAGTTTTGGATTTCATCTAGATTTTCTCAAACTTTGCAGTGCGCGCGCATGCAACTTTTCCCTTGGTAGATACAGCTTAATGAGAGGGGGGGGGTGGGGCGCTGCCCGTCTAGGGTAAGCTTTTGGCTTTATTTAGATAAAAAGAACTATTGATTAACGGAAGGTGAGGATTAAGATGAGCATTTTGCTACAAAGCAGACACAAAAAAGCCCCAGAGACACTGAATCTACTGGGGCTTTGATACTTGGCGGAGAAGGAGGGATTCGAACCCTCGATACGCTATTAACGTATACACCCTTAGCAGGGGCGCGCCTTCAGCCACTCGGCCACTTCTCCATAAACTTTTATACGCCCGTTTCACTTAGAGATATAGATACCATCTCAAGTCACGCCCGAGCCGCGCGTTGATTCGTAGCTTCGCTACTCAGGGTTTCACCCCGCCTTCGGCGTCCAAAATGCCTTCGCATTTAGTCAGCCATTCGGCCACTTCTATATAAACGGTAATTCAGTACTCGACTTGCCTCAGAAACAACTATGCCGCCCTGAATTCAGCGGCGGCATAATAGCACATTGAGGCGAAAATCAAAGACTGTTATCAGAAGAATCTTCACTAGGGGCTGAATCAGCGCCACCTTTTTCCATTTGAATTCTCTGGTAGATCTCTTCACGGTGAACGGCCACTTCTTTTGGCGCATTTACCCCCAGGCGAACCTGGTTTCCTCGAACTCCTAAAACTGTCACGGTGACGTCGTCACCAATAACCAGAGTCTCGCCGACTCTTCTAGTAAGTATTAACATATACAGCTCCTACACTACTGTTCACCATTCATTGGTGAAAACTATTTCCCTAATCCGCCATACTCACTGCAACACGTTTAGTGCACACGGCCAATCCCCCTATTGAACGCTACCTGCTTACTTTCCTATCTCAACAGGCAGCGCAGAACTTATCAGTTTTTACGTAACAAGTCCAAGATCCGACTGCTCACAAGTACTATTGCTCGAGACCAAAGGCCGAATGAAGCGATCTTACTGCCAATTCTAAGTACCGCTCCTCAATTACCACCGTTATTTTTATTTCTGAGGTAGTAATTAATTGGATATTGATGCCCTCTGCAGCCAGTGCTTCAAACATAGTTGCCGCTACACCAGCATGTGAACGCATGCCAACACCAACAATAGACACTTTGACAATACGGTCATCTGAGGCAACTTCTTCAGCGCCAAGATCTGCTGCAATTTGCTCAAGTAGTTTCGAAGCCCGCGCCAAATCATTGCGGTGAACAGTAAAGGTAATAGTCGCCGAGTTGTCTTTAGCGACATTCTGCACAATCACATCGATTTCAATATTGGCCTCACTGATCGCACCTAAAACCTTGTAGGCAACGCCGGGCTGATCTGGAATACCGCGGATAGTGAGTTTAGCTTCGTCGCGGTTAAACGCGATACCTGAGACTACTGGCTTTTCCATTTGGTCATCATCCTCAAGAGAGATCAGCGTGCCTGGACCATCTTCAAAGCTGGACATTACACGCAGTGGTACATTGTATTTTCCGGCAAACTCGACTGAGCGAATCTGCAGTATTTTTGAGCCTTGGCTGGCCATTTCTAGCATTTCTTCAAAGGTAATCTTGTCTAAACGGCGGGCATCAGCCACGACCCGAGGATCAGTGGTGTAAACACCATCTACATCAGTATAAATCTGACACTCATCGGCCTTAAGAGCTGCTGCCAACGCCACCGCAGTGGTATCTGAACCACCGCGACCCAGGGTTGTAATATTGCCGGCATCGTCCGCGCCTTGGAAGCCCGCGACAACCACTACTCTGCCAGCATCGAGATCACTGTGAATGCGATGGCTATCGATTTCTTTGATCCGTGCTTTGCCATGGGCATCGTCAGTAAGAATGCGTACCTGACTACCCGTGTAGGAGCGAGCCGAGACACCGGCGGCCTCCAGTGCCATGCAGAGTAGCGCAATGGTTACCTGTTCACCGGTGGAAACCAACACGTCCATTTCACGCAGATTGGGTTCCTCGTTAATAGCCTTTGCCAGACCAATCAAGCGGTTGGTTTCGCCACTCATTGCTGAGACCGCAACCACGATTTTGTCACCCGCCCGGTGCTTACCTACAATTTTCTCTGCGACTGCTTTTATGCGCTCAACGCTGCCAACAGAGGTGCCACCATATTTATGTACAATTAAACTCATCGAAACACTATCACCTTGGATTAATAAGGGCGCAGATTAAACAGCAATCTCGCGCAAATGTTAAGTAACTAGGGTCAAAGGCCCTTAGATGCATCACTTACCCAGTCATACACAGAGTCGAGCGCAGCGGCTAAGTTCACTGTGCTACCTGCGGCTCCCTGAGCCATATCTGCCCGACCACCGCCTTTACCATCAACCTGAGCGGTGACATATTTGAGCAAGTCCCCGGCTTTCAACTTATCGATTAAATCTTGCGTCACACCTGCCACGAGCGCGGCCTTATCACCATCCACTGCGGCGAGCATAAAGACACCAGATTGCAGTTTAGATCTGACCTGATCGGCAACACCGCGCAAGCTCTTTGCATCAGCGCCTTCGACTACCGTGGAGAGAACGCTAAAACCATTAATTTCCCGCAGGCCAGCCATTAGGTCATTACCTGAAGCATTGGCGAGTTTGCTCTTTAGTGCATCAATCTCTTTCTGCAGTTTGCGGTTATCTTCAACCACCTGACGCGCTTTGTCCGCGACACTGTGTCGCGCAGCGCGCAGCACATTGGCCATCTCGCTAACGGTATCTTGTAACGCGTCACAGTAAGCTATAGCCGCCTCTCCGGTTACAGCTTCGATTCGTCTTACGCCAGCCGAGACACTGGATTCAGCGCTGATTTTCAATAGGCCAATATCGCCAGTGCGATTAGCATGGGTGCCACCGCACAGTTCGACGGAGAAGTCTCCACCCATGCTGAGCACGCGTACTTCGGAGCCATACTTTTCTCCAAAGAGTGCCATGGCGCCCTTCTCAACTGCCTCATCCATGCTCATTACGTCAGTTTGCACTGGCGTATTACGCAGAATTTCACTGTTAACCCTATGTTCAATGTCACGAATCTGTTGCGCGCTGATGGACTCTCCATGGGAAAAGTCAAAGCGCAGGCGCTGGCTATCGACCAATGAGCCCTTCTGATTTACATGCTCACCCAATATTTGCTGCAGTGCCGAATGCAATAGATGAGTTGCAGAGTGATTCAAGGCTGTTGCGGTACGCACAGAGCAGTCCACAGTAGCGGTTACGGTCTCACCAACATTCAGCTCACCGGACAACACCTTGCCAATATGCAGGTGATGCTCGCCGGCTTTGCGGCAGTCGGTTATTTCAATTTTCGCCGAGGCGGTCTGCAAATAACCACTATCTCCGATCTGGCCGCCAGATTCTGCGTAGAACGGTGTGCTGCCAAGAATCACTGCGACCTCTGCATCCGCTCCGGCTGCAGAAACCTCTTCGCCAGCGGAATAGAGGGCAACCACATCAGCGCTATGTTCAAGGCTGTTATAGCCAACAAATTCGGTGCTGCCTTCAACGCGAATGCTCTCACTGTAATCCAGCCCAAACTGACTGGCCGAGCGAGCACGAGCGCGCTGAGCTTCCATACACTCCTCATAACCTTCCATATCCATGCTGTAACCACGCTCGCGCGCTATGTCATTGGTCAGGTCGGTGGGGAATCCAAAGGTGTCATAGAGCTGAAAAATCAATTCTCCCGGAAGTTGCTCCGCTGCCAGACTCTCCAGCGCCGCTTCCAATACACCCATACCTTTATCCAGGGTGCGGGCAAATTGCTCTTCTTCTTTTTTGATCGTTGCAATAATCTCCTGCTGCATGCTCAGCAATTCGGGATAGGCCTCACCCATCACTTCACCAAGAGACACCACCAACTTGTGGAAGAAACTACCACTGGCACCCAAATTATGTCCGTGGCGCAATGCACGACGAATAATACGGCGCAACACATAGCCGCGACCTTCGTTAGAAGGCACCACGCCATCAACCACTAAAAAGGCGCAGGAGCGAATATGATCGGCAACTACTTTTAAGGAATTTTCCGCAAGGTCAGTGACGCCAATAATTTTTGCTGCAGCTTTAATCAGATGTTGGAACAGGTCAATATCGTAATTGTTATGCACACCCTGCATAACCGCCGCGACGCGCTCAAGACCCATTCCGGTATCGATTGAGGGCTTTGGCAGTGGTGTCATCTTGCCACTGCTATCGCGTTCGAACTGCATAAACACCAGATTCCAAATTTCGATATAGCGGTCTAGATCGTCATCTGGGCTCCCTGGAGGGCCCCCGGGAATGTCCTCACCATGGTCCCAAAAAATCTCCGTGCTCGGTCCACAGGGTCCGGTATCGCCCATCTGCCAAAAGTTGTCCTCGTCCAGACGCGACAGACGATTTGGATCTATACCAATTTCATTGACCCAGATATCAGCGGCTTCATCATCACTGATATGCACGGTAATCCAGAGACGCTCTTTGGGTAATTTGAGTACTTCAGTAAGAAACTCCCAGGCAAAACCAATTGCTTCGCGCTTAAAATAATCGCCGAAACTAAAGTTGCCGAGCATTTCAAAAAAGGTGTGATGTCTGGCGGTGTAGCCAACATTTTCCAGATCGTTGTGTTTGCCACCGGCGCGCACACAGCGCTGGGACGAAACTGCACGATTGTAATCACGTTTTTCGGCACCGAGAAAGACATCTTTAAACTGCACCATACCAGCATTAGTGAACAGCAGTGTAGGATCATTTCCCGGTACTAGGCTACTGCTTGGCACAACACTGTGCTGCTTGCTGGCGTAGTAATTTAAGAATGCGTCACGAATGTCGGCGCTTTTCATCATTGTTTAGTTCCAGTTATTAGCATGGCCTGGGTGACCAGCGCTTTTTTAAATTTTAGGTGCCCAAAATGGAGGCTTTCAGCTAATCAGGTCTGAGACATTGGGCTCTCAGCTAGCAGACTCACAGATAGCAGACTATTAAATCGTAGACTCTGAAAAATCTTGGCTACCAGAGGGGTCAGCTAAAACATGCAGATGCAAATGGAATACTGTCTGACCAGCTGCCCGTCCGTTATTCACCACTAGACGAAAGGCCTCCTCTACCCCGGCTTGCCTTGCTACTTCACCGGCCACCCACATCAAGTGCCCAAGCAGTGCTTTATCAGCTTCAATGGCATCAGCCAGTTTAGCGATAGGCTGACGCGGGATCACCAGCATATGGATAGGCGCCTGAGGAGAGATATCGTTAATCACAATACACTGGTCATCCTCATAGAGAATCTCCGCAGGAATTTCTCGGTTGATAATGCGTGTAAAGAGGGTTGGTGTTGAGTCGGCCATCAGGAATACCTCAGTCTAGTGGAGTCTGTCTATTTGCCCGAGTCATGGAGCTTTTCATCGGCAGTCAGTTGCCGTGCTTCAGATTCCAACATCACCGGAATGCCTTCGCTTATGGGATAGGCCAAACCACTGGCACGGCAAACCAACTCCTGCTTGGCTTTATCATATTCAAGTGGCGCCTTGCTGACAGGGCAAACCAATATACTAAGAAGCTTTTTGTCCACGATAAGATCGTCCATTTGAAAACCGCGTTAGTTTACGCAAAATGATGCTCAACTGCCATTATCTGAGGTAAATAACCTGTAAGCCATAGCTTAAAAAGAGTCAGTGATACCGCGGTCTAGTTGCGGAAACTATTGCACGGGGAAGGATTCCAGAACAAGCGCCGGATCTACCCGCTGATTGAGCCAGTTCATTCGCCAATCCAGATGTGCACCAGTGGCTCGCCCAGTGGAACCCACTCGCGCTATGGGGTCTCCGCGCTGCACACGACCACCCTTTTCAACGAGCATTTCACTGAGATGTAAAAAACTGGACGATAGGCCATGGCCGTGATCAATAATTAGCGTGCCGCCAGAATAGAACAGATCATCATGCGCCATACGCACAATCCCCGCCGCTGGCGCCACAACAATAGTGCCACTGGGTGCTGCGTAATCAAGACCATAGTGAGGACTTTTAGGCACACCATTGTAAAACCGCTGACTGCCATAGACTCCCGTTATCGGCCCCTCTAATGGCTTGATAAAGCCAGATAAAAAATCGGTTTCATCGGTCACCAGACGGCGCGCCTCGCGAACAAGAGCGGAGTCAGATCGAATGCGCTGCAACTGTCCGGCCGGAGGTTCAACCGTGCGCTGGGGAACTCCCTCAACTCTCTGAATATTGTAACTGCGAGCAGCAACCTCAAATAAAACCTCAGTGGCAACCCCCGCTTTATCGGTTACCAAAAAGGTAGAGACCGCCGTTGCATTGCGACCCAGACCAAACAAAAACTGGCCATCAATGGTAGTTTTGATGAGCTCGCCTCTATGGCTAAGCGTCGTACCAGATTGCACCTGGCCCAACAGTAAACCACCCTGCTGCCAACTGCCACGCCATTTAATCAACGGATTGGTATCGGCATAAGACGCACAGGTCAATATCAGGCTGACCAAAAAAGCAGCTACCTGAGAGAAGTGCTGGGAGAAGTACTGAGATTGCATTTACAGTGCCCTAGACAAATCCACCAGAGCCAGCGGCATTGTCAGTTAATCGAAGTCTTTTTCCAGTACTGGCTCTTCAAGCGCGACAAAGGGCTCAATACTGGCGATACGACAACTATAGCCTGAACCACCCATCACGGAAAGTCGATCGAACCGAGCGCAAAGCCTACTATTACTTCGATAACTCACATACCCTGAACGCTTAATACCAGGGCACTCTGTCTGCAAACGCAAGATTGCGGTTTTTTTGCCAAACAGGGTTATCAGGGCAGTTTTGTCATCGACAAATTTAATCCGTTTAATTCGATTCGCTGGCAGGCAACCATTGCGAACCTTCCAGCCGCCAGAGCCGGCCTCTTTGTCAATGGCTGAAAGTTTGTCAGACAATGACTCTTTAGCCCCTGCATCAGAAAGGTCAGAAGGGTCAGAATTATTTGCAGTCTCGTCCGAGTAACTAGCGGGAGAGTCCCTAGCAGAAGAGTCACTAGTAGAAGAGTNNAGAGCTGATTAAAACTAAACCAAACAAGAGATATACTAGGGATCGAGGGTATTTTATTGCTTTCATCAAGACCTCCATGGTGAGATGAAGAGAGGCCAACCCAATAGAACCATTGACGGCCTATCTCTGGAGGCACTAAAGTCCCCCTATTAACTAAAATAACACAACACACTTATATATGACTCAGAACAGCCGCTTTACCCCACCCTCGATGTTAAAAAACCCTCATATACAGAGTATTTTAAACAGCCTAGGGCCACGAAAAATTCGCGCCAAGCGACTGGTCAACAAGTTAGACAGCAAAATTTTAACCCTTACTGCAAAAGATGGGACGCGTTTACTGGCTGAGTATGATCGCAGTAAAACACCGAACAATAGCCTAATCGTTTTGCTTCACGGTTGGGAAGGTTCCAGTCAATCGGCCTATCAGGTTACTACCGCAAACTATCTGTTAAAGCAGGGCTTTGATGTACTGCGACTGAATCTTCGCGACCATGGCGACAGTCATCATCTTAACTTTGAACTATTTAACTCGACCATGACCAATGAGGTAGCAGAAGCTATCGCCTGCTTCTTTGAAACCCATGCCTACGAAAAACGCTTTCTAGCAGGGTTCTCGCTGGGTGGGAATTTTACTCTGCGTATTGCAGCCGATCATGGCAGCAGCTTAAAACTCACGGCTGCGGCGGCTATTTGCCCACCGGTTGACCCCACCAATGCCATGACAGCACTGGATAACACCTTATTTATTTATGAGCGCTATTTCTTTTATCGCTGGTCGAAGTCTCTGCGTAAAAAAATTGCTCACTTCCCCGAACATGGCTTTGAGCATGTTTTAAATAACGCTCGAACCATTGAGGATATGAATGGCTTCTTTATTGATCAACATACGCCTTTCGATAGCGCCGAGAGTTATTTCCAAGCCTATTCCCTAATCGGAGATCGTTTGCAGGCACTTGAGATACCGGCCCATCTTATTGCCTCAGAGGATGATCCGATTATTCCAGCAGAAGATTTGAAGCAGATTAACTGTCCCGAAAAGCTCAGTATTGAATTACAAGAATATGGCGGCCACTGCGGCTTTATTAAAAACCTATCGGCACATAGCTGGGTGGAGAATCGTCTTGTGGACCTATTTCGCGGCTACCTGTAGCCGTGACTGCCGACTATTGAGTCAGTCGATAAAGCCAAGATCATTTACTGGGTCATCTGAACAACCCTGAAGAGCATATTTAATTTGGTCGTAATTGAAACCACGGTATTGCAGAAAGCGCATGCGCTTAGCGGTCTCGCGTTGGTCAGACGCTTGCCGTTGTCCAAATTTTCGCTGAGCAACCTCTCGGGCTAGATCCATCCAATCCACGTCTGCCGCATCCAATGTCTGCCCCACCAATTCATCGGCAATGCCCTTCTGGCGAATATCCTGACGAATACGCGTCAAGCCATGACCACGAAGAATTCTAGAGCGCACAAAGGCCTCGGCAAACCGCTCATCAGATTGCAGGCCTTCATCTGCTAAACGCTGCAAAACCTCATCTATAGCACTGTGATTATCGAAACGTTTGTTGAGCTTAGTCGCCAGCTCTGCTCGCGAGTAATCGCGGCCCGTAAGCAGACCCATAGCGTAATTGCGCGCTTTGGCTGGAGTAGCATCTGCAGGAGTTTCTAACATAGCAGTGTATTTAACTTTTTTTATCTAAGGGCTAATTACACAAAAAGCGCCGAAGAGACTTTTTACTCTGTCAGCGAAAGCCTGATAATTACTTCTCAGCAGACTCTTTCGCAACAGGCGCTGGACCACCCATCTCTTTCTCACGGATCATAGCTTCAATCTCAGCCGCAATCTCAGGGTTTTCAGTGAGGTAAATACCCACATTGGCCTTACCTTGACCAATCTTACTGCCCTTATAGGCATACCAGGCACCGGACTTATCAATCAGACCATTTTTAACACCCAGATCAACCAGCTCACCGTTGCGGTTGATGCCGCGGCCGTAGAGAATCTGAAATTCGGTCTGCTTAAACGGCGGCGCCACTTTGTTTTTGACTACCTTGACGCGAGTTTCATTACCGACAATCTCGTCGCCATCTTTAACCGCACCAATACGGCGGATATCCAAACGCACTGAGGAGTAAAACTTCAGCGCGTTGCCGCCTGTCGTTGTTTCAGGGTTGCCAAACATCACACCAATCTTCATGCGAATCTGGTTGATAAAGATAACCAGGCAATTGGCATTTTTAATATTACCGGTCAATTTACGCAGCGCCTGAGACATCAGTCGGGCTTGCAGACCAACGTGGTGGTCGCCCATATCGCCTTCAATTTCGGCCCTTGGAGTCAATGCCGCAACTGAATCCACTACCAGTACATCACAGGCACCAGAGCGGACTAACATATCGGTAACTTCCAGCGCTTGTTCACCGGTATCCGGCTGCGAAACAATCAAGTCGTCAACACTGACTCCCAACTTCTCTGCATAAACCGGATCCAGTGCATGCTCCGCGTCGATAAAGGCACAGGTTCCGCCTGCTTTTTGCGCTTCGGCAATCACTTGCAGGGTCAAAGTGGTTTTACCCGATGACTCGGGACCATAGATCTCAACAATACGGCCTTTTGGCAAGCCGCCAATGCCAAGCGCGATATCCAGTCCCAGAGAACCAGTAGAAATAGCCGGAACGGCTTGGCGAGTACCCTCACCCATGCGCATGACGGTTCCTTTACCAAACTGGCGTTCGATTTGCCCCAGTGCGGCTTCTAGTGCTTTTGACTTGTTCGCGTCCATTGTTGTGACCTCGAGATAAATTCAATTGGATTAAGTTGGCAGTGATAAATCAGACCATCAACTGTATGGTTATACAGTATTACATCCAGTAACCTGATGCAACAGTTCTTGCAGAGAAATTTCGATAGCCTGCTTGCGAACCGCAGCGCGATCCCCAGCCAGCAAATACTTTTTTGCCTTTACGCCCGCCGGGCTGTGCCAGGCGAACCAGACCGTACCCACAGGTTTATCTTCGGTACCTCCACCGGGACCAGCGATACCACTAATCGCCACAGCATAATCAGCATCGGCAGCGACTGCCGCACCAGCAACCATTGATCGCACCACCGCTTCGCTCACCGCACCCTGACTGGCCAGTATTTCCTGGGGAACACCAAGCATCACCTGCTTGGCACTGTTGGCATAGGTAACAAAGCCGCAGTCGAACCATTTTGAACTGCCTGCGACACCAGTAATGGCATGGGCCACACCGCCACCGGTGCAGGACTCAGCTGCAGTGACTTTGGCGTCACACTGAGACAGTGCATTACCGAGTTTTTCGGCTAGGGAATTGATCGTTTTGCTCATAGAGGGAGTGTATCTCGCTTTGATTTACTCAGATAGCAATTTTGGTCTGATTAGAACTTAATATGGCGTAGGTTAAATATTAAAATGCAGCCTCAGACAGTCTTGTCGGGACTGCATAAATTGCGCCTTAGAGACTATACTGTCTCGAGGCTGTGGTCAGATCAGATTGTGGTTAGCAGATTGTCTGCAATAGAACCTGTGAAGAGTTGCGACAGCAGAGTATTCGATATAAATCTTTAGACTTAAAACAAGGACTCAACATTGGCCCACCAAGAACAGCACACCCCGATGATGCAGCAATTTTTGCGTCTCAAGGCAGACCACCCCAATGATATTCTGTTCTATCGTATGGGTGACTTTTATGAACTGTTTTTTGACGATGCCAAACGAGCCAGTGAAATTCTAGATATCACACTCACCGCCAGAGGAAAAACTAACGGCAACCCAATCCCTATGTGTGGCGTGCCCTATCATGCCGCCGAAGGCTACCTGGCCAAGCTAGTTAAGCAGGGTCACTCGGTTGCCATCTGTGAGCAGGTCGGCGACCCTGAAACCAGCAAGGGGCCGGTGGAACGCAAAGTCATGCGCGTCCTGACTCCTGGCACTATTAGTGACGAAGCGCTTCTCGATGCCCGTCGTGACAATCTTTTAGTCGCCATTACTGGCCTTGACCAAACCACAGGACTCGCGTCACTGGATATGAGCAGCGGCCGTTTTCAGCTGCTAGAGCTGGATTCAGAAGAAGAGCTTATCAGTGAATTGCAGCGGCTGAATCCGGTTGAAATTTTGCTCTCCGAAGCTCTGCCTGAGTTTGATTTTTTTAGCGCCCGGAAAGGCATAAAGCGACGCCCAATATGGGAGTTCGATTTAGACAGCGCCCTGCGATTACTCAACAAACAGTTTGGCACTCGCGACTTAAGTGGCTTTGGCTGTGACCATCTACCGGTGGCCATCAGTGCCGCTGGCTGCCTGCTACAGTATGCCAAAGATACCCAGCGTGGCGATCTACCCCATATCCGCAGCTTAGTTGCCGAGAACAATACCGAAAGTGTCGCGCTTGATGCCTCTAGCCGGCGCAATCTCGAACTCGATACCAATATGACTGGGGGCTCGGAAAACACCTTATTTGAGGTGCTAGATACCAGCGCCACCACCATGGCCAGCCGTCTGTTGCGCCGCTGGCTCAATCGCCCGCTGCAGCATTTACCAACGCTGCAGGCACGCCAGCAAAGTATTGCGGCTCTGCACCACAACTATCTCTATGAAATACTTCACGGACATCTAAAGCAAATCGGCGATATGGAACGCATCCTCACCCGAGTTGCCCTGCGCTCAGCGCGGCCCCGAGATCTTACTCGACTGCATCAATCTCTGGCCGTACTGCCGCAGCTGGCTGCCGCCCTCGCCAACCCATCAACTGCACATCTGGGTGATCTGGCCACTGCCGCTGAACCTATGCCGGAGCTGGTGCACCTGCTCGGTAGCGCAGTGCAAGAAAATCCTCCAGTGGTGATCCGTGAGGGCGGCGTTATAGCTGACGGCTATGATAGCCAGCTCGATGAACTGCGCGCACTCAACACCAATGCCGGCGAGTTTTTACTCGAACTGGAAGAGCGGGAAAAAGTTCGCAGCGGCATCAGCACCTTAAAAGTCGGTTACAACCGAGTTCATGGTTACTATATTGAAATCTCTCGCGGCCAGAGCGACAACGCTCCAGTGGACTACATCCGCAGGCAAACCTTAAAAAATGCCGAGCGCTTTATCACCCCAGAGTTGAAAGAATTTGAAGACAAAGCCTTGAGCGCCAAAAGCCGCTCACTGGCTCGAGAAAAGTTTCTCTACGAGCAGTTGCTCGAACAGCTCAATGAAAGCCTCGCCGAACTGCAAAGCTGCGCCGCCGCCGTCTCCGAAATTGATGTGCTGGCGACCCTCGCCGAGCGCGCACACAGCCTTAATTTTTGTCAGCCCAACCTCTCTTTAGAACCCGGCATCTCGATTCAGGGCGGCAGGCACCCAGTAGTGGAAACAGTCTCCAACGACCCCTTTGTTGCCAATGATCTAGAAATGCACAGCGAGCGCAAAATGCTGGTGATTACCGGTCCCAATATGGGCGGTAAATCCACCTATATGCGCCAGGCAGCCCTTATAGTTCTGCTCGCTCAAATTGGTAGCTTCGTGCCCGCGGCCTCCGCAACCATAGGCTTAGTAGACCGAATCTTTACGCGCATAGGCTCCTCCGATGACCTCGCCGGTGGCCGCTCCACCTTTATGGTAGAGATGACCGAAACCGCCAATATTCTGCACAACGCCAGCGACCGCAGCCTAGTGCTCATGGATGAGGTAGGCAGGGGTACAAGCACCTTCGACGGACTCTCCCTGGCCTGGGCCTGCGCCTACCACCTGGCCGAAAAAGTCCGCGCCTTCACGCTTTTCGCGACCCATTATTTTGAGCTGACATCTTTGCCGGAAAAAGTCTCCGGCGCCTGTAACATTCATCTCGGCGCCACCGAATACAACGAAAATATAGTCTTCTTACACAGTATCGAAGAAGGCCCAGCGAATAAAAGCTACGGCATCCAAGTCGCCAAACTCGCCGGCCTGCCCGAAGAAGTTATCAGCCTCGCACGTCAAGAACTGGCCCTGTTAGAAGCCGGCAGCCACGCAGTGATAACACCAGCAGCGGATAATTCACAGCCAGCTGCGCCCTCACAGCCGAGCCAGAGCGAACTATTCTTGCCATCGATTAACCCGCAGCTGCAAAAGCGACTCGAGCAACTCAAGCCCGACGACCTTTCGCCACGAGATGCATTAGAGCTGCTCTACGAACTAAAAAAACTACTCTAATCCAAAAAGGTATAAGTTGACGCCAAAAAAGCGCCAGGGGCCATTCACAGGGCTGAAGTTGCTGTTATAATGCCGCCCGAAGCGGCCCACCAATATTTACACGAGAGCGAGACCATGACCTTTATCGTCGGCGACAACTGCATTAAGTGCAAACACACAGACTGTGTAGAAGTATGCCCTGTAGACTGTTTTTATGAAGGCCCTAACTTTTTGGTAATTCATCCAGATGAGTGCATTGACTGCGCCCTCTGCGAGCCAGAATGTCCAGTAGGTGCTATCTTTGCAGAAGACGAAATCCCAGAAGGTCAGGAAGTATTCCTCGAGATCAACGCCGAACTGGCCGACGTCTGGCCCAATATTACTGAAATGAAAGACGCCCCCGCTGATGCTGCTGAATGGGATGGTGTTGAGAACAAACTGCAATATTTAGAACGTTAATTTCTTACACGTAAGAGTCAGCAAGAACAGAGTAAGATAAAAGTAGTCCGCGTAATTACGCACCCGTAGCTCAGCTGGATAGAGTAGGTGGCTTCGAACCACTTGGTCGGGGGTTCGAATCCCTCCGGGTGCACCATTTTACAACGTAACCCATTGTTTTCCTTGTGTATTCTTCCAATTACACAGGTAGGGTAGACAATGCGGTATACACAAAA